>OJAM01000700.1_pt1 | contig 13881 bp, 17 predicted proteins | sample 1589071 | NCBI WGS metagenome assembly OJAM01 (sample SAMN03283243) | human gut metagenome | biome: human-associated habitat; material: feces | host: Homo sapiens | place: Peru | collected 2012
GTTTTTGTTGTTCTGCATCTGACGGTTCTGGCACTGTTTGTTCTGTGCTTTCTGCTGAGAACTATTTTCTCTTGCATAATTTTCAGGCATAAAAATTTTCTCCGTTCAAAAAATATTTTTTTACGAAGGCTTATTTACCTTCCGGCTTTATTTTTCCTCAAAATTCCGATTTTATTCGTTCATGCGGAGCTTATACGCAAAACTATGTTTAACACGCGGATTTTTTCGCATAATCACGCGCTTTTGGCGTATAAAAATTCATGTTGATAAAGCTGCGGAAAAATGGTAGAATAAGAGATAATGGCGAAACTTCTCTTGCCTCTTAATTACAAATTTCACTTGCCACAGCAGAAAGGAGGCGTTTTAATTTTGCTCGACACCACCGAAAAACACCCCGAAGCCGGCGCACTGAACGGACTTTCCCTTGCGTTTATCGGAGATTCCGTTTATGAACTGCTTGTTCGCGAATACCTTTTACGGAACGGCTCTTTGCAAATAGGAAAGCTCCATTCCCTTGCAGTAAAGCTTGTAAGAGCCTCTGCGCAGGCGCATTTTTTTGATATTGCAGAACCGATTTTGGATGAAAGCGAGCTTTCGATTCTCCACCGCGGGCGCAACGCAAGCTCCTCACATGTACCGAAGGGTGCCTGCGCCATCGAATACAGAAAAGCTACCGGCGTGGAATCACTTTTCGGCTGGCTTTATCTTGAGGGCAGGCAGAAACGCATCCGCGAGCTTTTTCGTGCGGGAGGCTTCGCCGCGGATGCAGCAGTCGACAAACAGAACGTTTTTCATTGGCCTCTCTCCTGTTCCAGCCGGTACAGCGCCTCGAGGGCGACCCGGATCTCATTTTGCTCGCCGCGGGCGGTCAGGCTCTCGCCGTCCACGTAGCCGCCGATGGCGTCGGCAGTGTCTTCGCCGTAGACGACAACGTTATTGAGGATCGACGCCGTCTTCATCCCGCGCAGGCGGCCGATGGTGAACAGCGCCGCGGACTCCATATCCGCGCCCAGCGCGCCCTTGCGCGACCAATAGGCACTCTCCGCGTCGTTTTCCTCGTGATAAAAACTCTCGTGGCTGTGGATGATGCCGACATGATACGGGCAGCCGAGCGCCTTCGCGGCCTCCACGCACAGTCCCAGCAGCTGATAGTCGGCGACCGCCGGATATTCCGGATAGACATACGCTTTGGAAGCCCCATCGTCGCGGATCGCGCCGCAGCCAAGAATCAGATCGCCCAGCGCAATGCCTTTTTGCAAGGCTCCGCAGGAGCCGATGCGGATGGCGGCCTCCACGCCGATGTTGTGCAGCTCCTCCACGCAGATCCCGGCGGACGAGCCGCCGATGCCCGTGGAGACGGCCAGAACGGGCACGCCCTTATAGGTGCCGGTCAGACTGCGGAACTCGCGGTTGTACGCAAGCTCCCGCACGGATTCCAGCTGCGCGGCCACGCGGTCAAGCCGGGCCGGGTCGCCGGGCAGGATCGCATAACGTACGCCAAGCGTTTCGTCCAGACAAATATGCGCCTGTTTCATCTGCATATGCTCCTTTTATAGTTATATCGTCTGAATTTCAATATGGTAACGGTTCCGGCTGCAAAGCGCGTGCTCGACCTCCACGCGGTAGTCCAGATCGAGAACGCCCCCGTGTTCGTTGAGCAGGACGGTCATGTCTTCTGTTATGACACTGATCATCATCGCGCCGAAGCCGACGTCGTACAGCGATTCATGCGCCTGTCTGCGGTCGAAGACCATCTCGGCGTTGACCTTTCCGCTGCGCCGCAGCGTGACGGTCTTCCCGTCTTCGATCTGAAAGGAGGTCACAACGCCCTCAAGCCCGGTCATTTCCGACTCGACATAGGACAAAAGCGCAAAGCCCGGCTCATAGCAGTACGAGCCGTCTGTCACCAGCTCGAGCGTCTGCGGCCCGCCGTCCTCCATGGTCTGCGTGCCGGTGATGGCAATTCTTGCGGCCTGTACCATCACGCCTCCAGCGCAAGCGCGATCAGATCGTCCAAGAGCTCACCGTAGGGGATGCCGCTGGCCTCGAAGAGCTTGGGGTACATGGAAATGGACGTAAAGCCCGGAATGGTGTTGATCTCGTTGAAGACGACCTCGCCGTCTGCCTTTACAAAGAAGTCGACACGGGACAGGCCGCGGCAGCCCATGGCCTTGTAGACGCGGACGGCAAGCTCGCGCACCTGCTCGGCGGTCTGCTCGGAAATGCGGGCCGGGATGTACAGGTGTGCGCAGTCGGAGATATATTTTGCGTCGTAGTCATAGAATTCCGCGCCGGAGTCGATCTCGCCGCAGACGGAGGCAAACGGATTGTCGTTGCCGAGCACGGCGACCTCGACCTCCTGCCCGCGGATGAATTCCTCGACCAGAACCTTGCGGTCGTATTTCAGCGCCGCCTCAATTGCCGTTTCCAGCGCGGCGCGGTCCTTTGCCTTTGCGACACCGACGGACGAGCCGGTTCCGGCGGGCTTGACGAAGACGGGATAGGCGAAGCGCGCCTCAACGGCGCTCAGCGCCGCTTCCCGGCTGCGGGCAAAGCCCTCGCGCGTGACGAGCTGCCACGCTGCCTGCCGGACGCCTGCGGCGTCGGCGATCAGCTTCGTGGTGGTCTTATCCATGCAGGCGGCGGAGGCCGCGACGCGCGGGCCGACATAGGGAATGCCCGCGATCTGGAGTAAACCCTGGATCGCGCCGTCCTCGCAGTTTTCACCGTGCATCACGGGGAAGACCACGTCGATGCGCTCGCGCACGACGCAGTCGTTTTCAAAGCTCAAAAGCCCCTGTCCGCGCACGGGGGAAAGCGCCGCGCGGCGGTTCTCCTCGCAGTTCTGCCACGTTCCGGCGGGAAGCATCCCGTAATCCTTGCCGCCGAACAGGATCCAGTCGCCGTCCTTCGTGATGCCGACCGGGAAGATGTGATATTTATCTTTGTCCAGGCGGTTCAGCACAGATTCTGCTGACCGCAGCGAGACTTCATGCTCCGACGAAACGCCGCCGAACAGCACACAAACGCTCAGTTTTTTCAAAACAGGCTCCTCTTTTCCGCCGCCGCAGATCAAAAAGCGGGCAGCATACATATCATATGCGAAACCGCCGCAGAACACAAGTATCTTTTTCCGAAATCCGGCGTTTTTGCCTATGCTGCCTTTGACTTCTCTGCGCAGGACGGATAAAATAGGGGCAGAAACGGGGGAGAGCCTATGCAGGAGCGTGTACGCATCTGTGATATCGCGGAGGAGCTGGGCCTGAGCACAGCGACCGTCTCCAACGTGATCCACGGGAAGACGAACAAGGTCTCGGACGAGACGGTGCAGCGCGTGACGGCGCTGCTCGAGGAGCGGCGGTACATCCCCAGCATGGCGGGCATCCTGCTGGCCCGCAACAGCTCCGGGATCATCGGCGTGTTCGTCAACGACCATCCGAAGTACGAGGGGCACACGCTGCGCGACGGCTTTCTCGCGTCCGTGCTGCTGCCGCTGTTCGTCTGTGAGGCGAGCTGGAGTCTGGGCGAGAACGTCTGCGCGGCCATCTATGGCCGCATGGGCACGGAGCAAAGCGCCGCCATGACGCTGACCGCGCCCATACAGGGACTGGCGATCGGCGCGCTGTGCGGCCTGTCGCAGGCTGCGGGCGTGATCGTCGGAAAGCGTCTTGGCGGCGAGGATTACGATGGGGCTTACCGGGCGGCGAAGCGGCTGATGGTCTATGGCGCGGTCGGAGCCTCCGTGCTCTGCGCCGCGAGGTGCCGCGCGACATAGACGCCGCTGGCGGAGGCGTGGGACAGGGAATGCGTGATGCCGCTGCCGTCGCCGATGATGAACAGGCCCTTGTGCGCCGTCTCCAGATTCTCGTTGACGGAGACCTCCATGTTGTAGAATTTGACTTCAACGCCGTAAAGCAGCGTATCGTCGTTCGCCGTACCGGGGGCGATCTTGTCAAGCGCGTAGATCATCTCGATGATGCCGTCGAGAATGCGCTTCGGGATGACCAGCGACAGATCGCCCGGCGTAGCCGTCAGCGTGGGGGTGACGAAGGATTTGTCGATGCGCTTCTGCGTCGAGCGCTGGCCGCGGATGAGATCGCCGAAGCGCTGCACCATCACGCCGCCGCCCAGCATATTTGAAAGCCGTGCAATGGACTCGCCGTAGCCGTTGGAATCCTTGAACGGCTCGGTAAAGTGCTTGGAGACGAGCAGGGCGAAGTTCGTGTTCTCGGTCTGCTTGGCCGGGTCCTCATAGCTGTGGCCGTTGACGGTCACGATGCCGTTCGTGTTTTCGGTCACGACCGCGCCCTTCGGGTTCATGCAGAACGTGCGCACGAGATCCTGATATTTTTCGGTCTTGTAGACGATCTTGCTCTCATAAAGCTCGTCGGTCAGGTGCTTGAAGATCTCGGCGGGCAGCTCGACGCGCACGCCGATGTCGACGCGGTTGGACTTCGTCTCGATGTTCAGCTCGCGGCACACGCTCTCCATCCATTTGCTGCCGCTGCGGCCGACGGAGACGATGCACTGCTTGCAGGAGAAGCTTCCGTTATCGGTCACGATCTCATATCCGCCGTCCGTTGCCAGCACCTGCCGCACGGGCGTGCGGAAGTAAAAGTCGACCTTCGGCTCCAGCTCGGCAAAGAGATTTTTCAGCACGACAAAATTGATATCCGTCCCGAGGTGCCGGACGGACGCGTCGAGCAGATGCAGATTGCACTGCAGACAGCGGGTCTTGAACGCGCTGTTGGCCGTGGAATACAGCTTCGTGTTCTCGCCGCCGTGGCTGACGTTGATCTCGTCGACGTAGTGCATCAGCTCCATGGCCTGCTTCTTGCCGATATATTCATAGAGCGTGCCGCCGAAGTCATTCGTCAGGTTATATTTTCCGTCGGAAAACGCGCCCGCGCCGCCGAAGCCGTTCATGATCGCGCACGTCGGACAGCCGACGCAGTGCTTGACAGTCTTCCCGTCAATGGGACATCTGCGCTTTTCGAGCGGCTGGCCCTCTTCAAATACGGCGATCCTCTTCTCCGGACAGAGCTTCGACAGCTCATACGCCGAGAAAATTCCGCCGGGGCCCGCGCCGATGATAATGACATCATACTGCATGAAAAATCATCCTTTCTGTAGGGGATATCCTGAATCCGCTTATCCGCATTCCAAAACACGCACGATCCCGGCAGGCAGCTGTAAATCTGCGCAGTATTTCTGTAGGGGCCGACGACTCTGTCGGCCCTTAAAATGTTGCGAATTCATCGGAGATTTCCGAGAAACCACCGCATTCTGCGGGCGGACAGAGTCGTCCGCCCTTGCGGGTCGCCTGCCGGTGCATTATATCATACCGCCGTCCGCATCTGCAAGCGAAACGGCCATAGAAAGCGCGAATGGCCGTTATAAGCGCATAAAAGATCCGCACCCGGTCAGGTGCGGATCTCTGGTTGACAGATGGAGCTTAGCCCTGAGCCTTCATGCGGGCGAAGCAATCGCTGCAGTAAACCGGGCGATCGGACTTCGGCTCGAACGGGACACGCGCCTCGCCGCCGCAGGCAGCACAGGTAGCGGTGTAGTACTCTCTGGGGCCGCGGGTTGCGTTCTTGCGGGCATCACGGCAGGCCTTGCAGCGCTGCGGCTCATTCTGGAAGCCACGCTCTGCGTAGAATTCCTGCTCACCGGCGGTGAAAACGAACTCCTTGCCACACTCTTTGCAGACCAACGTCTTGTCTTCGAACATTTTTGTTACCTCTCTTTTGCGATAAAAAATGGATTTGCCCTGCAATTGCGGCTTGCGCTCGTATGCGATCGGGCTGTATATGCGATCAGGCCGTGCCTGATTTCGCCGGGAAAAGCGCCAGTCAATCTTGCCAGGGTCCATACACGAAGAGAGGGTGCAACGGAGTGATGAAAGATCTGCGTGGCTCTGGTTGGAAATTTTTATTACCCAACACTAGCGATTATATGCGATATTTTTCCGGTTGTCAATAGTAAATAAAACTTATTTTATTTCTCTGATAATTTTTGTAGATTTTCGACGTGCTGCACAAGCGCCTGCGTGACCGCCTGCGCCTGCTGCTCCGTCCCGGCCTCGACCATCACGCGGATGAGCGGCTCCGTGCCGGACGGGCGGATCAGCACGCGGCCGTTTTCCCCAAGTTCAGCCTCTGCTTTTTGAATCGCTTCGCGAAGGGAATCCGACTGCATGATGGCCGTCTTCTGCTCGTTGGAGGTCACGCGGACATTTTGCAGCAGCTGCGGGTACTGCCGCACGGAGGCGGACAGTTCGCTGGCCTTTTTGCCGCTGTGGGAAAGGATATCGAGGAATTGCAGCGCGGCCAGCTGGCCGTCGCCGGTTGGCATGTAGTCCAGGAAGATGATATGGCCCGACTGCTCGCCGCCGAGGCGCATCCCCTCCTTCTGCATGAGCTCCAATACGTTCCGGTCGCCGACCGACGCGCACAAAAGCCGCAGGCCGTGCTCTGCGCAGTATTTGTGCAGGCCGATGTTCGACATGACCGTCGCGACGAAGCCGCCGCCGTGCAGGCGGCCCTTTTTCTCCATCTCTGCGGCGCAGATGGCCATCATCTTGTCGCCGTCAATGACGCAGCCCTGCTCGTCGACGGTCAGGCAGCGGTCGGCGTCGCCGTCGAACGCGATGCCGAGGTCATAGCCGCCGGCTTTGACCGCGTCACAGAGCGCTTCCAGATGCGTTGAGCCGCAGCCGCTATTGATGTTGACGCCGTTCGGCTTGTCGTTCAGATACTCCGCTTCCAGCGGGAAGCGGCCGAATAAGTACCGTGCCGTGGTCGAAGCCGCGCCGTTGGCGCAGTCGATGAGCACGCGCAGCGGCTCAAGCCCATCGACGGTCGAGGCCAGATGGTCGAGATAATATTCCGCCGCAAAGCTGCCGGACATGACCTGCCCGATCTCCCCGTGCGTTTTGACGGGCAGCTCCCCGTCCTGCAAAATCAGTTCCTCGATGCGCGCTTCGAGCGCGTCGTTCAGCTTGAAGCCCTCTGACGAGAACATTTTGATGCCGTTGTGCTCATACGGGTTGTGCGAGGCGGAAATGACGACGCCTGCGTCCGCGTGCAGATAGATTGTCAGATATGCGACGGCAGGCGTTGGAACCACGCCGAGCAAAATCGCGTTGCAGCCACAGGCCGTCAGACCCGCGACGAGCGCGCCCTCCAGCATATCCGAGGAAATGCGCGTGTCCTTGCCGATGACGACGGTCGGCTTCGTGCCGGGATCGTCGCACAGCGAGATCGCCGCCGCCTGTCCCACGCGGTAGGCAAGCTTCGCGTCCAGCGTTTCATTGGCAACGCCCCGGATGCCGTCAGTCCCAAATAATTTACCCATAGTATGTATTGCTCCTCAAAACTCAAAATGAAAGCTGCGTCCCGGCAGGCTGCACGGGAGACGGCAGATGCAGGTGCTCATAGGCCAGCTGCGTAACGCAGCGGCCGCGCGGCGTGCGTGTCAAAAAACCAATCTGCAAAAGATACGGTTCATAAACGTCTTCCAGCGTGACGGCCTCCTCGCCGATGGTCGCGGCCAATGTCTCAAGGCCCACAGGGCCGCCGCCGTAGTTTTTTACAATGGCGGTGAGCATGCGGCGGTCGATGGCGTCAAGGCCCAGACGGTCGACCTCGAGCTTGCCGAGCGCGTGATCGGCAGCCTCGGAGGTGATCACGCCGTCGTGGCAGACCTGCGCGAAATCGCGCACGCGGCGCAGCAGGCGGTTTGCGATACGCGGCGTCCCGCGCGAACGGGACGCGATCTCCCGCGCGCCGGAGGGCTCGATCTCAATGCCCAGCAGCGCGGCAGAACGCATGACAATGCGCTGCAATTCTTCTGTGGTGTACAGCTCCAGACGCAGCTGCACGCCGAAACGGTCGCGCAGGGGGCTGGAAAGCTGCCCGGCTCTGGTCGTTGCGCCGATGAGGGTAAAGCGCGGCAGATCGAGCCGGATGGAGTTGGCCGACGGGCCCTTGCCGACGATGATATCGATAGCAAAATCCTCCATAGCCGGATACAGGATTTCCTCGACCGCGCGATTGAGGCGGTGAATTTCGTCAATGAACAGAATATCGCCCGGCGCGAGATTCGTCAGCAGCGCAGCCAGATCTCCGGCCTTTTCGATCGCCGGGCCGGAGGTTACGCGGATGCCCGCGCCCATTTCGTTGGCGATGACGCCTGCGAGCGTCGTCTTGCCGAGACCCGGCGGGCCGTAGAGCAGGACATGGTCGAGCGGCTCATTGCGCCGTCTGGCGGCTTCAATATAAATGGCAAGGTTGCCCTTGGCCTTTTCCTGTCCGGTATAGTCGGCCAGCAGCTTCGGGCGCAGGCTGACCTCGCCGTCGTCCTGCGGGGTCAGGCTTGTGGTGACGATGGGCGCATCGTATTTCTGCGAAAAATCCAGGCTCATGCCGGGCCCTCCTTACTGCTGCGCCGCAGCGCGCAGCGCCCGGCGGATCACGTCTTCGATGGAAAGATTCTCAAGATCAATGCCCTTGAGCGCCGCCGCCGCCTCCGTCTGCGAATAGCCGAGGCCGACAAGCGCGGCGGTCGCCTCCGCGGCCCTGCTGCCGCGCACCGGCGCGCCGGAGCCGGCGAATTCCGCCGTGTTCAGCTCCAGCTGGCTTGCACCGAGCTTGTCCTTGAGTTCCAGAATGATGCGCTGCGCGAGCTTTTTGCCCACACCCTGCGCCATGGTGATGGTTTTGTCGTCCTGCGTCATGACGGCCAGCGTCAGCTGCTCCGGCGAGACGACGGACAAGATCGCCAGCGCCGCCTTCGGGCCAACGCCCGTGACACCCAGAAGCCGCTCGAAGCAGTTTAATTCCTCGCGCGTGGAAAAGCCGAAGATATCAAAGGCGTCTTCCTTGATGTTGCAGTATGTAAAAAGCTTCGCAGGCTTTCCGAGCTGCAGCCGGGCAAGCGTATAATTTGTCGTATGGCACGCGTAGCCCACGCCGCCGCAGTCCACGACCGCGAGATTGGCGTCGAGCAGCGTAATTGTCCCGTTCAGATAATAAAACATTACCGGTATCCTTTCTGCGCCAGAAGCGAGGTGGAGCTTCGCGCATGGCAGAGTGCGATGGCGATGGCGTCCGCCGCGTCGTCCGGCCGCGCGACCTTTTCCATCTTCAAAATGCGGCGCGTCATTTCCATGACCTGATGCTTGTCCGCGCCGCCGTAGCCGACGACGGCCTGCTTGACCTGATTGGGCGTATACTCGAAAAGCGGCGCGCCTGATTTGCAGATCGCCAGCAGAATGACGCCGCGGCCGTGGCTCACGCCGATGCCGGTCGTGACGTTATGCCCCCAGAACAGCTCCTCGACCGCCACGGCGTCCGGCTTGACCGTCTCGATGAGCTGCACCATATCGTCATAGAGCACCACGAGCCGTTCCGGGAATGTAAGCGTTGTGGGTGTCGTGATGGTGCCGTAGTTGAGCAGCTGGACGTTGCCGCGTCCGGCCTCCAAAATGCCAAACCCGGTCGTGGCGTAGCCGGGGTCGATGCCAAGAATGCGCATATCAGAACTTCCCGAAGATTTCCCAGTAGCACATGCCGAGGACGCCGAGCACCACAATGGCGATCAGCACCCACGCCAGCACGATCTGGTGCTTCGGCCGGGGCGTATACTCCCCCCGCTGCTCTTTTTCGTTCCGCTGTCCGCTCTGGTAGTCCAGCCGCTCGGTGCTGTGGTCGTTGTTCATGGGAGTTCTCCTGTCTGGTTTGGTACTTTTATGGGAATATGATACTGCGGGATGTCTCCGACGGCCCATTCTTTTCCGTCTTGCCGGAAAAGAATGGGGAGAAAAGGGGCGCTTGGGGACGCGGGGTGCATCCTGCGGTGCGATTCAGGCAGGAATCTGATTTACAGATATTACAAACACACGTACTCACCCTACGGGCGATTTGGTACGCGCCGCCTGTTATGGTGCACCAAATTTGTGAATAGCTGCGATTCAATATCTGCTGTAAAAACGCCTTTCGTTCAAAACTTGCAGGGAAGTACGGATTCGCCGGAGTTCTGTAGGGGCCGATGCCTACATCGGCCCGCTGGGCAGCCACGGATTCGCCGTAGATTCCCGTAAGAACCGGTGCGGTCTGCGGGCGGACAGAGTCGTCCGCCCCTACGGGAGAGAGCAAGGGTCGTTGTAGGGGCCGACGACTCTGTCGGCCCAATGAGAAGTTACGAATTTGCCGAGGATTTCAGTAAAACCGGTGCATCCTGCCGGGTCGATGTGTACCGGCAAGCGGCAGACCCACATCCGTAACGCTCTTTCGTCGCGAACGGCTGTGACCGGCATCAACCCCTACAACGGCTTTAAGAACAGCGTCGGAAGTATTGAGCTGCTTCAAATTTCGCGGGAAAGAGGCAAGAAAACCGAAAAGTGTTCTTGCATTGATGGGCATCTAATTTATTATAGCACACCCCGCCACAAAAGAACAGCCTTTCTCTCAGCAGCACAGGATGGTCGGGCAGCGGCCGGAGAGGCAGGACATTGCGGCGCAGATGCCGCAGCAGGCGCGGCTCAGGTCGATGTTGTCGAAGCCGAAGCCGGACTGACGGCTGTGGTAGACCGTGCCGCTTCGGCCGATCTGGTCGCGGGCGGCGGCGTATTCCGCGTTCGCCGGGTCCATGGCGCAGGCTCTGGTGATCTGCTCATAGCCGAGCACGCGGTTGCCGAGGTTCGTATTCGCAACGGCGGCGAGATAATACCACTGCGCCGTGCGCTGTGATTCGGGCACGGTGTTCAGCGTCCGCAGCGCCCGCTCGTATTCCTGCACAAAGATGTACCGCCGCGCGGACTCCATCGGGTCGGCCTCCGACCATGCGCCCTGATAGCTTTGCCGGTACCAGCCCGCAAAGGGGTCTGCCTGATAGCTTCGCTGCTGCGTATTTATGCGCGGCTGCGGGTTTTTGATCTGGTCATAGGCGGCGTTAATGCGGTTCATCATCTCCGCCGCGTGCTGGTCGCCCGGATTCATGTCCGGGTGGTATTTCTTCGCCAGCGCGCGGTAAGCGCGCTTGACCTCCTCATCGCTTGCGTCCGGCGTCAGGCCGAGCACGCTGTAGGGATCGTCGATCATGTTGGTTCCTCCTGCTTCGTCCGGAACGCCGCCTCAAAGCGCGTCCAGACGCCGGAATATAGAATGTTCTGTAATATCGCTGCATCCTGCACGATGGGCAGGCGCTCAAACGCCTCCGCCGCGTCGCCCGCCAGAAGCGTCAGCTGCGGGCGGAAGTCCGCGCCGCTCTGTACGCCCAGCAGCGCCAGCGGGTTATACTGGCCCTTTTTCCGATCCTCTTCCAGATCGCAGGCCGCGTCCATAAAATAGATCAGCTTGCCGAGACTCCGGCCAAACTGCCGCAGAACCGGCGTCCAGCGATCTGCTTTCACTGTAAACAGCTCCGCCATCAGTTCTCCAAACGCGTTGGCAGGCGCTTCGGAATAAGCCGTGCGGTCTTCCTCTGCCTGCGTGATGGTCTGAAGCGCGGCACGGATGGCGGCAGCCTTGTCTGGGTACTGCGCGGCGGCCCGCTTCGCGCCGGGGCCGAGAAGCCCTGCGGCGGCTGCCGCGGAAAGCTTTTGATCGTCGTGCCAGTCGTCCCGGCGGTTCTCATAGGCCAGCAGGCAGTTCATTGCCGCCGCGTAGCCGGTGAATGCCGTCTGCGTCCAGCTCTGCGCCTGCGCCGGATGGCGCAGGCAGCGCGACGCGCCCGACTGCTCCGCCGGTTCGTAGAGCGCGGACAGAAACAGCGTCAGAAACGCCATATCATAGGTTAACGCCAGCGCCGGGACCGGCCCGTAGCCGCGGTACAGCGCGCGGCACAGCCCGCAGTAGAAGCTCTTGTAGCGCGTCTGCTGCCCTTCGTCCAGCCGCGCAAGGTCGGCGATCACGTATCCGAACATTCCGGCTTCTCCTTCTCTTCCTTCCAGTCGAACAGCGCGTGATTGAGCAGCGCGCCGTAAAACAGAATGGAAATACACGCGTACAGCCACAAAAGCATCAGAAGCAGCACGGACAGGCTCCCATAGAGCGCTGAGGCTTTGGCGATGTGGTTGACGTACCACGAATAGATCTCCGAATAGATCACCCACGCGCAGGCGGCGCCCGCCGCGCCGGGCAGAACGTGAACGAACCGCTGCCGCTTGTCCGGCAGAGCCAGAAACACGCCCGTAAACAGCGCCGTCAACAGCACGAATGAATACAGATGCAAATTCCGCAGGATCGGCTCAAGCACGGCGGCAAAGGAAAAGCCCCGTGCCAGCAGAAACGCCAGCAGCGCCTGTCCGCCGACATAAAGCCCCAGCGTCAGCAAAAGCGCCAGCAGCATCCCGACCGTATATAAAACGCACAGCAGCCGCCGGTGCAGGTACCTGCGCGTCTCGCGCACCTCCAGCACGGCGTCAAGCCCGTAAAGAAGACTCAGCATCCCCTTTGAGGCCGACCAGAGCGTCAGCACGGCGCTGGCCGAGATGATCGCCGCCGAGCTTGAGCCGTAGAGCGTCCGGATAAAATATTCCAGCAGCCGCAGCAGCCACTCCGGCGCAAGCTGCGCGCAGAAGCCCAGCAGATGCGCAAGCGTCAGCGGCGTGTACGGAAGCAGCGACAGCAGCAGGCTCACGATCGGAAACACCGACAGCAGCAGGAAAAACGAGGCGTTGCCGGCGTAAATCGGGATCTGCATGGCCGCGACGCGCGCAAGCAGCTGTTCGAGCTGTTTTTTCAGTTTCATCCGCCGCCTCCTATACCCGAAAGTTTTCGACAAAAATCTGTCCCGGCCTGCACAGGTTCCCCAAAACGCGGATGATCTTTCTGTAAAGATCATCAAAAATCACAATGCTTTTGTCGAATCATGCGAAATTTTTTGGTTTTCGAATCGCAGAAGTTATGGTTCAATATTCCCGGGAGGGAGAACACCATGAGAAATAAGAGTCTGATTCACACAAAAGACGTCAAGACACAGGAGGGCACGCCGCTGCATCTGGAATATTATCTGCTCAATGACAGCGTGCTTGGCGGCTGTGCCGAGTGCTATGGCGTGGAGATCCTCGCGCAGACCGGCGAGGCGCAGTGCTACGCCGGCATCCCGCGCATCACCATGCGCGGCACCAGCATCTTCACGCTCATCGACCAGCTGGCCTACTTCGCCGTCACGCCGGATTCGCTGAATGATGTGATCCAGGACTGGCTGTAGAAAGAAGTAGACAAGGCCTCTCTTTTTTGCTACAATCATAACAGAAAATGGGCAGAAGCGCAAGATGCGCGTCCGCCGGATGAAGAGAGGAGTTTTTGCCATGAAGTGCCCGTACTGCGGCTATCAGGAGAGTAAGGTCGTCGATTCCCGTCACTCGGACGACGGGGTGAGCATTCGCCGCCGCCGCGAATGCCTGCAATGCCAGAAGCGGTTTACCACCTATGAGACGGTCGAAAGCCTGCCCATCGTCGTCATCAAGCGCGACAGCAGCCGGCAGCAGTTCGACCGCAACAAGATTTTGAATGGTATGCTCCGCGCGTGCGAAAAGCGCCCCGTGCCGCTGGCTGAGCTGGAAAAGGCCACCGATGAGATCGAGCAGGCCATCCAGAACTCGCTTGACCGGGAAATTTCCACCGAAAAGATCGGAGAACTGGTCATGGAACGCCTCAAGCCGCTTGACGAGGTCGCCTATGTCCGCTTTGCGTCGGTCTACCGCCAATTCAAGGACATCGACAGCTTCATGCGCGAGCTGAACAAAATTCTCGAAGAGCGATAAAACGCTTCGCCCCGCTGAACAGCGGGGCGTTTTTTTGTATAAAGAAAACCACCGGCAATGCCGGTGGTTCCAAAAAGCTTTAGCTATGCATAGAAAAAATGTCCTCC
>OJAM01000704.1_pt1 | contig 13852 bp, 8 predicted proteins | sample 1589071 | NCBI WGS metagenome assembly OJAM01 (sample SAMN03283243) | human gut metagenome | biome: human-associated habitat; material: feces | host: Homo sapiens | place: Peru | collected 2012
CACTATAGGTCCTGCCATCCATCTTTTTTGAGATATCGGAAGGTTTGCCTTGCAGCACCTGATGTTCAGATAATTGCAGAAGCCACTTCGCTGACGGCAATGTGGAATCCTGTCAATGGAGCAGACGGTTACAGAATCGAAATCACATACCTCGCTGACGGTATCAATGCCGATGTAGTGAAGGAGAACATCAAAGAGACAAACTATATCGCAAAGGGTCTGCACCCTGGCAGGACATACACAGTCAGAATCGCTGCCACAAAGGACGGCAAGGCATCGTCAAACTGGTTCTACAAGGACGTAACCACTGACAGCAAGGCCATCACATTTGAGATTACCCCTTACGAATGTTACGACAAGAAAGGCGGTTATCTGTATTACAGCGCATTTGTAAAACCGAGCGATGGTGGCATTTACTACTGGGTAGGTGCTGTGGCATACAGCTCAAAGGGTGATGCGAAATCCTGGATTGAGACAGATATCCAGAACCATATAGACAAAGGCGAGACATGGGAATCACTTGTAAAGGACAAGTATATCATCCAAGGAAATAGCCAGTGCGGTTTCGAATTCGACGGAGCTGATGATATGATGTTCACTGCTGCAGCCGTAGAGAAGACCAAGAAAGGCATTGAGATAATCTCAGACGTTTCCATGAGTTATCCTTTCTATGCTATAAACCACGGTGCATCCAAATCTCACCCTGCCACATTTGATGACTTTGTAGGAGAATGGGTTTGCATGCCGAACGGACAATATTCAAGAAAGGAAGACAACACATTGGAAGTGGTGGAAAGCGAGCCGTTCAATGTGACGATAGCCAAATCAGGCAGCAATACATTGACAATTACCGGCTGGGGCGGTGACAGGAACAGATTCAGTTCAAGCCCTATCACCATCGACTACAAGAACGCGACCGACGAAATCGACGAGCATTTCACGATTACTCTTCCTCAGACCATCAAGACCGAGGGCGAGACAGAATGGGCATATACTTCCTGGTTCGTATTGTCATCAATGAAAGACGGTGTTACTACGAGTCTCTATCAGCCATACGACAAAGAGTATGCAGTGACAGTAATGCCATCATGGAAAGTAGGCTTCCACGGTTATATCGGGAACAAGAACAAGACTGTCATAAAGATTGAAGGTGAAAAATATACAGGAAGCGATCTCGGAGCAGAAATGACAGGCTTATGGCCTTGCGGAATGAATGCAGAGGGCAAGTTCTCCAAATTCCTGAACGGCTCTGAAAAACGTAATGATGATCCTATCTCCATGTACTATCTGGCAAGAAAGGATTTCGCAGAAGGAAAGGTCTTCCAGGCACCTGATGTAAGCGATGAGATCATCTCCAGCGCATCAGTGAAATCTGCGGGAGCTAAAGTATTGACATACAAGCGTGTAAATCAGTAGCAGACACCTCTGTCAGGACATTGGCGACAGAGAACTGCACAACAGATATGAAAGAAGGTGACCAGAATTACGGCCACCTTCTTTTGTTATTCTGTAAATGCTGTTATCCGCAGTAGAAATACTTGTCCACGAGAGCCTTGACCTTGTCCGGATCCTTCTGAGCATCGGCAAGCAGACCCTTGTCACCAAAAGAGCGCAAAGACCTGATAATACCGTCTATCATGCGAGGAGAGAAGACATTGTCCTGCTCAAACACGCTGCGCACCTGCTCGAGAGCATCGGCAGATTCACTGCAGCAGCCCGGCAATTCAGCAAAATCCTTGGACCCCTTGGTATGGATATTCAATCCCGCATAAGTGCGGCCAGTAAGTTCAAGAGCCTCTTTCACAGGCATTTCCAAGCCATAGCGGCAAGCGGTGCAGAGACCTGCCATGAGCTGATATATGTCCGCAGAACTGTCAGGAGAACGCATCTCCACAGTCTGCTTGGCTGAGGCGTCTGAGACCTCGTAACCGTCAGAATACTTGCAGTGGTTCTCTACCGGATTCGCATCCGCGCACATGTCATTGGCAGTGGACCAGCCCAATGGGACACGCACGAGTGCAGAACGGTTGCAGTCACCCCAGCAGATATTGGTCGGGGCCTCCTGATGAGGCACAAGACGGAAATATGAAGTAGGATTCTTGTTGCCGAACGCGGTTATAGCAGGAGCGAGCGTCATCATGCCGGCGATGGCTCTGTGCGCGATATCTGAAAGCTTGCCGCTTTCGGTCATGCAGCTCTTGCCGTCCTTCATGATTCTCATGTGGATATGCATACCTGAACCGGCTTCGCCTACGATGATTTTCGGAGCGAACGTGACATCCAGGCCATATTCCCATGCAAGAGTGCGGATTACCCATTTGGCAAGAAGAATCTGGTCTGCAGCCGTCTCGATAGGAACAGGAAGGAATTCGATTTCATTCTGCTCATAGGTTTTTCCGTCTCTGGTGAAATTGCCGACCTCGCTGTGGCCGTACTTGATCTGTCCCCCGGCCTGAGCAATACGGGCCATGCATTCCGTCCTGAAATCATTGAGCTTGGCAAACGGAGCCGACTCGTGATAGCCTTTCTGGTCTGTTCCCGGGAAAAGTTCATCCTCGTCAGCAATCACATAATACTCGAGCTCGCCCATAGCGTCGAACGTCATGCCGGTAGCCTTGGTGAACTGCCTTGACGCCTTCAGCACAGTAAGGTACGGGTCGCACTCGAAAGGTCTGCCGTCCTTGTCATAGAAGCTGCAGAGCATATCCAGGGTAGGAATTTCGGCGAAAGGATCCACAAACGCAGTCCTGAAACGCGGAATCACGTACAGGTCGCTGCTGCCCGCCTCCACAAATGAAGGGAACAGGCTGGATCCGTCCACTCTCTCGCCCTGACTGAGAATCGTCTCGAGATATTCGAGACTATTGATGATGAAGTTCAATGTCTTTACTCTTCCGTCCTCTGCAGGATACATGAAATTCACCATTTTGATACCGTAAGAACGGATAAACTCCACGATATCAGCCTTGGTAAAGGACTCCGGCGACTTTCTCAGATATGTCGCTACAATGTTTGGAGACAACTCCATCTTTTTATCTGCCATATTGTTATCAATTTAGTGTTATTACTTCGCATTTTTCTTCCAATCAGTAAAATTGCTGATAATTTGTCGAAAAAACAGTATGGCAAACTTAAGAATTTAAGTCCACAATAAAAAGCAATTCTCAAGAATTGGTAAAAATAGTTCCATACAGATGATGGAGCGGCTCCGGATCACCTGAGGAAAGGAGCTTCACGTGAGGCGAAGACGGGACAGCTGAGACATTTCGGGCCAATGCAGAAGACGCCTCCCCGGCACTGAGCATTCCGTCCCGTTCCAGGACATGCACCAGCTGACGCGCGACAGCGGGAGCCGGGTCAATGAATCTGATATCCGGTCCCGCAACTTTCTGAAGGACAGGGAGAAGGAACGGATAATGAGTACAGCCCAGGACAATGATGTCCGCTCCTGCAGACAGCAACGGACCGAGGCTTGCCTTCACCACGTCTTCCGCTTCGCTACCGGACAGCCTGCCCTCTTCCACGAGCTCCACGAAGCCCCGTCCGACATGTTCGAAGACATTGACCTGATCATCTACACTTTCCTTGGTCTTGAGATATTTGGAGCCTTTGAGCGTGCCGGCTGTGGCAAGAACTCCGACGACGCCGGTGTGGGTGCCGAGCGCGGCAGGTTTGACCGCCGGTTCCATCCCGATAAAGCAGATATGGTCATGCCGGCCTCCAGTCAGTTCCCGAACCTTGTCGCGCACCTCCTGCGAAGAAGCATCAGAATACTCCGCCCTGAGGACAGAAATGGCGGCGGCAGTAGCAGTATTGCAGGCCACGACAATAACGTCCGCCCCCTCCTTCAGCAACCGCTCCGTTATCGCACGGGCACGGTCCTGAATGTACTCCGGTGACTTCTCCCCATAGGGGCAATGCGCATTGTCAGAATAATATACATATTCGGTTTCAGGAAGAAGACGGGTTATCTCCTTGAGGACTGACAACCCGCCTTCACCGGAATCGAAGACTCCTATCTTAATCATAATTAGAATGTTGACTACTAATATCCGTAGTTGTTGTAAGTTCTGGACATCTGTCCGTACATCTGGCCGAGAACTTCGAGATAAGGCACGCCGCCGACAAGAGTCAGTCTATAGACAGTGTCATCCACTCTGTAATACTGAACTCCGTTAAGAGTGATTATATCATAATCTTCCGGAAGGCTCTGGACCAATGCTCCTGCAGGAGGGACTATGGTCTGGTACTGTCCGTTGCCGTTTACAATGTAGAAGATACCGTCCTGGTAGAAATAATTGCGGTCAGCGAAAGCATAGCTCTGGACCAGGCCTAAGCGGCTTGCTATCTCATAGGAAGAAAGCGCCGCTGTCGGATTCATGGCTATTGCATTGTTCTGAGCCAGGATTGTCGCATTGTTCTGGGCGATGATACGGTTCTGCTGGTCAATGTACCTGTTGTTCGCATCTATCGCGCTGTATGTGCGGTAAACATTGTTATAATAAGCGAAGTTCACTGCCGCGAATGTCATATCGGCGACAGCCGCAGTAATCGTGACACCGAACGGCGGACGGCAAACGATGTAATGTCCGTGGTAAGGTCTGTAATACACATCGTTATAGATGTAGTAGTCCACGCCGAAATATCTCACGACCCTGTATCTCGGAGGCAGGACCTCAACTCTGAAACCGAAGCAATGAGGGTGATGATGGTCGTAGAAATGTCCCGGACGGTCGTAAGGCATGAATCCGCGGTCACGTGGCGGGATACGCTCCACATTGTAGTTGTTGATACGGAAGTCATCAGCATTGTTCATTCTCGAACCCGGCTGGCCGCCTGAAACTCTGGTATTGGAGCCGGACTGTGAACGCATCTGGCTGGTAACTGTGCCGAGACCGCCTTTGGTAACATTGGTATTGCTCCTTACAGAGCTCGAAGAAGAGGAACGCACCTGCGAACTCTGCCCGGAAGATGAGCTGGAGCCACGTACCTGTGAGGAGCTGCCGGACTGGCGCACCTGTGAGGATGAGCTGGAACGGCGCACCTGGCTGTCTGATGAGCTTTCTCTGTTTATCTGATTTGAGACATCCACCTGATTTACGTCTTTTACGATATAAGTATCTGACTCAGAGCCACGTACCTGAGTGGAATTTCCGGACTGACGCACCTGTGAGGATGAGCTGGAACGGTTGTTCGAGCCGCGCACCTGAGAAGAGGTGCTTGAACCGGATGTCCTTGTGCCGGTAGAACGGGACTGGGATGAGGAGCTGGCGCCACGAACCTGTGATGAGGAGCTTGAACCACGCACCTGTGACGAGGTACCGGAACTACGTGTCTGTGAAGAACTTCCTGAACTTCTTACCTGAGAAGAAGTGCCCGAGCTGCGGGTCTGGGATGAGCTCGAACGGGACTGGTAAGAACTGCCGGAACTGCGTGTCTGCGAACTTGAAGAACGCACCTGGGACGAAGAACCGGAAGAGCGCGTCTGAGAGCCGGTCGAGCGGGTCTGTGATGATGAAGACCTGGTCTGCGAACCGGTAGAACGGGACTGTGAACCAGTAGAACGAGTCTGGGATGAAGAACTGCCTGAAGTATTGCGCTGCTGAGTAGTAGTCGTAGAACGTCTTGTCTGCGCAAGAGTGTCATCTGTCACCGCGAACAGGGAAAAAGCGGCAAGTGATGCCAATGCGATGTTAGTTAATTTTCTCATAACGTATCAGTGTTTTGGGTGCGGCACATAACCGCAACCGTGGTTATTTATAGAGGTAGTACCTCTTGGAAAGAGTCTTGAAATCCTTTACATCCTTGTTCCAGTAGTCTATGATATCTGCGACCTCAAGTCTCTCTGAAAAAGTCTTTCTTACATAATCCGTACCACAAACCTTGTCGAACATTCCGGTCCTCGACTTGGAAATCACGAATGGATTGTGCTCTGGATAAAGCCTGTTGACCGCCTGCATGACATAGAATTGGGTCAATGTTATCTGCGCCTTCGCATAGTCGGTATAGTGGAACTGGACACCGTGCACCAGCTTTCCCTGAGAACTTCCGGCGATCGGTTTGTAATGGATCGTACGGAAAGCCACGCCTGGAAGGGCATAACTGTCGAGCTCGGCTTTAAGTTTCTCCGCATCAATCCATTCGGCAGCGAAAGTCTCGAACGGAAGAGTGTAACCGATGCCGATATTGAGATAGCCGTTGAACTCGCCGGCAATACCGGAAGACGGATAGTTTATGGCAGACTGCGGATACGGTATGTTCGGCGAAGGGAGCACCCACGGCAGACCGGTTTCGACATAAGTCATATTGCGCCGCCATCCGTCCATCGGGATGACACTGAGCTTGCATTTGAGCGGACTTTCATATCCGCGTTCGCCACGGCAGAGACCTTCTTCATTGATCATGATGGCAAGTTCCCCGACCGTCAGGCCATAGATGTACGGGATGCTGAATTCACTGACGAAGGAATAGAAGCCGGCCTCGACATTGCACCCCTCGACTTTCTCTCCGCCGAGCGGATTCGGCCTGTCCAGCACCATCACCTCGATTCCCTTCATGGCGCAGGCCCTCATCATCAGGCCCAATGTGCTTATGAATGTATATGAGCGGGTTCCGACATCCTGGATATCATACACTACCACATCCAGTCCGTCGAGCATTTCCTGGGACGGCATCCTTGTCTTGCCGTACACGGAATAGACCTTGACACCGGTCTTGGGGTCCACTGTATCAGCGACTTTGTCACCTGCATAGGCATCGCCGCGCACACCGTGTTCCGGAGCGAAAAGTGTCACCAGTTCCACGCCAGGCACCTCGTTGAGGATATCGATGGTGGAGCGCAGGTTTCTGTCAATGCCGCTCGGATTGGTAACCAGGCCCACACGTTTTCCCACGAGCCCGGCAAATCCACGTTCCTCAAGCACCTCGATTCCTGTCCGAACTACCGTCTTACGCGCTGCAAAAGCGGAGAACACAGGCAGAATAAGCAGCAATGCGCTGATTACCAATACATTGGTCTTTTTCATAAGCATCAGTCGTTAATGGTTCCTATTTTTCCTACAAAGAGAATTTCATCGGCTTCCGAATTGAAAATGGAGAATATGAATGGTCTGTCCACAGTCATCCTGAACGGTATCGGCTCCGGACGCACAGAAGTAAGTCTGACACCGATGGATGTGACTGCTGCAGCTTCCGCTCCCTCCTCATTGACCTCGACAAAACATTTCTGCTTCACTTCGTCCACGGCTACCGACGACTGTGTCATATTGCCGAACTCCGCCGCAGGGGTGAACGCGCGATTCACGCCGAGAGACTGGAGCACGCTGTTGAGTATCAATGCATTGTCTATCTTGAACTTCGGCATTGACAATGCCACATCGCGGTATTCGGCACCGGCGACAGCCTTTGAGAACATCTCTGAGCTTACGGAAGAGACAAGTTTCTGGATATCAGCGCCTTCGTCCGGCAGACAGATCATCATCTGCCATGCGCCGCCTTTATACGGCAATATCACGAAGCGGCCGCCTTCATATTCCGCGCAGCTGAACTGTCTCTTTATGCGCATGAAGTCCACTTCCTGATCGCCTGAAGGGCTGTGGAAAGTATCTTTGACCGTGCTGTTCTTGTCGAACTGATATTCCCATGGAGCCTTGAAATACAGGGCATTGAGTATGAACATCACCATTTCCGGAGAAATCTCATCTACGATTTCAGGTATTCTCCTGTTGGTCTTGTCTGAGCACCATCTGTTGATTTCCTTGACAGTGGCCGGGCTGCTGAAATCCCTCGAATTTATCTCGGCCGAATATGAGCCGGTCAATAATGACTTGTACGCAGGAAGCACACTGAAACCGTTACGAAGCCAGATGGAATTGGCACTCGAAAGATGACAAGACTTGTCACCTTTAAGTTTGTCGCCTGCAAAAGATGCGTGGTTCAATGCAGATGTCAGCTCTTCTTTCGTCTGTCCCGAGGCGCCTTCTGCAAGCATTGACAATGCCATTCCCGCACTGTACGGAGAGACTACGACATTGGCAGAGAGGCTCTTGCCGAAAAGAGAGGCATTGAACAGAGACAGGGCGAAAGCCACTTTTCCGGTCTCGGCGGAGGCAGCGGACTTCACTGCGGTCACGCTTTCAACCGGTGCGACATCCGACTTGTTATCTGATACTGTTTTTCTCTGTGCTCCACAGGATACTGCTGCAAGAGCTGCGAGCGCAAGTGCAAGTGCAATTTTCTTCATAACTAACTGTTTTTCGACACTTTACCATATTCGGGGTCCACCTTGATGAGCTTGGTCACCGCCACGGTTCCGAGGCAGCAGACGATTACCATCCAGAAGAACATCTCATAGCCCATCCATTCCTGGAGGTAGCCTGCAAATGCACCAGGTATCATCATGCTGAGAGCCATGAACGCGGTACAGATCGCATAATGGGATGTCTTGAACTCCCCTTCCGAGAAGTACATCATAAACAACATATATGCCGTGAAGCCGAAGCCGTAACCGAACTGCTCTATGGCCACGCAGATGCTGATGATTATGATATTGTGAGGCATTGCCATACTCAAATATACGAAAGTCAGGCAAGGAAGTGTCATGCAGGCGGCCATCGGCCACAGTGATTTCTTCAGTCCCCATCTGGACGCTGCCATACCGCCGATGATGCCGCCGACTGTGAGAGCGGCCACGCCGATGGTTCCATACACGATTCCGACCGTCGATGTGGACAATGCCAGGCCACCGTTTTCAGCTGAGGAAAGCAGGAACGGATTCACCATCTTCAGCAGGAACGCCTCAGGAAGACGGTACAGAAGCATGAACACGATCGCGATCCAGACGCCCGGCTTCTTGAAGAATGACACGAACGCCTGGGCAAAACCGCCTGCAAATGAGCCGGTTGCCTCCACAGCCGCCTTGTCGCTCGACGGAGAAGGAATGGTGAAGGTATGGTACAATGTAATAAGCGTGAACATCACTGCGGTCACGGCCATCGTTATCATCCACGCTGTCGGGATGTTGCCTGTTCGCTCTTCCAGAATGCCGGCAATCACGACCAGCACTCCCTGTCCGAAAATGGAGGACAGTCTGTAGAATGTACTCCTGATGCCCACGAAGAACGACTGCTGTCCATGGTCGAGGGCTATCATGTAGAATCCGTCGGCCGATATGTCGTGAGTGGCTGACGCAAAGGCAGTTATGACGAAGAGGATCAATGTCATGGTGAACATTGATATAGGCACTCCGACGGACGCTATCATCTCGTCTGAAGGACGCGGGATACTGAAGATGAGCAGGACAAATGACACCGACATCAATATCTGCATCATTATTATCCACCATCTCTTGGTCCTGTACAGGTCCACAATCGGGCTCCAGAGCGGTTTCAATGTCCACGGCAGATAGAGCAGGCTGGTAAAGAGCGCCATCTGGCCGTTGGGCACGCCCATCTTGGTAAACATCGTAACGGAAATGTTGTTCACTATGAAGTAAGGTATTCCTTCTGCAAAGTACAATGTGGGTATCCACCACCACGGAGATTTCAAAGAAACAGGTCGGTTCATTATTGTATTATGTGTAGTTTCTAATTTAAGTAACATTGGTCCGGGGCGCTCACTTCAAATCCTCATGACGGGCACAGACGCTTCCCGGGTAATAGTGAAGCAGAATGTCCCGGTAACTATAGCCGCGCACTGCCATCATCGCAGCGCCTATCTGGCACAGACCCACCCCGTGGCCCCATCCAGCGCCAAGAAGCGTAATCGTATCATTTTCAGCATTATTGTCAGGCGACTTTTCTTCGCGGACGACAAAAGCCGAACTTTTCAGATGAGACGTGGACAGGAACTTCCTGATAACCAGTTCCTTGCCTATGACCATAGAGCTTTTCGAGCCCTTTATCGACAGCAGCTCTATGCGTCCTGAAGGGCCTCTCTTAAGCGGTTCAATGCTCTCCAGCAGCCCGATATCCTGACCGGAACGCTTGCTTATCAATGCAGAGAGCTCCCCTCTCGTGTACCGGGCCTTCCACCTGAAGAAATCCCGCGTCTCCATATCGTAGTCGTTCAGCACCTGTGAAAGGGCTGCCACATCCGAAGTGTTGCAGAATGACTTTTCTGCCTGCGGAATCTCACCTGTAATCCATTTCTCTGCATTTTCCTCTATTGTCAGGTCGGGTATCTGCTCCTCTTCAGGAGTGTCCGGCAACGCCTTCAGATATGGAAAATCCTTATCTTCCCAGCACGTGCTGAACTTTTCCATCATACCGCCGCAGCATTTGGAGAAACGGGCGTCGCACAGCTCTCCATTGTCAGTAAGCACTTCTCCCCAAGTCTCGTCCAAGGCCTTCCTGACATTGTCCCCTACGGCCGCCGTAAGTCCCTGATATCTCTGGCAATGGTCGTCTGCGCAGACATCGAATAGTTCATGGTCCTTGTGGTCATACCATCTGACATAATGCCTTGTCCCCTGCTCCGTAAAGTCTTCTTTCACAGAGTTTTCGCACGCGGTTCCGCCGGCTTTCCGTCCCTCTATCTGGGCCAGCAGCCAGGAACGGGATATGACAGCATGCGCCTTGAGCAGTTCCAGTGAGGAAGAAGCCTTCATCTCGGAAGAAATCACGCTCAGAAGATAGTCCTCGACGCCTACTATATTGACAGCGATGATTTTATCTTCATTGACAATGAACTTAAGCGAGCCTGCGAACTTCTGCACCTGCTTTCTTTCCCAATGGAATCCTACGCCGATGGTGACGTCATAAAGCAGGAATGTCGGCTCGGCGAACATCGACGACATCGTGATGGAATCGAACAGGAGTTCGTCGTAGAGCGCTCCGTTATACGATATGCGGCCGTTTTCGTAAACCACTTTCTGTTTTCCTGCGCCGTCTGATATCATCTCGAAGCAGATTTCCTTACCGGACATCACGCCCACATGCACTTCGCGCTGGGTACGTGTAAGTTTCCAGATAATGTTCTTTTCAACCGCCTCACTCACAGAGACTTCCGAAAGCATTTCTTCCAGGAGAGGGGCATTCAGTTTGGCATAGTCTTCCTCATTCGGGACAATGAAGAGGCCGGCCATATCCGCACAGCCTGGACTCATGGTAAGGTGGTCCGGACCGTCCGAGAAATAATGGTGCGAACGGTGTTTGTCACGGGCAAGCAGTACTGCCCTGTATTCGCCGAACCGGCCGTGAGAGATGCCGAGCAGCTTCTGTGAAGGAGACTTGCGGTACCAGCAAAGGAGATTGAACATCGGTTCGGTCTCGTCTTCGCGCTGCGGCAGACAGTCCACCAGACGGTAAAAAAGTTTCGCCATCGACTTGGAGGTGCGCGCCGTCAGCACGAACACCCCACGGGTGAACTTGCCGTAATGATACAGATTGGCATCCTGAACTGACGTCACATAATCCAGCGCCTCAGGAGTCTCGCCGGAAGCCTGCATCAGGTCAATGTTCTTGTCAATGTCGGCTTCCAATGGCATGAGTCCGTGCGGACAGGCCTGGAAATGAAAATGGTCAGGGGCGGATGCTCCGCATTTCGGACCGTTGTAAAATATGGTGAATGAGGGATGATGTCTTGCCAGATCGGTCATGTCCGTCATCCTGTGCCATATGGACTGAGGCGTATGGATATTCCGGGCTATCACCAGGTGGTTGGGGAATATCGGATACGGATTTATCAGAACGTCATATTTGCGCTCTTTTCTCCCTTCAAATTCCAGATGGCGCTGCTCCGGCGGCCTGTTCTCTGCACACAGGAAGCATTTTCTCGCCTGGAGTGAGGCCTTGTCCACCTTCGCTGCGGAAGAACGGATTCTTGCAGGGTTGTGCTGCAGCCTGACTTCCAGACCGCCTACCGTCAAGGAGCGGGTCTCGACATTTTTCAATGCCCTGAAATTTGCGGCAGCGAGTGGCCACACCGAGAGCTGGTCACCCACGAATTTCTCTATCAGTTTATCTTCTTCCATCTATTTGCATTTGGCGGAGTTCATGGCGATACGGGCTTCCAGTTCCCAGGTACGGATGCTGTCCTTGTAATAATTGTTGGCATTGACCTTGGCAATGTCCAGAGCGGCATCGGAGTTTCCGTCCCATCTGCGGCAGCAGTAGAGCGACTCGTAGATTCTGCCGATGCGGTATTCGCGGCTGATGCGCAGACCGACCGCATAGTCCTCTCCGTAATTGCAGTTCGGAAGGTTTATCTTGCGAAGAAGCGGAACATAGAATGCTCGAGGAGCGCCCAAACCATTGATTCTCAAAGCATTGTTTCTGCCATTCTCGTCGGTCCATTCTTTATGGTCAATGAGTCCCGGAGGCAGCAGGTTCATATTGAAGTCTGTCAGTTCGTACGAGCCTACCACCATTCCGCAGCCTTCGAGTTCGAATACATTGACAATCTTCTGGAGCGTGTTTTCGTCTTTATACACATCGTCGCTGTCGAGCTGTACGGCGTAAGTTCCGCACCTGCTGTCGTGTACGGCCAGGTTCCAGCATCCGCCGATGCCCAGATCCGTACGTTCAGGAGATATCACGACCAGACGCGGGTCCGCTATCGAAGAGAGGACTTCTGATGTGCCGTCGGTAGAGTGATTGTCAATGACAATGACATTGTACTGGAAATCACAGCTTTGGGCCAATGCGCTCTTTACAGCGTCGGCTACCGTGCGGACTCTGTTGAAAACCGGTATCACTACCGTAGCGAGCACGTCCGCGTTCATGGTCACGTCCTTCTCCACTTTCTTGAATTCCGGAGCGAGGTATGCGCCGATGCGCTTGAGGTGCTCGGTACAGATTTTCTCCATCTCTATCTGTACTTCACGGTTTTTCGGATTTACGTAGTCGAACTGTTTTTCACCGGATTTGCGGGTGTCGTCCTCTACTTCGGTGTAAAGATATTCGCCGATATGGACTATCTTCTCCATTCTCAACCGGAGGTCATACATCGCGCCGAATGAATATTCCACATCCATCTGTGAAACCGCCTTTCTGAATGATTCTGATCGGAATACCTGCACCGGGCCGAAGTCAAAATCGTCTCTAAGCGCTCCCTTCTGGCAATCTATGGCAGGATGGCGCTTGCGTTCTCCGCCTACGAGTTCGTAATGGTCGGAGTAAAGCATATCGGCACCAGTATATTCGGCCACCTCGGCAAATCTGTCGAGGGCCAGGTAACCCAAATCGCAGTCAAACTGCCTGGTATTCACCAATACGAAGTCTTCCGTCAATGCTGAAGCTATCTTGCGAAGGTCAGCGGTAGTTTTTACCGGAGTACCGGATACAATTTTGAATGTGGCCATAATCTTATGTTATTTTACGGGGAGTCCGCCTTTTCTGTAATCCTTAAAGCAACGCTTCCAGGGATTTTCTGATTTTGCGGAACTCATTCTCAAAGTTAGGAGTTAGAATGGATTTTCCCAAACTTTCCTCTATCTCTGACATTGACCAATATCTTCCTTCAGATACTTCATCCTGATCAGGATGGGGTTCGAAATTGCCGACTGCGGCAAAGATGTTCACGAGTTCGCGCTCGGTATCGCTCTGGAAAATGTAGTTTCCGAGCCATATGGGGTTGTATTCAGTAAATCCGAGTTCTTCTGAAGATTCTCTGAAAAGTGCTTCCTGCACATATTCGCCATAGGAGATGTGGCCGCCTACCGCCGTATCCCAATATCCGGGCAGAAGGTCCTTTTTCATTGACCTTTTCTGGAGATAGAGCTGGTCATAGCGGTTGAGGATATGCAGGTGCACCACCGGATGCAGCAACATTGACCCGCTGTGGCAGTATTTTCTGGACGCCTGCGCATAGACTACGCCGTTCTCCTTGATTACGGGCAGCATCTCTACGGGCG
>OJAM01000705.1_pt1 | contig 13839 bp, 10 predicted proteins | sample 1589071 | NCBI WGS metagenome assembly OJAM01 (sample SAMN03283243) | human gut metagenome | biome: human-associated habitat; material: feces | host: Homo sapiens | place: Peru | collected 2012
CAGAGCCCATTGCACTGGCTTATGCTGCGGCCCGGGCACGCGAGGTGCTGGGCGCACTGCCCGAGAGCGTGCAGCTGCAGGTGAGCGGCAGCATCATCAAAAACGTGAAGAGCGTCATCGTGCCCAACACCGGCCACCTGAAAGGCATGGAAGCCGCTGTGGCAGCGGGCATCATCGCCGGCTCGGCAGAAAAGGAGCTGGAAGTGATCTCGGAGGTCAGCGAGGACAAGAAGGCTGCCATCCGGGACTATCTGCAGACGGTGCCCATTTCCATCCAGCACATCGAGCAGGGGCATGTGTTCGATATCATCGTTACCGAGCGCAGCGGAGATTCCTACGCAAAGGTGCGCATTGCGGATTTTCACACCAACATCTGCCTGATCGAAAAGAATGGCCGGGTGCTCTACGAAAAGCCGCTGCTGAACGAGGAGGCCCGGCGGGGCAGCCGGGCCGACCGCAGCCTGCTGAACATGAAGGACATCTGGGATTTTGCCGAGACCGCCGACCTGCAGGATGTGGCGGACCTGCTGGAACGCCAGATCCGCTACAACAACGCCATTGCAGAGGAGGGCCTTCTGGGCGACTATGGCGCGAACATCGGCCGGGTGCTGCTTTCTACTTACGGCAATGATGTGTCCATCCGGGCCAAGGCCAAGGCGGCCGCCGGTTCGGACGCCCGCATGAACGGCTGCGAGCTGCCGGTCATCATCAACTCCGGCAGCGGCAATCAGGGCATCACCTGCTCGGTGCCGCTCATTGAATATGCCAAGGAGCTGCACAGCGGCAAGGAAAAGCTTTACCGTGCCCTTATCATTTCCAATCTGGTGGCCATCCACGAAAAGACCGGCATCGGCACCCTGTCCGCCTACTGCGGCGCAGTCAGTGCTGGTGCGGGCGCTGGCGCGGGCATCGTATATCTGTGCGGCGACGGCTATCAGGCCGCCATCCACACGGTGGTCAATGCGCTGGCCATCGTGTCCGGCATCGTGTGCGACGGCGCAAAGGCCTCCTGCGCGGCAAAGATCGCATCCTCGGTGGACGCGGCGCTGCTGGGCTACAACATGTACAAGTGCCATCAGGAGTTCAAGGGCGGCGACGGCATCGTGATGAAGGACATCGAGACCACCATCAAGGGCATCGGGCGTCTGGGCAAGGACGGCATGAAGGAGACCAATGAGGAGATCATCCGGCTGATGATCGAGTAAGGCCGGGCCGGAATCGTGAAAAAATCATACAAATCCTTCTTTATTTTGTCATAACTCTTCCGTATAATAAGAGGTGGAATACTTTGCTGCTCTGCCTGCCCCGGCGGGCATCCGATAAAATGGGAGGAGATCATTATGGCCAACGAAAAGATCCTCGTCGTGGACGACGATACCAATATCTGCGAGCTGCTGCGGCTGTACCTGACCAAGGAGGGCTATCAGGTCACGGTGGCAAACGATGGCGAAGAAGGGCTGGAAAAGTTCAACGCGGTCAAGCCGGACATGGTGCTGCTGGACGTGATGATGCCCCGCATGGACGGCCTTGAGGTCTGCCGCCGCATCCGCAAGGCGGGCAACACCCCGGTAATGATGCTTACCGCCAAAGGCGAGACCTTTGACAAGGTGCTGGGGCTGGAGCTCGGCGCGGACGATTACATGGTAAAGCCCTTTGACGCCAAGGAAGTGGTGGCCCGCATCAAGGCGGTGCTGCGCCGCTGCCAGACTACCTCCGCTGCCGCCGAGAGCACCGAGGGCGTCATCGAGTTCGACAACCTGCGGCTGGATATGAACAGCTATGAACTGCGGGTCAAGGGCAAGGTAGTGGAGGCTCCTCCCAAGGAACTGGAACTGCTGAACTGTCTGGCCTCCCACCCCAACCGCGTGTACACCCGCGACCAGCTGCTGGACGAGGTGTGGGGCTTTGAGTATTACGGCGACAGCCGCACCATTGATGTCCACGTCAAGCGCCTGCGCGAAAAGCTGGCCGGTGCTTCCGATAAGTGGGAGCTGAAAACCGTCTGGGGCGTGGGCTATAAGTTCGAGGTGCGTCAGTAATGCGTAAAAGTATCTCCACGGCCTTTTTCTCCATGGTGTCCACCCTGATGGTGCTGGGCATCGTGCTGATGGGCTGCTCGGAGTGGGTGCTGTTCAAGAATTATTTTGCGAAGGATCGCTACGAAACGCTGGATCAGGTGGTAAACGTTGCCAAGCGCACCGCGGAGTATCTGGTAAACAGCGAGACCATGCCGCAGGGCGCAGAGCTGGACGCTTTGAACACCAAGCTGGAGATCATCGGCGAGAGCGCCGAGGCTTATCTGTTTTTCACCGACCGACAGGGCAATGTGCTCATCGCCTCCGACCCGGACAAGCTTACCACCACCACCGTGCCGCTGGATATCTGCCAGCGCGCCAACGCAGTGGCTGACCCGGACGCCCGGCACTACCACGCTTTCGGCGATTTGGGCGGTGCCCTGACCGAAAAAAGCTATATCGCGGCGGTGGAGACCATCGACGACCAGAGCCTGTTCAGCGGCTGGCTGTTTTTGTGCTCCTCCGGTGCGCAGCTCACCGACTTCAAGCAGCAGTTCTGGTCGAACTTCCTCATGTCTGCCTGCGTGATGCTGCTGTGCGCCAGCGTGCTGACCCGCCTTTTGATGCGTCAGCTCACCGACCCGCTGCAAAAGGTCACCGATGCCGCCCAGCGCTTTGGCGGCGGCGACCTCTCCGTCCGCGTGGAGGGCGTGGAGGGCGATGGCGAGGTGGCAGACCTTGCCCGCACCTTCAACCAGATGGCGGAGAACATCCAGTCCAACGATAACTCCCGGGGACAGTTCATGGGCAACATCGCCCACGAACTGCGCACCCCCATGACCACCATCAAGGGCTTTGTGGACGGCATTCTGGACGGCACCATCCCGCCTGAGATGCAGAACCACTACCTGCAGCTGGTCAGCGAGGAGACCGGGCGTCTTGCACGGCTCATCCAGAATATGCTGGATCTCTCCAAGCTGGAAAGCGGAGAGTATCAGGTGAATGCCCGGATGTTCAATATCTGGGAGACCCTGACCGGCGTGGCACTGGCGGCAGAGCAGCGCATCAATGACGGCATGATCGAGCTGGAGGGCCTGACCATGGACGAAAAGGTGCTGGTCTACGCCGACCCTGACCTGATCCATCAGGTGGCGTATAATCTGCTGGACAACGCCATCAAGTTCACCCCGGCGGGCGGCACCATCCGCTTCAGCGTGGAAAAGCTTGGCCCCGAGGCCGAGATCTCCATCTGGAACTCCGGGCAGGGCATCAGCCCGGAGGCGCTGCCCTATGTGTTCGAGCGGTTCTACAAGGAGGATCGCTCCCGCGGTCTGCACGCCCGCGGCTCCGGCCTTGGGCTGAACATCTGCAAGGTGCTGGTCAATTTGTCCGGCGGGCAGATCCGCGTGGAGAGCCAGCAGGGCGAGTGGTGCCGCTTTGTGTTCACCCTGCCCACCTGTTCCCCCAATCCTGGCGGCATGAAGCGCCTGCCGGACGCCGCCGGGCAGCCCGGCGCAGTAGAGGACCCCGCCAGCATGAAGCCGGTAGAATAAGACCCCGCAGCCAGACTGCCCCGCCCGGGCGGTCTGGCTGCTTTGGCGTTGTTGGAATAAAAATCCTGCTTACCGCTGTGACCCCCTCTTGTGAAAATGCGTTTGGAGCACTCCGCAGAGTGCGACAAACGCGGAATTAAAAATCTATTTTCCGCTGAATATGGCTAGCAACGACGACGACCGCCGCCAGCGGCGGAAACAGGGAGGAGTTGTTGGGGCAGCGGCCAGCAAGACGCGAGTGCCGCCCAAGGCACGAAGCGGATGCTGGGTGCCGCAACCCGGAAGCAGCGGAGGCCATTCCAAATTGTCCTGCTTCAAAGAAAGCTGCTGCAAAATGGCAAGCCTTCGGCGGCAGCTGCGCGGCACATGGAGATGCTGCCGCGCAATGGACTTTTTGCGCCATTTACGACTTTTCGGTGAAAAAAACGGCTGCGGGTTTGATTTTTTGGCCGTTTTCATGTAAACTAAAAGATAACCATGCCCGCGTATTTTTTGCCCGGCAGAACCCTGCAAAACGCGCAACGCATGGGATAAAAAATGCTAAAAATAACGGAGCGTAATGAAATATTATGGCCATCGTAAGTCCTTCGATTCTTTCTGCTGATTTTGGCAAGCTGGGTGCAGACTGCCGCATGGTGCTGGACGCCGGTGCACAGATGCTGCACTACGACGTGATGGACGGGCATTTTGTGCCCAACATCAGCTTTGGCGTGCCGGTGCTCAAAAGCCTGCACAAGGCGCTGCCGGATGCCTTTTATGACGTGCATCTGATGATCAGCCACCCGCTGCAATACGCTGAGCCCTTTATCAAGGCCGGTGCGACCCTGTATAATTTCCATCTGGAGTGCGAAGATGATATTCAGGCCACCATTGATGCCGTGCGTGCGCTGGGCTGCAAGGTGGGTCTGACCATTAAGCCCGGCACCCCGGCCGAGGCGCTGGCACCGTGGCTGGAGCAGCTGGATCTGGTGCTGGTGATGAGCGTGGAGCCCGGCTTCGGCGGGCAGAAGTTCATGCCCTCGGCGCTGGAAAAGCTGCGCTGGCTCAAGGCGGAGCGGGAAGCACGCGGCCTTTCCTATCTGCTGGAGGTGGACGGCGGCGTGGATGCCGCCACCGCACCCCTGTGCGTAGAAGCCGGTGCCGACGTGCTGGTGGCGGGCAGCGCCGTGTTCGGTGCGGCCGACCCCGCTGCGGCTGTGGGCACACTGGCCAGCCTGTAAGGAGGCCCGTATATGGATGAAACTTTGATCCAGGAACAGGAACGGCAGCTGCAAAAGACCGGCCGGTACTACAAGCACGTTTTCTGGCTGTGCGTGCCGCTGCTGTGTATGGCCTGCTATTTCTATGGGGCGCGTCCGCTGCTGCTGTGCGGCATCGCCCTGCTTACCGGCAACCTGTGCGACCGTCTGGTGGCGCTGCTGCGCCATCGGGTGTACACCAATAAAGATCTCTCCAACGAGAGTTTCAGCCTGATTATCGCCCTGCTCATGCCCGCCACCGTGGACATCTATGTGCTGGTGGTGGCGGTGATGGCGGGCGTGCTCATCGGCAAGGAGGTCTTTGGCGGCTACGGCAGCTACCCCTTTAACCCCGCTGCCGTGGGCTACGCCGTGGCGGCGGTATCGTGGCCGGAGCAGGTGGTGCGCTACCCGCAGCCCTATACACCGCTGCCCCTGTGGAACGCCTCCGCTGTGCCGGTGAGCAGCACCATCGAGGATACCCTGCGCAGCGGCGGTATCCTGAACCTGAACTCCCTTGCTATCGCGCTGGGCGAGTTCGCCGCCCCCATGGGCACCGGCGCAGCGCTGGTCATTCTGGCCTGCGGCCTTGTGCTGTGGACCCAGAAGGACGTGCACATCGGCGCATCAGCGAGCTTTCTCATCACCTGCGGGCTCATCGCTTTCTTCTTCCCGCGGCAGGTAGGTCTGGCAGACAGCACCCTCTTCAGCAGCCTGCTGCCCCGCTTGCAGGGCGTCCGGGACGAACTGCACACCGGTGCGGTGCTGTTCTGCGCGGTGTTCCTGCTCAACGAGCCCTACACCTGCGCCCATCACCGGCTCGGGCGCATCCTGTACGGCGTACTGGTGGGCGCTGCCACCATGGGCTTCCGCTATTTCGGCGTGTACGAGACCGGCGTCTGCTTTGCACTGCTGGCAGTCAACAGTGTGTCCGCGCTCATTGACCGCACCGAGGAGCGGCTGTACCGTCTGCTGCACCGTCTGCCGTCCGAACGAAAGGAGGCTGCGGAATGAAAAAGCGTACTGCGGAACTGATTTTAAAGGACCCCGAAAAGTTTGCCCATCACGACCGCGTGTTCCTGAATAACCCGGTGGTCATGCAGGGCATGGGTCTGGCACCGCTGGTGGTCGTGGCTACCACCGGCCAGAACGGCCTGATGCTGGCGGCGGCGGTGACGCTGCTGCTGGTGCCCTCCCGCGTGCTGGCCTGCCTGCTCAGCCGCCTTGTGCCCCTGCGGGACGAGGAGCCCACCCCGGAGCAGCTGCAAAAAAAGCTGCTGCCCCGTGCACTTTTGTACGCAGCCAGCGCCGCTGTGGTGTACCTGGCGGCATATCCCATTTTGAACTTCGTGTTTGGCACCGGGCTTTTGAACCTTGGCATCTACCTGCCCATGCTGGTGGTGGAGCCGCTTCTGACCTACCGCTTCGGCCGCGTGCAGGAGACAGTGCACAAGGCCGTTTCCAAGGGCGTGCGCATCACCGTGGGCTACGCGCTGCTGCTGCTCGTGGTGGGCGTGGTGCGCGAGTGGCTCAGCCTTGGCACCGTGTTCGGTGCCCCGGTGGGACGCTGGGCGCTGCTGCCGCTGGCTAAGATGCCGGCGGGCGGCTTTATCGTGCTGGGCATCCTGTGCGCCATCTGGCGCGCTGCCGCTGCAAAACGCAAGGAATATCTGCAAAAGGAAGCGCGGGATACCCTGACCGTGCACTACCAGAAGGAGGCGGACCGCGAACCGTGAAAGAAGTTGTAAGCACCTCGGCAGTGTTTTTCAGCTATGCACTGCTGGCTATTTTTGCACAGAACGCTGTCTTTACCCGTGCACTGGGCGTGTCCCGCATGGTGCAGCTGGTGGGGGACGACCGCACCAGCAGCGCCTTGTTCGGCATGATGCTGTGCATCACGCAGGTGCTGGTGGCGCCGGTGGCGTTCGTTGCCGGGCGGTTCATCGCCCCGCTGGATAACCGCGCCCAGCTGCGCCCGCTGGTGTATATCGCCAGCATTGCGCTGGTGTGTCTGGCGGAGCATCTGGTGCTGTGGCTGCTGCACAGCCTGCCCCGCCGCGCCCAGCTGCTGCGCATCGTGCCGCTGGCCGCGCTGAACAGCGGCGTGCTGGGCACGGTGCTGGTGGAGCGCACCCAGACCTTTACCCTTGGCGAAAGCCTTGGCTTTGGCCTTGGCAGCGGCCTTGGCTATGTGCTGGCGGTACTGCTGGTCACCGAAGCGCGCCATCGCCTGCGCAGCAGAGCCATCCCCAAGGCATTCCGCGGCCTGCCCATCACGCTGGTGTATATCGGCGTGCTGGCGCTGGCGATCTATGGCTTTACCGGACATTCCGTCATCCTGTAATGCAGACAGGGAGGAAAGGATACCATGGCTAAGTATAAACGTCAGAAGGTCAAGCATTATCACCGCAGCTTTTACAGCAGGGAAACGCGCGTAAAGCGCGGCATCGGCATCGTGGTGCTGGTGGCGGCAGTGCTGGCAGCCGCATGGTTTGCCGCACCCCATGTGCTGGATTGGGCCACCCACACATGGTATACCGTGGTCAAGGATCGGGACCTGGAGGCCGAAAGCGCTTCCCGCGCCGAGGCAGCAGCCTCCTCCTCTGCGGCGGCAAGCAGCGCTGCCGCCTCACAGGCAGCGTCTGAGCCGGAGGAGGAAAAGCCGCTGGACGGCAAGGCCATCACCGGCGGCAGCTGGGCAGAGCTGGATGTGACTGCTCTGACCGATGAGGCCGCCATCCGCGCCGCCGCCCGGCAGCTGAAGCAGCAGGGCGCAGACTACGCCCTTGTCACCCTGAAGGACGCCGCTGGCACGGTGTATTATGCTTCCGGCGTGGCAGCCGCTGCCCAGAGCATCACTGAGAACCCGGTGGATGCGGCCAATATCGCCGCCATCCTGCGGGAGGAGGGCATCATCCCGGCGGCGCAGCTTGCCGCCTTTACCGACCCGGTGTCGGTGTACACCGACCGCAGCATGGGCGTGCACTACGACGGCAACAGTCTCTGGCTGGACAACGTCAGCGCAGCCAAGGGCGGCAAGGCATGGATGAACCCCTTTGCCGCAAGTGCGGTGCAGTATGTCGGCGACCTCATTGAGGAGGTGCAGGGCATGGGCTACGAGCAGGTGGTGCTTACCGGGGTGCAGTTCCCCAACATCATCACCCGCAAGCAGGACTTCGGCGCTTCCGGCGGCAAGAGCCGGGAAGGACGCGCCGCCCAGCTGACTGCTGATATCGCCGCATGGCAGACCCGCTTTGCGGGCAGCGTGACCCTGTGGGTCAGCTACCCGGACGCACTGTGCACCGCTGCCACCGATGCCCTTGGCACCACCGGTACGTCCCTTGGCATGGAAAATCTGCTGGTCACCAGCAGTGCCGCACTGGATGCGGACAGCCGCGCTGCGCTGGAGCAGGCCGCTGCCGATGCCGGTGTGCAGCACGTTGTGGTGCACGATACCGCAGCATTCCGCTGAGAAGCGGCTTTTAGAGAGGGGAGGAAATCACTATGAAACCGACTACCTGTTTTGCACCCGCACACATCCTGCTGCCTTCGGAGCAGGTGCCGCTGGAGCAGTGGGGCTGCATCGCCTGTGACCAGTTCACCAGTGACCGCAGCTATTGGCAGCGGGCAGAAGAGACCGCTGCGGGTGCGCCCAGCACCCTGAACCTGATCCTGCCGGAGGTGTATCTGGAGGACGGAGACGCCGACGCGCGGGTGGAAAAGATCCACGCCACCATGCAGGACTACGCCCAGAACGTGCTCACCCGGGCGGTGGACGGCTTTATCTATGTAGAGCGCACCGAGCAGAGCGGCCGGGTGCGGCAGGGTCTTGTAGGGCGTGTGGACTTGGAGGCTTACAGCTACCGCCGGGGCGAAAAATGCACCGTGCGCCCCAGCGAGTGCACCGTGGAAAGCCGCATCCCGCCCCGCATGAAGGTGCGTACCGGCGCTGCGCTGGAAACGCCCCATATCATGATGCTGGCGGATGACCCGGACTGCACCCTCATCGAGCCCATTGCCGCCCACAAGGACAGCCTGCCCAAGGTATACGAGGGCGAGCTGATGCTGGGCGGCGGCCATGTGGCAGGCTGGGCGGTGGAGGACCCCGCCCTCATCGCACAGATCGAAAATGCGCTGACCGTGCTGGGCAGTCAGGAAGAGTTTGACAAAAAGTATCCGGATGCCGCCCGCCGCGACCCGCTGACGCTGGCCGTGGGCGACGGCAACCACTCGCTGGCTACCGCAAAGGCCTGCTGGGAGGAGCTGAAAAAGACCCTGACCCCGGAGCAGGCAGAAAACCACCCCGCCCGCTGGTGTCTGGCAGAGGTGTGCAATGTGCACTCCCCGGCCATTGAGATCGAGCCCATCCACCGGGTGCTGTTCAATGTGGACTGCGCCACCGTACTGCTGAGCCTCATTACATGGAGCGATTCCAACATGGCAGGCTGCTGCTTTGGCGGCAGCAAAAAGCAGCCCTTTACGCTGGCAGGCCCCCACATGGCCAATGTGCTCAGCTTTGAGGACCCCACCGAGCCGCTGACCGTGGGCACCATCGACGATTTTATTTCGGATTATATCGAGCGCCACCCGGAAGCAAAGGTGGACTATGTGCATGACGAGCCGGCTGTGCGCGCTTTGTGCAAGCAGGGCGCAGTGGCGTTTTTGATGCCGCCCTTCGCCAAGAGCGACCTGTTCCGCGGCGTTGTGATGGGCGGTGTGCTGCCCCGCAAGACCTTCAGCATGGGACACGCGGAGGAAAAGCGCTACTACATCGAGTGCCGGAAGATCACAGAATAATAGGAGAACCATGACATTTAAAGAACTGAATCTGTCCGCCCCGCTGCTGCGCGCTGTGCAGGAAGCGGGCTACGAGACCCCCTCGCCCATTCAGGCAGCGGCCATCCCGCCGGTGCTGGCAGGCCGGGATCTGATGGGCTGCGCCCAGACCGGCACCGGCAAGACGGCGGCTTTTGCGCTGCCCATGTTGGACCGGCTCACCGCCAACGCACCCCGCCGCAAGGGCGCTGTCCGTGCGCTGATTTTGACCCCCACCCGGGAGCTGGCCTTGCAGATCGGCGAAAGCTTTGAAGCCTACGGCAAGTACCTGAAATTGCGCAGCACCGTCATCTTTGGCGGTGTGGGACAGGCACCGCAGGTGGAAGCGCTGAAAAAGGGCGTGGACATCCTCGTCGCCTGCCCGGGACGGCTGAACGACCTGATCGGGCAGGGCTTTATCGACCTGTCCGCTTTGGAAATTTTTGTGCTGGACGAGGCCGACCGGATGCTGGACATGGGCTTTGTCCATGACGTGAAAAAGGTCATTGCAAAGCTGCCCGCCCAGCGCCAGAACCTGATGTTCAGTGCCACCATGCCCGCCGAGATCGAGCAGCTGGCTGCCGGCATCCTGCATGACCCCGCCTTTGTCAAGGTGGATCCGGTGTCCAGCACCGTGGACCGCATCCAGCAGAGCCTGTACTATGTGGAAAAGGGCAACAAAAAGCTGCTGCTGCCGTGGCTCATCAAAAATTTGCAGCCGCCGGTGGTCAACGCGCTGGTGTTCAGCCGCACCAAGCACGGCGCGGATAAGATCGCAAAAGACCTGACAAAGCAGGGCATCCCCGCCGCCGCCATCCACGGCAACAAGAGCCAGACTGCCCGCGTGACCGCGCTGGAGGATTTCAAGTCCGGCAAGACCCGGGTGCTGGTGGCGACCGATATCGCCGCACGCGGCATTGATATCAGCGAGCTTTCCCATGTGTTCAACTACGACCTGCCCGAGGTGCCGGAGACCTATGTGCACCGCATCGGGCGCACCGCCCGCGCCGGTGCGGACGGCACCGCCGTCAGCTTCTGCGCCCCGGAGGAGCAGGAGTATCTGGCAGGCATTGAAAAGCTGAACCGCCGCAAGATCCCGGTGGTATCCGGCCACCCGTGGGACGGCGTGCCCGCCCCGGTGCGCCCGGTGCTGCCCGTGCGCGGCAAAAAGCCCCGCCCCGAAGCAGAAAAACCGGCCGAAGCGCCGAAAAAACAGGCCGAAACTGCGCCCGCAAAAGCTGCAAAGACAGCTGTGCCCGCGCCGAAGCAGGAACCGAAGGCCGCAAAGAACGCGGTGCCTGCAAAACCGAAAAAAGAGGAAACACTGATGCAAGACAGCAACGCAAAGCGCGGGGTCCGCAACGACCGCCGCGCCAACAACCGGGGCGCAAACGCCCCCAAGGAGGCGGCAGCGCCCCGCGCCCGCCGCGAGAATGCCGCCCCCGCCCGGGGCAGCAACGCCCAGCCCAAGTTTGACCCCCATTTTGTCAGCGCCCCGGAGGCTACTCCGCTGCGCCCGGCACGCAAGACTCCTGTTGCTCCGGCAACACCCGCCATCCGCAGCGCACAGGAGCCCCAGAATAACCAGAACGCAAACCGCAGCGGCAGCCGCCGCAACGACCGGGGTGAACAGCGCAATGCCCGCCCCGCAGTTCAGAGCAATAACGCCCGCCCTGCCCGCAACGAGCGCGGCAATGCAGGAAGCCAGAACCGCACCGGTAGCGCACCCCGTGCCCCCAAGGCCGAGCCTGCCCGCCGCGGCCGCAATGCCGCCGCCCGGGACGAGGACCCGGGGCTGATGCTCATCAGCCGCCGCCCGCCCCAGCAGAAGTACACCAGCTTTGAGGAGTATATGGACGCCCACGGCGGTGCCACTGCACCCATTGAGGATCACAGCGAAGAAGTATGAGCCGGAACGAAGCCTTTGCCCCGTGGCAGTGCCCCCTGTGTGGCGGCGCGCTGCAAGGGGAGAACGATCTGAAATGTGAAAAAGGCCACTGCTTTGACCGCGCCCGGGAGGGCTACTGGCATCTTTTGCCGGTGCAGAGTATGCGCACCAAAGCCCCCGGGGACAGCAAGGAAATGGTTGCCGCCCGCCGCGCCTTCCTGAACGCCGGATACTACGGCATCTTCGGGCAGGCGCTGGGGGAGTTGTGCCTTGCCCACGGCGTGCCCGCCGCGAAGGACGCCCCGCTGCATCTGCTGGACGCAGGCTGCGGCGAGGGCTGGTACGACCGCTGCATCGCGCAGCAGTTCGCGGCGGCAGAAAAGCCGCTGCAGCTGGCTGGGTTCGATATCGCAAAGCCCGCCGTGCGCTTGGCTGCAAAGGCGCTGCCTACTGCGCAGTATGCGGTGGCGTCCAGCTTCAGCCAGCCGGTGCGCACCGGCTGGGCAGATGTGCTGCTGAACTGCTTTTCGCCCTTTGCGCAGGAGGAGTTCAGCCGGGTGCTGCGCCCGGGCGGGCGCATGATCTACGTTGTTCCGGGGGCAGAGCATCTGTACCAGATGAAGGCCGTGCTCTACGAAAAGCCCTACAAGAACCCGGTGCAGCAGGTGGAGTACCCGGGCTTCCGCGCCATTGATGAGCGTGAGGTGCAGGGAACCATCACCGTGCCCGCCGCCCAGCTGGAAGCCCTGTTTGCCATGACCCCCTACTACTGGAAAACGCCCCGCGACGGTGCTGCCCGCCTTGCGGCTCTGCCGCAGCTCACCACCACCATCGCCTTCCGCTTTCTGGTGTTTGAAAAGCTGTAATAAGATAAAAAAGGACTGCCGTGCACCAGCACGGCAGTCCTTTTTTGTACCCATTCTCATGCTTGTTGATTTTCACAAGAACTGGCATACTAATATATCAATTTAGCACAAAAACAATAAAATCTATTTACAAGTGCATTGTATTGTGGTACGATTTGTGCAGATTTCGATGGCATGATACAACTGGAATGTCTATCGGGCCCGGCAGCAGGGCGTTTGCTGCACAGCTTTGGGCGGCTTTGCTCTGCACAAATGAGCCGTCTGCATTTAAAAGGAGAAATGATGATGAACAGAAGAGACTTTATGAAGCTTTCTGCCGCTTCTGCTGTGACCATGGGCGCAGTGGCTGGCATGGCGCCCGCATCCTTTGCTGAAAACGCTGGCGTGCACACCGATGCTGAGGTGCAGGCCATGGTGGCAGAGGAACTCCGCCTCTCCCGCGAGGTAGCCTTTTATCCGGCTGCTTTCCGGGGTGATTTTGACAAGTTCTATGTATTGTTCCACAAGCTGTCCCGCGCTCAGTACGAGAAGGTGGACGGTGCAGCTGTGCCCGGTATCAACGCCTCCCACTACGAGATGTGTGTTGCTCTGACCAATGCCCGCAAGGCGCTGCGCCAGATCAAGGACCCCAAGAGCACCGTTTGGGAAATTTGGGGAGATCAGATGGCCGTGGAATCTCCGCTGCCCACCAACTGGGAAAATTGCTACGATAACGAGGGCTTCCGTCCCTTCCTGAACCCGTACCTGCTGCGGGATCAGGGCAAGGTGAAGGGCAACGTGATCATTATTGCAGGCGGCGGCAGCACCCACCGCAACAACGTGGTGGAAGGCTACCCTGTGGCCGAGTTCTTCAACAAGAACGGCTACAACGCTTTTGTGCTGCAGCGCCGCGTCAACCCCTACGCCGCTGTGGATCAGCAGCTGGATCTGGCACGCGCTATCCGCTACATCCGCCACAACGCCTCTGAAAAACACATCGGCAAGACCGATATCATGATCGCTGTGGGCTTCTCTGCCGGCGGCATGAATGTGATGCAGGTGGTGGCCGACCAGTTCGGCACTACGAATACCCCGGATAAGGTCTACCCCAGCTACGTCTGCGATGCTGTGGACCATGAGAGCGCCGACCTGAATGTGGCAATCCCCATCTACGGCCTGTTCGTCACCGGTCTGAACTTCACGAAGAACCCCAACCTGCCTCCGGTCTTTGGTGTTGTGGGTCAGAAAGATGGCCTGAGTGCGATGATGCTGCCCTCTCTGCCGGAGTGCGCAAATATCTTCACGGACTTCAGCTTCTATCTGGCACCTGATGCGCCCCACGGTGTGGGTCTGGGCACTGGCACCAAGGGCTATGTGGATTACTATACCCAGATCGCCCAGTGGCCGGATATGGCTGTCAACTTCATCGAGAGCCGTCTGGGGCTGATGGAAAAGAAAATCGACATGGACTCCGTGGGCTTTGCA
>OJAM01000706.1_pt1 | contig 13831 bp, 13 predicted proteins | sample 1589071 | NCBI WGS metagenome assembly OJAM01 (sample SAMN03283243) | human gut metagenome | biome: human-associated habitat; material: feces | host: Homo sapiens | place: Peru | collected 2012
TGGGTACGGCGCTTCCCGGTAGACAACTTCGGCGTTTTTATTCTGGACGGTGTGCTTTATACAGCCGTATTCGCAGGGGTGATCGTATTGCTCTACCGGCGCAGCGCGGAGTACGCGGAGCTGAAGCGGCGTGTACAGGAGATCTTGAAAAGGAGAGCCGGATGAATACAGAAAAAAGCCCCCTGATCTCGGTGATCGTACCGGTCTATAAGGTGGAAAAGTATCTGCCCGCGTGTCTGGACAGCCTGCTGGCGCAGACCTACCGGAATTTTGAGCTGATCGTTGTGAACGATGGTTCGCCGGACGACTGCTGGCAGATCATGCAGCGTTATGCGGCGCAGGATGCCCGGGTGCGCATTTTCAACAAAGAAAACGGTGGAGTGTCCTCGGCACGCAATTTTGGGCTGGATGTGGCAAGGGGCGAATACATTGGTTTTGTGGATTCCGATGACTTTGTGCTGCCGCAGTATCTGGAATGGCTGTACGATGCCTTGTGCAGTAGCGGCACTCGCATGGCTATGTGCCGCTACCGCATCATACGGGAAAACGAGTCCCTGTGGACAGTGACGGAATGCCCGGCACCGCAGAGGATCACGGCGGAAAACTACTCGTGGATGCGGGAATGGAGCGGCGGGCACTGCTGGCGGATGCTGACCCACCGGGAGCTGCTGCGGGATATCCGTTTTGATCCGGCATTGCTTTATGGGGAGGATACCCTGTTTTTTGTGATGGAATTTCTCGAGGCTGGCAGTCTGGCGTTTTTGAACTGCCCGCTGTATGCTTACCTTGAACGTCCAAGCTCTGCCGTGCGGCAGGAGCCGAGCCTGCGCTTTTACACGGCGGCACTGGCGTGGGAACAGATCTGGCAGCTGGTAAAGGGGCAGCCGGACCCCTTCCGCAGCACTACGGAACAGCGCTGCGTCATGTCCTGCGCCGAGGTATATTTCCGGCTGGTCAACCAGCCGGAGCGGGATTCCGAGAAGGAAAAAATGTTGCTGAAAACAGCAAAGCTGCATCGTCATGCTGCGTGGGAGATTCCGCCGGGAAATCAAAGCCAGAAGCTGCAGGCGCTGATGGTAAGCTACTGCCCGCATCTGGGCGCAAAGGCATGGAAGCTGGTGCGGTGGGTGAAAGGTTTGAAAAACTGATTGACAAATCCCACAAAAAACGCTATATTCTTTTTATAAATGCGTTGAAAAAGAGTGTGCATCGTCTGGAGCCGCACAGAGAGCCGGGGGCAGCTGAAAACCCGGCGGGATACCGGCGGGGCACTGTCACTTTGGAGCAGAAGCGGTGAGCCTTGCCGGTAAGCCGCTTTCGGGTCTGCCCTACGTTACAGGGGCATCAAGGGGCGCGGAACCTTCCGCGCAATTTGGGTGGTACCGCGGTCATGTATTTACAGCCGTCCCATGGAACGCTCCGTGGGGCGGCTTTTTGCGTCCCACTTCATCAAATTTTTGGGAGGACACTATGAAAGAACTTGCAAAGCAGTACGATCCCAGTCAGGTGGAAGATCGTATCTACCAGTTCTGGCTGGATGGCGGCTACTTCCACACGAAGGCCGATCCGGACAAGAAACCTTATACCATCGTGATGCCGCCACCGAACGTTACCGGTCAGCTGCACATGGGTCATGCGGTGGATAACACCATGCAGGATATCCTCATCCGCACCAAGCGGATGCAGGGCTATGCCGCCCTGTGGGTGCCCGGCACCGACCACGCCTCCATTGCTACCGAAGCCAAGGTGGTGGAAGCTATGCGCGCCGAGGGCCTGACCAAGGAGATGGTCGGCCGCGATGGTTTTCTGGAGCGCGCCTGGGCATGGAAGACCAAGTACGGCAACCGCATCGTCAGCCAGCTGAAGAAGCTGGGCAGCAGCTGCGACTGGGAGCGCGAGCGCTTTACCATGGACGAGGGCTGCTCTGAGGCTGTCAAGGAAGTGTTCGTGCGCCTGTACGACAAGGGCCTGATCTACCGCGGCAACCGCATGGTCAACTGGTGCCCCCACTGCAACACCTCCATTTCTGACGCCGAGGTGGAGTACGAGGAGAAGGACGGCAGCTTCTGGCACCTGCTGTACCCGGTCAAGGAGACCGGCGAGATGCTGGAGCTGGCCACCACCCGCCCCGAGACCATGCTGGGCGATACCGCCGTGGCCATTAACGGCGAGGATCCCCGCTACGCCCATCTGCACGGCTGCCATGTGGTGCTGCCCCTGCTGAACAAGGAGATCCCCATCGTCTGCGACGAGCACGCCGACATGACCAAGGGCACCGGTGTCGTGAAGATCACCCCCGCCCACGACCCCAACGACTTTGAGGTGGGCCTGCGCCACGATCTGCCCATCGTGCGCGTGTTCACCTACGACGGCCACATGACCGGCGCTGCCGACAAGGCCGCCGCCGATGCCCTGTTTGCCGCCGGCAAGAACACCGTCAACGAGCCTCAGGTGCTGGATTGCGGCAAATATGTGCCGGAGAAAGTGTGAGGTGGCTGACATGACAAAGCTTCAAACGAAACTCCGCAGCCTGAAAAAGACGACGAAGGTCGATTTTGCGACCTACCTCGGTGTGATCCTCCTGTTTGTCGTCGTGCTCGCGCTGCAAAGCAACGGACTGCTCAACCGCAAGGCGACCGGTCTGCTCGTGCCCATCTGCTGCTATATGTCCATGGCGGTCTCGCTGAACCTGACGGTCGGCATCCTCGGCGAGCTGAGTCTCGGCCACGCAGGCTTTATGAGCGTAGGCGCGTTTTCCGGCATTATCGCGGCGCAGAGCCTGCAGAATGCCATTCCCAGCGACGGTGTGCGCCTTGCGGTCGCCATGGTGCTCGGCGCGCTGCTCGCGGCTATCGCAGGTCTGCTCGTCGGCACGCCGGTGCTCCGCCTGCAGGGCGACTACCTCGCCATCGTCACGCTGGCCTTCGGCGAGATCATCAAAGAGCTCATCAACTGCCTCATCATCGGCTACGATGAAAACGGCCTGCACTTCATCTTCAACCCCGCCGGCAACAAGACGGTCGACGACCTCGGCCTGAGTGCCTCGGGCACCGCTATCATCAAGGGCGCGCAGGGTGCGACCGGCACCGCCACGATCGCAACGTTCACCGCGGGCTTCATCCTCGTGATGATCACGCTCATCGTCGTGCTGAACCTGACTCGTTCGCGTGCGGGCCGCGCGATCATGGCCATCCGCGACAACCGCATCGCCGCGCAGGCCATCGGCCTGAACCTGACGAAGTACAAGCTCATGGCGTTCGTCACCTCCGCCGCCCTCGCGGGCGCGGCAGGCGCGCTCTACGGCCTGAACTACTCTTCCCTTCAGGCGACGAAGTTCAACTTCAACCTCTCCATCCTCGTGCTGGTGTTCGTGGTGCTCGGCGGCCTTGGCAACATCTGGGGCTCGCTCGTCGCCGCTGCGGCGCTGACGATCCTGCCCGAGGCGCTGCGTCAGTTTGCCGACTTCCGTATGCTCATCTACGCGATCGTGCTGATCTTCGTCATGCTCGCGACCAACAATCCGCAGGCCAAGGCGTTCTTCCAGAGACTTCTGCCCCATCACCGCGCCAGTGCTGAAAAGGAGGATTGACCATGACACAGAAAGAAAAAGCCAAGCTCGTTCCCGTCTCCCGTGAACCGGCGCTGCTCACCGAGCGCGACGCGGACAAGTCCCCCGTGCTCGAGTGCATCGACCTCGGCATCACGTTCGGCGGTCTGAAAGCGGTCGACAACTTCAATGTGACCATCGGCCGCACCGAGATCACCGGCCTCATCGGCCCGAACGGTGCCGGTAAGACGACGGTCTTCAACCTGCTCACCAAGGTCTATCAGCCCACCCACGGCACGATTCTCTTAAACGGCAAAGACATCCATGACCTCAACACCGCGCAGGTCAACCGCGCGGGCATCGCACGTACGTTCCAGAATATCCGCCTGTTCGGCGATATGACCGTCGAGCAGAACATCACCGTCGCGATGGACACGCAGATGCACTACACGATGCCCGAGGGCATTTTCCGCCTGCCCCGCTTCTGGAAGGAAGAGCGCATCGTTCATGAGCGCGCGATGGAGCTTCTGTCCATCTTCCACATGGAGGATCTTGCCAAGGCCAAGGCAAGCTCGCTCCCCTACGGCGCACAGCGCCGCCTGGAAATTCTCCGCGCGCTGGCGACGAACCCGAGTCTGCTGCTTCTTGACGAGCCCGCCGCCGGCATGAACCCGAGCGAGACGGCTGAGCTGATGGAAAACATCCGCTCCATCCGCGATACGTTCAAGATCGCGGTGCTGCTCATCGAGCACGACATGAACCTCGTCATGAACATCTGCGAGGGCATTGCCGTTTTGAACTTCGGCCATGTCATCGCCAAGGGCACACCCGAAGACATTCAGAACAATCCCGAGGTCATTGAAGCCTACCTCGGCAAGCAGAAGGAGGCCTAACGATGGGACAGATCTTACAGGTGAACGATCTTCACGTTTACTACGGCAGCATCCACGCCGTCAAGGGCGTTTCCTTCGAGGTCAACGAGGGTGAGATCGTCACGCTGATCGGTGCGAACGGCGCGGGTAAGTCGACCGTTCTGAACACGGTCTCCGGCCTTCTGCATCCCAAGCACGGCAGCGTTGTTTTTGAAGGCAAGGACTTAAAGGGCGTCCCCGCGCACAAGATCGTCGAGCACGGTCTTGCGCAGGTTCCGGAAGGCCGCCACGTCTTTTTGCAGATGACGGTCGAGGATAACCTCGAAATGGGCGCTTACACCCAGCCGAACTCCACCATTGAAGCGGGCATTGCGGACGTCTACGAGCGCTTCCCGCGCCTCAAAGAGCGCCGCAAGCAGATCGCCGGTACGCTCTCCGGCGGTGAGCAGCAGATGCTCGCCATGGGCAGAGCGCTCATGTCGAAGCCGAAGCTTCTGATGCTCGACGAGCCGTCTATGGGCCTCGCTCCGATCCTCGTTGAGCAGATCTTTGACATCATCCGCGAGCTGCACACTGCGGGCACGACGATCCTGCTCGTCGAGCAGAACGCGCAGGCCGCGCTCTCCGTCGCCGACCGCGCGTACGTGCTTGAAACGGGCCGTATCACGCTCTCCGGCACCGGTAAGGAACTTATGGCGAGCGACGCCGTCCGCAAGGCCTACCTCGGCGGTTAAATCTCCCTCAAATGCAAAGAGTCATCCGAAAGGATGGCTCTTTTTTTGTGCAGTTTTGCCGCCGCGCAAAATTTCCGCGCAACCTGCTGCACATTTGCCAAAGATATGGTATACTGACAGAACATGACACAGGATCGGAGGGATCGGATTGTTCAAAATTCTCATTGCGGAGGACGACCGCGAGCTGCGCCAGCTCTTCGCCCACGTGCTCACCAAAAACGGTTACACTGTCCTCGGCGTCTCCAACGGCGAAGAGGCGCTTGCCGCGCTCGAGCAGAGCTATTACGATCTCATCATCTCCGACATCATGATGCCGAAGATGGACGGCTACGAGCTTGTGCGCTCGATCCGCGAGAGCGGTTCGTCCATCCCCATTATGATGATCACCGCCAAGGACGCCTTTGACGACATGCGCCTCGGCTTCCTCTCCGGCAGCGACGACTATATGGTCAAGCCCATCAACATCGGGGAAATGGTACTGCGCGTGAGCGCGCTGCTGCGCCGCGCCCAGATGGCGAGCGAGCGCCGTCAGGTCATCGGCGGCACGGTGATGGAGTGCGACTCGCTCAGCGTCACCGTCGACGGCGAGAGCATGGTGCTGCCGCAGAAGGAATTCATGCTGCTCTACAAGATGGCGTCGTTCCCCGGCCGCATCTTCACGCGCCAGCAGCTCATGGACGACATCTGGGGCTATGATTCCAGCACCGACACCCACACCGTCGATGTCCACATCGCGCGCCTGCGCGAGCGCTTCCGCGACAATCCCGACTTCAAGATCGTCACGATGCGCGGCGTGGGATATAAGGTGGTGCGCACATGAAAAAGCGGCGCAACAAATTCTTCGATATCCGCGTGCAGTTTTTCTTCATCTGCATGGCGGGCTTTATCGGCGTGGCGCTGCTCGCCGCGCTCGCGGCCTGGGGACTTGAGCACCTCGGCGTCAACGTGCCGATGTTCGTGTGGCTGCTCATCTTCACGCTGCTGCTCGGCAGCGCGACGGCGGCAGGCTTTTCCATCGCGTTCTTCGCGCCCATCTCGCGCCTGTCGCGCGCGATGAAGGAGGTCGCGGGCGGCAACTTCCGCGTGCATGTGGAGACGAAGAGCGTCTTTCGCGATATCCGCGACAGCTTTGACAGCTTCAACCTTATGGTCAGCGAGCTGAACGCGACCGAGACCCTGCAGACCGACTTCATCTCGAACGTCTCGCACGAGTTCAAAACGCCCATCAGCGCGATCGAGGGCTACGCCTCGCTTTTGCAGGAGCACCAGCAATCCCCCGAGGAGCAGGCGGAGTACATCGACAAGATTCTCTTCAATACGCGCAGGCTTTCCGCCCTCGCGGGCAACATTCTGCTGCTTTCTAAGCTCGACAGCCAGTCCATCCACCCCCAGCGCTCGCGCTTCCGCCTCGACGAGCAGGTAAGGCAGTGCATTCTGGCCCTTGAGCGCAAGTGGACGGAAAAGGACGTCGACTTCGACGTCGACCTCGACTCCGTCGATTTCACAGGCTACGAAGGACTACTCCAGCACGTGTGGACGAATCTCATCGACAACGCCGTCAAGTTCGGCCCGCGCGGCGGCCTGATCCGCATGCGACTCATCGAGGAAGACGGCAGTGTGCTCTTCACCATCGACAACGAGGGCAAAAGCATCCCCGACGAGGATAAGTCCCGCATTTTTAACAAATTCTATCAGGGGGACAGCTCGCACGAATCCGAGGGCAACGGCCTCGGCCTTGCGCTCGTGCGCAAGATCGTCGCCATCCACGGCGGCGAGGTCTGGGTCGAAGACCCGGTGAACGGCGGCTGCCGCTTCGCCGTGTGCCTTCCGACGGAAAAATGACCACCATTTTTCAACAAAAATTGAGATTCTCTTCATCATTTGTTCGAAACTCTATGCTATATTAAATCTTAACAGCCGCAGAGGCGGCTTTTCCCCGGCGCAGTGTCCCTGCGTCGGGCTTTTATCACGGGATAAGGAGAGGTGACGATGGGCTTTCTGCGCTGCTGCGTTTATTACGGAATTTTAGCCGTCGTGTCGTTTTTCATCGGGCGGCTGCTGCCAAAATCCTGGTTCCACGGCGACAAATTTCCCTACCGCTGCGCGAGCTGGGAAGCAAAGCTCTTCCGCTTTCTGCGCGTGCACGAGTGGCAGGACAAGGTGCCCGACATGAGCAAGATCGTCCCCAAGCTCATCCCCGCCAAAAAGCTGGGCACGGACTTTCGCGCGCAGCTTCCGCGCATGATCGAAGAGACCTGCGTCGCTGAGTTCACGCACTTTGTGCTCATCCTGCTCGGCTTTTACGCACTGCGCCTCTGGCCCGGAACGGGCGGCGCGGTCGTCACCGCCATCTATATTCTATTCGGCAACCTGCCGTTTCTCATCATCCAGCGCTACAACCGGCCGCGGCTGCAAAAGCTTCTCGCCGCGCAGCAGCGCCGGAGCAGACGCAACCAAAAAGAACAACAGTAAAGGATCGGAGCTTTTCATGAAAGTCTTGATTTTAAGCTGCAACACCGGCGAGGGGCACAACTCCTGCGCCGCGGCGCTCGAGGAGGAGTGCCGCAACCAGAACATTCCCTGCGACACCGAAGACGCCCTGCGCTTCATCTCGCCCGAGGTCTCGCGCTTTATCTCCAACTGGCACGTGCGCATCTACCGCCACGCGCCGGGTCTTTTCCGCGTGGGCTACCGCGCGGCGGAGGATCATCCCGCGCAGTTCCACGAGGGTTCCGCGCTCTACCGCTATCTGACGCAGGGCGCGGAAAAGCTCTGCGGCTTCATCGCCGGCAGCGGGTACGACACGGTCATCTGCACCCACACGTTCGCGGCGCTGATGGTCAGCGAGGTCGTGAAGACGCACCTGCCGAATCTCAAGACCTGCTTCATCGCCACGGACTACACCTGTTCGCCCAGCGTGAAGGACAGCTCGCTCGACCGCTACTTTATCCCTGCCTCATCGCTCTCGGGCGATTTTCTCGGCGGCGGCGTGACGAGCGAGCGCCTGCGTGCCTGCGGCATCCCCGTGCGCCAGATGTTCCGCTCCAGCGTGCGCAAGGAGGACGCCAAGCGCGCGTTCGGCATCCCCGCTGACCACAAACATCTTGTGATGATGTGCGGCAGCATGGGCTGCGGCCCCATCATGAGCATCGCGCGCCGCATCGGGCGCGACCTGCCGGACGATCAGGATCTTACCATCGTCTGCGGCACAAACAAGCAGCTCTACCGCCGGCTCCAGCGCCGCTTCTATGATGCGAAAAACGTCCACGTCCGTTCGTATGTGAAGGACATGGCGCTTTTGATGGACTCCGCCGACCTCTACCTCACAAAGCCCGGCGGCATCAGCGTGACCGAGGCGGCCTCGATGCGCCTGCCGATGGTCTTTATTGACGCGGTCGCGGGCTGCGAGGAGTACAACAAAGACTTCTTCCTGCGCACGGGCGGCGCGGTCACGGGGCAGACGCCCAAGGAGATCGCGCGCACGAGCCTTCGCCTGCTCAGCGACAAGGACGCGCTTGAAAAGATGGGCGACGCGCTCGACGCCGCCGTGCCGCACAACGCCGCGGCCAACATCCTCTCCGAGATGAGTGAAGCCGAGGAGGAGAAGGAGGAAGACCTCGCATGATCAAACCCAGCGTTGACTACCGCCAGTTCCGCTTCAGTAAGCTGAACACGCCGGAGTTCTCCCACGTGTGGCTGCTGCTCTACTGGCCGCTTTTCGGCCTCGGCTTTTCGTATGTCGAGCGCTTCTACCCCGTGGCGCACTACATCAACATGCACTGCGCGCTCGACGACCTCATTCCTTTTAATGAATGGTTCCTCATTCCCTACATGTTCTGGTTCGTGTACCTCATCGGCGCGGTAGCTTACACGTTCTTTTTCGACGTGCCGGGCTTTCGCCGCATGATGCGCTTCGTGATGATCACCTACTCGGTGACGCTCATTATCTATTTCCTCTTTCCCACCTGTCAGATGCTCCGGCCTGAGGTCTTCCCGCGCGACAATGCCCTCACGCGCTTCATCGCGGGGTTCTACGTGTTCGACACGAACACGAACGTCTGCCCGTCGCTGCATGTCATCGGCTCGATGGCGGCATTTTTCGCTTTCTGGTATGCGCCCATCTTCTCCAAGCGCGGCTGGCGCATTGCATCGACCGTTGCAGCATTTTTTATCAGCATTTCCACCGTCTTTATGAAGCAGCACTCCATTCTGGATGTCGCCGCAGCCATCCCGCTGTGCGCGATCGGCTATTATTTTGCCTACGTCAGAACGCCGAAAAAATCCCGCAGCGCCGTGCCGGATGTCACCCGATAAGAAACTTCATCCGCAGAAGCTCCGATCGCTTCTGCGGATGCTTCTTTTATACGGCTCTTTTTCCCTTTTCTTTTGCATATATTCGCGCATAATTGCATATTTTTGTGAATTTTCGGCTTTTCGCATGCATATTTGTGCACCTTGCATAGAAAGGCGTCGAAAGTTCTGGCATTTTTTGAGTTTTTAATCGTTGACAATGAATAAGTAAACATTTATACTAACGCTATCGTTTCTGAAGCGTATGAAAATTCGTTCAACGATCAAACATTATACAAGATGGAAAGAAATTGAAAAAGGAGCTATCAACCATGAAAAAGTTTACTGCACTGATGCTGGCTCTGATGATGAGCCTTTCGCTGGTCGCCTGCGGCAATAAGGCCGACGACGGCAACAACGCCGATGATGCCAACACCGACAACAACACCGAGCAGACCGGCGGCACGCTGGTGCTCGGCACCTCCGCTGACTACGCCCCGTACGAATTCATGTATGCCGATGACAGCGGCACGATGCAGTACGCCGGTATCGACATTTCCGCCGGCCAGTACATCGCCGATGAGCTGGGCAAGGAGCTTCAGGTCGAGAACATGAGCTTCGACTACCTGCTCACCTCCCTTGCCAAGGGCGATTTTGATATCGTCATGGCAGCCATCGAGGTCACGCCCGAGCGTCTCCAGTCCGCTGACTTCTCCGATCCCTACTACACCGACCTGCCGGCCATGATCCTTGTCAAGGCTGACGCCGCCGATCAGTACAACACCCTCGCCGACTTCGCCGGCAAGAGCGTTGGCGCACAGACCGCCACCACCAAGGAAGCCATCGTCACCGACCAGATGGAAGGCGCGAACCTCGTCTCCCTCTCCCTTGTGACTGACCTCGTCAACGAGCTTGTCTACGGCAAGGTCGACGCGATCGTCGTCGACGGCGCTGTCGCTGAGCAGTATGCCGAGGCCAACCCCGATCTGGCCATCGCTCCCGCCTCCTCCGAGCTCGGTGAAGCTCAGCCCTACTGCATCGCTGTTGCCAAGGGCGACCCCAAGGGCCTGCTGCCCGGCATCAACGAGGCCATCGCCAAGATGACTTCCGAGAACAAGATGGAAGAGTTCATCGCCGCTGCCGATGAGCTGAGCGGCAAGGCCGTCGAGGTCACCGCGGACGCTCCTGCGGCCTAAGTTCTCCCCTTTAACTACGCTCTCTTCTCACTATCTCTCATAGCCAATGAGCAAAGCCCCAAATGGCTTTGCTCATTGGCGTCTCTTAATGAAAAGAGGCGAGCCTCTTTTCATTAAATCCTCACTCCACTCTGTGCCTCGCCCCCGCAAGCGGGTGCTTCGACACTCGCTCCGCGCAAAGTGTTTTTTGCCACGCGCATGTCGTGGCAAAAAACGAGCAAGATTTTTTCGCGCTGGCAGCGCGAAACTCTGCGAGGCTTATCCCAGCTAAATCACACATCTGAAAGGAGATCTCTCCCATGGATCTTGCCACGCGGTGGAGCAACCTCTTTGTCGGCATGTCGCCGGCGTCGTTCTTTAACTTTTCCTTTTTGCCGAAATACGGCGTCTACTTTTTGCAGGCGCTCGGCTACACGCTGCTGCTGGCCGTCATCTCGGTCCTGCTGGCGGTCATTCCGGCGCTGCTGCTCGCGTTCATGCGCCTGAGCAAGAATAAGTTTGTGCGCGGCATTTCCGGCGCGTACATCGCGATCTTCCGCTCTACGCCGCTGCTCGTGCAGCTCTCGATCATTTACTTCGGCTTTTTTGGCGCGATCTCCATCCCGCGCCTGTACCTCTTCGGCTTTATCGACATTTCCCGCTTCATCCCCGGCGTTGTGGCCCTCGCGCTCAACAGCTCGGCCTACGTTGCCGAGATCTTCCGTGCGGGCATCCTTGCCGTCGACGCGGGCCAGACTGAGGCTGCGCGCTCGCTGGGTCTTTCCGCCACGCAGGCGATGAAGCTCGTCGTGCTGCCGCAGGCCATCAAGAATGTCCTGCCCGCGCTCGGCAACGAGGTCGTCACCATGGTCAAGGAATCGTCCATCTGCTCCACGCTCGGCATGGTCGAGCTGATGTTCGCCGCGAAGACCGTGGCGACCTCTACCTACATTTCCCTCGCGCCTTACGTGCTGGCGGCGCTGATGTATTTCTGCATCACCTACCCCGCCGGCAAGGCGATCGAAGCGCTCGAAAGGAGGATGCGTCGTGGCGACAAGCACTAATTCTCTCATCCGCGTGACGGACGTCTGCAAGGAGTACAACGGCGGCAGCGTCCACGCGCTCTCCCACTGCAATTTAAGCGTGAAAAAGGGCGAGGTCGTGGCCATCATCGGCCCCTCCGGCAGCGGCAAATCGACGCTGCTGCGCTGCCTGAACCTCCTCGAGCAGCCGACCTCCGGCACCATTTACTTCAAGGACGTCGCCCTCAACGGCAAGAAGGTCAACTTGGACCTCCACCGCCGCGAGATGGGCATGGTGTTCCAGCACTTCAACCTCTTCCCGCATATGACGGTCAAGAAGAACATCACCCTCGCGCCCGTCAAGCTGGGCCTCAAGTCCCAGGCGGAGGCCGACGAGCAGGCCATGGCGCTGCTTGAGCGCATCGGCCTTGCCGACAAGGCGAATGAGTATCCCGCGATGCTCTCCGGCGGGCAGAAGCAGCGTATCGCCATCGTGCGCGCGCTCGCCATGGCGCCCGAGGTCATGCTCTTCGACGAGCCGACCTCCGCGCTCGACCCCGAGATGGTCGGCGAGGTGCTCGACCTCATGCGCGACCTTGCCAAGGACGGCATGACGATGGTCGTCGTCACGCATGAGATGGGCTTCGCCCGCGAGGTCGCCGACCGCGTCGTCTTCATGTCCGAGGGCGCGATCATCGAAGAGGGCTCCCCCGCCGATCTCTTCGACCACCCGCAGAGCGAAAGACTGCAATCGTTCCTCGCAAAGGTCCTGTAAATTATATAAGAAAAGGCGTCCGGCTAGTGGCCGGACGCCTTTTTGTTGTCGGTATACTGTTTTACATCTTCTCCGGTGCGGAGCAGCCGATGACCTTGAGGCCGTTGGCGAGCACCTGACGGGTCGCGCTCGCGAGCTTGAGGCGCGCGTCGATGACGGCCTCGTCCTCGCCCTTGATGCGGCAGGCGTTGTAGAACTTGTGGAACGCCGCGGCAAGACGCATGAGGTAGCGGTTGATGTAGCTCGGGTCGTAGTCGCGCGCTGCCATGCGAATTTCCTCGGCAAAGGAGGAGAGTTCCTTGATGAGCGCGTGCTCAGCATCGCTCGAAAGGATGGACAGGTCGACCGCGCCGGGCTTGACGCTGTGGCCCTCTTCCTCCAGCGCTTTGAGCAGGCTGCAAATTCGCGCGTGCGCGTACTGGATGTAGTAGATGGGGTTCTCGCTGTCCTCGCGCACGGCGAGGCCGAGGTCGAATTCCATCTGCGTGTCGGGCTTGGCGTTGAAGAAGTAGCGGCAGGCGTCGACAGGAATTTCATCGAGCAGGTCGGAGAGCGAAATGGTCTTACCCGTGCGCTTGGACATACGCACGACCTCGCCGTCGCGCACCAGCTTAACGAGCTGCATCAGCACGATGTCGAGACGGTTCGTGCCGTCGAGGCCCAGCGCGTCCATCGCGCCCTTCATGCGGGCCACGTGGCCGTGGTGGTCGGCGCCCCAGATGTTGATGACCTTGTCGAAATGACGCACGGCGAACTTGTTGCGGTGATAGGCAATGTCGCCGGCAAAGTAGGTGTAGAAGCCGTTGGCGCGGCGCAGAACGTCGTCCTTTAAGTCGAGCTTGTCGATGTCCTCGTCCTTCTTGCCCTGCTTGCGGTACTGCTCGCGCATGATGTCGGCGGTCTTGAGCCAGAGCGCGCCTTCCTTTTCATACGTCCAGCCGAGCTTGTGCAGCTCCTCGACGGTGTCCTTGACATAACCGCTGTTGTGCAGCGAGGACTCGAAGAACCACTCGTCGAACTTGATGCCGTAGCGCTCAAGGTCGCTCTTCATTTTCGGAATGTTGCGCTCCAGGCCAAAGCGCGCCATATCGGCGTGGCGCTCCTCGACGGACTTATCAAGATAGCTCTCGCCGTGAAGGTCGTAAAACGCCTTGGCAAGCTCGCGGATATCGTCGCCGTGGTAGCCGTCCTCGGGGAACTCGACGGCATCCTCGCCGCGGATGAGCTGGATATAGCGCGCCTCGATGCTCTTGGCGAACTTTTCGATCTGGTTGCCGAAGTCGTTGACGTAGAACTCACGCCAGACATTCGCGCCCGACCAGTCGAGCACCTCGGCGAGCGTATCGCCCAGCACGCCGCCGCGGGCGTTGCCCATGTGCATAGGTCCTGTGGGGTTCGCGGAGACGAACTCGACCA
>OJAM01000707.1_pt1 | contig 13824 bp, 10 predicted proteins | sample 1589071 | NCBI WGS metagenome assembly OJAM01 (sample SAMN03283243) | human gut metagenome | biome: human-associated habitat; material: feces | host: Homo sapiens | place: Peru | collected 2012
GCTGCGGTCAAGGAGCAGGTCACGGCGCTGCTTGAGCAGCGCGACGGCTTGATGCTCGGTATCTGCAACGGCTTCCAGGCGCTCATCAAGCTCGGCCTTGTGCCCTACGGCAAGATCATGGACACCGACGCCGACTTCCCGACGCTCACCTACAACGTCATCGGCCGCCACCAGTCCCGTCTGGTCCGCACGCGCGTGTGCTCCAACAAGTCCCCCTGGCTTGCGGGTACGAAGGTCGGCGACATTTACACCGTGCCCATTTCGCACGGCGAGGGCCGCTTCCTCGCATCCGAAGAGCTTGTGAAGAAGCTCGCCGAAAACGGCCAGATCGCCACGCAGTACGTAGACCTTGACGGGTATGCTACAATGGATGCAGCATTCAACCCCAACGGCTCGATCTGTGCCATCGAGGGTATCACCTCGCCCGATGGCCGTGTATTCGGCAAGATGGGGCACACCGAGCGCATCGGCAAGGAGCTTTACCGCAACGTTCCCGGACAGTATGAGATGGAGCTGTTCACCTCTGCCGTGCGCTATTTCAAGTAATTTAAGAAGAGAGGAGCAGACCCAATGGCTTATTATTATCCCGAACCGTCTCACACGTTCAGCGAATATCTGCTCGTCCCCGGTTACACGTCCGAGGACTGCATTCCTGACAACGTCTCGCTCAAAACGCCCCTCGTGCGCTACCGCAAGGGGCAGGAGGAGTGCCCCATCAGCCTGAATATCCCGATGGTCTCGGCCATCATGCAGTCGGTGTCGAACGACACGCTGGCCATCGCGCTGGCCAAAGAGGGCGGCCTTTCGTTCATCTTCGGCTCCCAGTCCATCGAGAGCGAGGCCGAGATGGTGCGCCGCGTGAAGAGCAATAAGGCGGGCTTTGTGCCGTCAGCCTCGAACCTGACAAGCGAGCACACGCTGGCCGATGTTTTGGCCCTCAAGGAGAAAAACGGCTTCTCGACCGTCGCCATCACCGAGGACGCAACGCCCAACGGCAAGCTCCTCGGCATCGTGACGAGCCGCGACTACCGCGTGAGCCGCATGAGCACTGATTTGAAGGTGCGCGAGTTCATGACTCCGCGCGAAAAGCTCGTCACCGCTCCTGCGTCGACCACGCTCAAGGAGGCTAACGACATCATCTGGGAGCACAAGCTCAACGCGCTGCCCATCGTGGATGAAAACGACCACCTGCTCTACTTCGTCTTCCGCAAGGACTACGCCGAGCACAAGGAGCACCCCCTCGCGCTTCAGGACGACAAGAAGCGCTACCTCGTCGGCGCGGGCATCAACTCCCGCGACTATGCCGAGCGCATCCCCGCGCTCGTGGAGGCCGGCGCGGACGTGCTGATTATCAACCCCGTTGACCGCCTTGCCGCAGGCTACCTGATCGAAAAGGCGCGCAAGCGCCAGACGCCGGTGCTGTTTGTCAACAAGGAGCCGCTGCTGGAGGATCTGCTTTTGTATGAGCATGCCTTTTATGTGGGCGCGGACGGCGCGGAAAGCGGACGATTGAGTGGAGAAATTCTTGCGGAATACTTTCTGGCCCACCCGGAAGCGGACAAGAACGGCGACGGCACGGTGCAATATGTACTCATTAAGGGGGAGCCCGGCCATCAGGACGCGGAGCTGCGCACGCAAAACGCCCTCAAGCCGCTTCAGGAGGCAGGCTTCCGCGTGGAAAAGCTGCAGGAGGATACCGGCATGTGGCGGCGGCAGCTGGGGCAGGAGGCAGCCATCGTCTGCCTGATGAGCGGAAATTATGTCCAGCGCGGGGAACCTGCGGTCTTTGACAAGTGCGTCCGGGCGCGGGCAGCGGTGGAGGCGGGGACCAATCTTGTGCTGGAGCTGCCGGTCACATACGCGCTGCGCTCGGCGGAGGGCTTCGCCGCGGGCGGCGTCAGCATCCTGTCCCGTCTTGGCTGCGGCTTTCTCAGCTTCGGCTGCGAATCCGGAGACGGGGACGCGATTTTCCGCGCAGCGGAAGCCTCCCGCTCGTCAGAATTCGAGCAGACGCTGCACGCAAACATACAGACCGGCCTCAGCTACGCCGCCGCACGGCAGCGGGCGCTGGAGGCGCTTGGGCAGGATGGGCAGCTGCTGACAAGGCCGAATGACATTCTGGCCTTTGAATACTGCCGCGCAATCCTCACGCAGAACAGCCCCATGCACCCGTTGGCCGTCCTGCGTCCCGGCGATTATCACGCAGACACGCCGGACGCGGAACATCCGTCCGCTACGGCGGTGCGGCGGCTGATCCTGTCCGGCAGCGGCTGGCGGCAATATGTCCCGGCCGCCTGCACGTATGAAAACGCGGTCCCCCACGCGCTTTTGTGGGGTGAAAAGGCCATGCTCGCGCGGCTGCGCGGCATGGAGCAGGCGGACTGGGCCCGGGCCGCGCACGGCTCCGAGGGGCTGTGGTCGAAGGTCTGGAAGGCCGTGCAGGCGCAGCCGGATTACGAGCGTATCCTCGAAGCGTCAAAATCGAAGCGCTACCCGCGCACACGGCTCCAGCGGCTGCTGCTGTGCGCCTATTTGGGCCTTGACGCGCAGGCTCTCCTGTGCGAAGCGCCGTATGTGCGCGTGTTGGCTTTCGACAAGACCGGGCAGGCTGTTCTGCGGCAGGCAAAAAAGACGGGCGGCCTCCCGCTTGTAAACGCAGGCCAGACCCCGCCGGACACAGCGTATGGCGCGCTGGAGCGCCGCTGCGCGGCGCTCTACGGTCTGTTTGCCGCGCAGCCGGAGCTTTGCCCCGAACAAATCGCGCGCGTTTACCGGAAATGAAAAAACCGCCCGTCCGGGCGGTTTTTCACGTTATATTTCCTGCCGGCCTTCCAGTGCGCGCAGAAGCGTGACCTCGTCGGCATATTCCAGCTGGCTCCCGACCGGGATGCCGTAGGCCAGACGCGTGACCTTTACGCCCATCGGGCGAAGCAGACGCGACAGGTACATGGCCGTGGCCTCGCCCTCGGTGTCCGGGTTCGTGGCCATGATGACCTCACGCACAGAGCCGTCTGCGACGCGGTTCAGCAGCTCACGGATGCGCAGATCGTCCGGCCCGACGTGGCTCAGGGGCGAAATGACGCCGTGCAGCACATGGTACACGCCATGGTATTCCCGCGCCCGCTCCATGGCGATCACATCCTTCGGCTCTGCCACAACGCAGATGAGACTGTGGTCGCGCTCGGGGTCGGCGCAGATCGCGCACAGCTCCTGATCGGTCAGGTTCTGGCAGACCGGGCAGAGGCGAACGCTGTCCTTCGCGTCCAGAATGGCCTGCGCAAAGCTCTGCGCCTCATCCTTCGGCAGCGACAGGACATAAAACGCCAGCCGCTGCGCCGACTTCATGCCGATGCCGGGCAGACGCGCAAATTGTTCGGTCAGCCGCTCAAGCGCGGCGGGAAACGCGCGCATCAGAACAGGCCGCCCAGATTCAGGCCGCCCGTCAGCTTGGCCATATTCGCGGACTGGTCGGCCTCGGCCTTGCGCATGGCCTCGTTGACCGCCGCAACGATCATATCCTGCAGCATTTCCACATCCTCCGGATCGACCGCTTCAGGGTCGATGGTGATGGACTTGAGCTCGCGGTTGCCTCCGCATACGGCTGTGATCACACCGCCGCCCGCCGTCGCCTCGTATTCCTTTGCCTGCAGCTCCTCCTGCATCTTCATGAGGTTTTCCTGCATCTTCTGGGCCTGCTTCATCATCTGCATCTGATTCATGCCGCCCATCGGCATACCGCCGCGATATCCGCCTTTTGCCATGTTTGTTCTCCTTCTATCGTAAATAAATTATTTGATCGTAAAAATGTCGCTGTGCTGCTGTCCAAACTGAACAAGCGCGTCCATCGGGTCGTCTCCCAGCCGTGAAAGCCGGTTTTTGAGTGCAAAGCGCACCGAAACCGGTTTTCCCAATATTGCCGACGCCTTTTCCCGGACAAGGGCTTCCGTGTTCGGCGTTTTTTTGACCAGATCAATGACAAGCTCCGTGTCCGTCGCCATAATGAGCGCGTCGCCCTGCAAAACCGGGTGAACGGGGCCGTTCACGGCAAAGAAGCCGCTGATCTTAGCCGGAAGCGCCGCACGCAGCTTTTCCGACAGCGCGGGCCAGAAGCCGGCAGGCGTTTCGGCCTGCGGCGCGGCAGACGACTGCTCCTGCGTCTGCGCCGGAGGCGCGCTCCCGCGTTCCGGATCATCCGCATCGTCCGGGAAGGGCGGGCGGTCGTCATCAAATGCATCCCCGCCGCTGGCTTTGGGCGCGCTTTTCACCAGCACGCCGGAGGCCAGCTGCTCCTCCACGCGCGAAATGCGCGCATCGAGCGCCTGCGCGTCCAACCGCAAGGACGGCTCGCACAGCTGCATCAGAAGCAGCTCCGCCGCTACGCGCACGTCGGTGTTCTTGCCGAACGAGACGCGGGTTTTCTGCGTTTCCGTCAGTACGCGCATCAGTTCGCCCGGAGAGAAGACCGATTGCAGCGCCAGCGCCTGCTGCTCTGTCGCAATGCCGGAGAGCATGGAAAGCCCGCTCTTCGGGGCCGTGCGCAGCACGAGAAGGTCACGGCACAGCGCGCACATCTCGCCCAGCAGCGCGCCCACGTCCTTGCCTGCGGAATAAAGCGCGGAAAAGATCGTCAGCGCCTTTGCCGTATCCTGCTCTGCGATGGCCTGCATCAGCTCCGCCGTGCGCTTTTCGCCCGCAAGGCCGAGCGACGCATAGACGCTTTCGAGCGTCACGGGGCCGTTTGCCGCCGACGCGCACTGGTCAAGCAGGCTCACGCCGTCGCGCATGCCGCCGTCAGCCAGCCGGGCCAGAAGATTGATCGCCTCCGGCTCAATTTCAATATGCTCCTGATAGGCGATGAAATTCAGCCGGGAGGCAATTTCATCGGGCCGCAGACGCTTGAACGCGAACCGCTGGCAGCGGGACAAAATCGTCGCGGGAACCTTCTGCAGCTCGGTCGTCGCCAGAATGAATAACAGATGCGCGGGCGGCTCTTCAATAATTTTCAGCAGCGCGTTGAATGCCGCCGGCGAGAGCATATGCACCTCGTCGATGATATACACGCGCATTTTGACCGTGCCGGGCGTATAAATTGCGTCGTCACGCAGAACGCGGACGGAATCGACGCCGTTGTTCGAGGCCGCGTCGATCTCCAGCACGTCCATGCAGCTGCCCTCGTCGATGGCGCGGCACGACGGGCACAGCCCGCAGGGGTCGCCATGATTCGGGTTTTCACAGTTGACGGCCTTGGCCAGAATCTTGGCGCAGGACGTCTTGCCGGTGCCGCGCGTACCGGTAAACAGATACGCATGGCTGAGCTTGCCCGTTTCGAGCTGTGCGCGCAGTGTGTCGGTCACGCTCTTCTGACCGACTACATCCGAAAATGTCTGCGGCCGGTATTTGCGGTATAACGCCTGATACATATCCGTTCACCTCCGGAGTTTCTATTATACACAAAAACTGCGCAGAAGGAAAGCCTCTGCGCAGTTTTTTATGATTCCGGCAGATCGATCTTCCGTGCAGATATGACGCTGCCCTACAGATGGGTACACTTCAGCCCAAAGCGGCGAAAGAGTTCCGTGTTCAGGTTCGGTGCGGCGGCGGTGTCGAATTCTGGCTGATAGGAAAGGCCGACCATCTCGTATTTCGCACCCGCCGTCACGTGGTACGGCAGCAGCTCGACCTGCTCCAGATCATCCGCGTCCAGAAGGCGGCGGGCCGCGGCGCCGAAATTCTCCTCCGAATCGTTGACGCCGGGGATGACCGGAATGCGGATGCGGAACGGCCTGCCGCTTTTCTTGAGCCGTTCGAGGTTTTCCAGAATCGGCTCATTGGACACGCCTGTATAGTGCCGGTGCTGCTCCGGGTCCATCAGCTTCAGATCCATCATGACATACTCGACCCGCTCCAGCACGGCTTCAAATACGCTCCCGCTGCAATAGCCGCTCGTTTCGATCGCGCGGTGCATCCCCGCGACGCGGTCCAGCGTTTCCAGCAGGAACTCCGGCTGCCCCGTCGGTTCACCGCCGGAAAAGGTCACGCCGCCGGACATTGCGGCAAGATAGTCCTTGTCCCGCAGAAGCTTTTGGGCCAGTTCCTGTGCCGTATAGCGCTTCCCGCAGAGCTTGCGCAGGCCCTGCGGGCAGACGCGGATGCACCGGCCGCAGGCCGTGCAGGTTTTCCCTCCATTCGGGCAAGCCCTGATACAGGCCCCGCAGTGCAGGCAGTTGTTTGACGACACCATCAGCTGCGGCTGATAGGAAAGCCCCTCCGGGTTGTGACACCACATACAGCGCAGGGGGCAGCCCTTCAAAAACACCGTCGTGCGGATGCCGGGGCCGTCGTAGACGGCAAGCTGCTTGATGTCGAATACGGTTCCGACTGCCGACGCGTTATCCACGGGCATGGCGGACCTCAAAGTCGCGCAGTTCTTTATAAAGTGCGAACTGCTTCTCATAATACGCGTGCCGCTGCGCGTCGGGCTTTGCCGTCTGTCCGTAGCGGACGAAGCGGGCAGCAAGGGCCGTCCGGTCCTTTTCGCCGGTCGCGGCGGCAAGGCCGAGGATCGCGCTGCCGAGCGCACCGGCCTCGTCGGCCAGCGTGGGCCGAATTTCAGCGCCCAGAATATCCGCCTTGATCTGCCGCCAGACGGGCGACTTCGCGCCGCCGCCCGCAGCGAAGAGCGTCGTCGGACGAATGTCGTATTTGGCAAGCTTTTCGAGGTTATAGCGCATTTCGAAGGTCAGGCCCTCAAGAATGGCGCGGTAGAGATCGGCGGGCGAGGTGTGCATTGTAAGGCCGTAGATCGTGCCGCGCGCACCGGTCAGCACGTCCGGCGTGCCGCCCATACCCTGCAAAAACGGCAGAACGATCAGCCCCGTCGGCTCCGGCGGGCAGGTCTCGTTCAGAAGGTCGTAGACCGAGCACCCGCGCTCCTTCGCGGCCTGCTTGAGATAAAACGCCAGCGAATCGCGGTACCAGCGCACAACTGCGCCGCCGGAGATATTATAGGCGTAGGTCACATAGCCCCGTCCGTCGAGATACGGGACGCAGGCGTAATTTTCGCGTTCAAAGTCCAGCGTTTCGGGGATGGACGCGAACAGCGGGCAGATGCATTCGACCGTGCCGGTCGTATCGACAGCCTCGCCGGGGTTCGCCACGCCGCAGCCAAGGGCGTTGACGATCTGGTCATGCGAGCCGATGACGACCTTGACGCTCTGCGGCAGGCCGAGCGCGGAGGCTGCCTCCTGCGTGAGCGTTCCGGCGCACGCGCCGGTCGGCAGGACGGCGGGGAGCGTTTCCGGGTCGATGCCGCAGGCGCTTGTCAGCTCGTCCGACCAGCAGAGCTTCCGCACGTCAAAGAGAATGCTGCGGCAGGCAAGGGAATAATCCGCCACCGTCTCACCAGACAGGCAGAAGCAGATGTAACTTGCGACAAATAGGAACTTCCACACCGGGCGCGGAGCCGTGCGGAGCGTATACAGCATTTTTGCCAGCGAATATGACGCGTCCGGCAGGACGCAGGTGATGCGCATGAATTTTTCCACGCCGACCGACTCGATCAGACGGGAGAATTCCCCGCTTTCGGTATTGGCAAAATAGAGAATGATGTCGCTCAGCGGCTGGCCGCCGCGGTCGACGGGGACGAAGGACTCGCCGAAGGAGGAGACGGTGATGGCCGCGACCTGCTTTGCGTCGTCCAGCTTTTTGACGCAATCGGCAATCACGAAAAACACGCTCTCGCGCAGTGCCAGCGCGTTCAGGTTCACCTCGCCGGGCTTCGTGGGGTATTCGCGGTAGGACATGGCGATCTGCTCGCCGGTATCGCGGAAGGCGACGCATTTGCAGCCGGTTCCGCCGATGTCAATGCCAAGACTGATCATAGATGGGCCTCACTTTCTCACGCAGAAGCGGTAAATGGTCGTTTCGTGCAGCGGCTCCCCCTGCCGGAGCACCGGGGACGGGAACGCGGGCTGGTTGATCGCGTCGGGATAGTGCTGCGTTTCGAGGCAGAAGCCGCTGTAGGACGCATAGCGCGCACCGTTTTTGCCCGCACGGTCAGAAATGAAGTTGCCGGTGTAGAGCTGCACGCCCTCGAGCGTCGTCTCGACCTCCATCACGATGCCGGTCTGATCGCCCTCGGCCTGTCCGATCTTACGAAGGCCCTTTTCATCGAGGCAAAAATTCGTATCGTAGCCGCGGAAGGGGGCAAGCGCCGCGTCGTGAATGTCCTGGCCAATGGGCTTTGCGGTGCGGAAATCCATGCAGGTGCCGTCCACGGGGGCGATCTCGCCTGTCGGCAGCGTTGCGGAATCGGCAGGCGTATAGGCGGAGGCGTTCAGCTGGAGCAGATGGCCCAGCACGTCGCCGCTGCCCTGTCCGTTGAGATTGAAATAGGCATGGTTGGTGAAGTTCGCGACGGTATCCGCGCTGCTGACGGCGCGGTAGTCGATGCGCAGCGCGTTGTCGTCCGTCAGGGTAAACGTAATGGACACGTCGAGCCTGCCGGGGTAGCCCTCCTCGCCGTCAGCCAGAACCGTCGTGAATTCGACGCTGTTTTCGCGGCAGTTGTAATTCCAGAGCTTCTTGTCGAAGCCGCACAGACCGCCGTGGAGCTGGTTTTTGCCCTCGTTGGCCGTGAGGTGGAAGCGCTGGCCGTTCAGCGTGAAAGCCGCGCCCGCGATGCGGTTGCCGTTTCGGCCGATGCACGCGCCGAGATAGCCGTCATTTTCTTCATATTCCTTTACCGTCTCATAGCCGAGCAGCACGTCGGTCAGAACGCCGTTCCGGTCGGGAACGACAATGGACTGGATCGTTGCGCCGTAGGACAGGAGCGTCACGCGCATATGATTGCTGTTTTCCAGCGTAATGGCGACAGGCGCGCCCTTCGAGCACAGGGGGAGCTTTTGAATGGTCAGCATAAAAAACGTCCTTTCGTAAAAAGTGCGGTGAGACTGTCAAAAAATACAGATAGCAGTTAGATGATAGAGTAGCAGGGGAAGAGTGAAGGGGGCAAAGAGCCCCCTTCGCGTTCAATCAACTAAGTTTTCGAACTTTGAAAAAGTTCGAAAACTTGCCTCAGCGTGGCGAAAAGACCTTTTCGACACGCTGAGGCGCGCTGCAGCAGCAACGCGCCTCATGAAGATCTGCTGCAATTGCGTTCATTCTATCAGAACGCAGTGGCTTTGAAAAGCCGCAGCGCAATTATTTCTTTGCAACGTACTTCTGCACGTCGATGGCGACGGCGATGATGATGATCGCGCCGCGGATGATGTACTGGAGGTATGCGTTGACGCCGAGGAAATACAGGCCGTAGTTGATCGCCTGCAGGATGATCGAGCCGATCACGACGCCGGGGACGGTGCCGATGCCGCCGTTGAAGGAGACGCCGCCGATGACGCAGCCCGCGATGGCGTCAAGCTCGTAGTTGATGCCGGTTGCAGTACCGACGGACTGGATACGGGCGCCCTCGAGGAAGGAGGCGATGCCGTACATCAGACCGGCGTACAGGAACACGCCCATGATGGTCTTCGTGACGGAGACGCCGGAAACCTCAGCCGCCTCGGCGTTGCCGCCGACGGCGAACATATTCTTGCCGAAGCGGGTCTTGTTCCAGACGAGCCACGTCAGAACGCCCAGCAGCAGGAAGATGATGACCAGATACGGCAGCTTGAAGCCGAAGATATCGACGGAGCCGGTCGCGAGCGCCAGATAGCGCTGGTCAAGGGAGGACAGCGCCTGCGTGGAGCCGGAGGGCTGGTTCTCGATGTAGATGCAGCACAGGCCGTAAGAGATCAGCTGCGTGCCGAGGGTGACGATGAAGGGGTGCATATGGAGCTTTGCCATGCCGAAGCCGTTGAACGCGGAGATGACGACCGCGATGGCCACGCAGGCGAGGAACGGCACGATCAGAGGCAGCGGCTCGGTGATGCTGGGATAGTATCTCGAAGCGAACGTGACCGACTGCAGCAAGGAGGCTGCGACAGCCGCGCAGAGGCCGAGCACACGGCCGACGGACAGGTCGGTACCGGCAAGGATGATGATGCCTGCGACGCCGTAGGCCAGAATACCCTTCGTGGAGGCCTGCTTCAGAATGGAGATCAGGTTGCCGACGGAAAGGAAGTTGGGCTTGATCGCAACGATCACAACAAGGAGCAGAAGAAGGATGATGTACAGCGCGTATTTCAGCAGCGTATCCTTCAGCTTCTGCGGGTTCATTTTCTTAGAATTCGTCATTTTCTCAACCTCTTTATACATATTGCGCAGCCAGACGCATAATGGTTTCCTGCTCGTTTTCAATGCCGCCGAAGTCCTTGCCGCGTTCGAGGATACCGGCCATATGGCCGTTGCTCATGACAAGGATGCGGTCGCAGATCCCGATCAGCTCCGGCATTTCGGAAGAGACCATCATAACAGCCTTGCCCTGCTTGGCAAGCTGCAGGATCAATTCGTAAATCTCGTACTTGGCGCCGACGTCGATGCCGCGCGTCGGCTCGTCGAGGAGCAGAACATCGGGCTTCGTCAGCAGCCAACGGCCAAGAATGACCTTCTGCTGGTTGCCGCCGGAGAGGTTTTTGATAAGCGTTTTCTGCGACGGCGTTTTGATGTGCATGGAGGAAATGGACCAGTCCGTATCGGCGGTCATTTTTTTATCGGAAAGCAGCGGGCCCTTTTTATAGGAACCGAGGTTTGAAATTACGGTGTTGAACAGAATGCTGGCATAGGGGAAGATGCCGGTCGCGCGGCGCTCCTCCGTCAGCATGGCGAAGCCGTTTTTGATGGACTGACGCGGCGTTTTGTTGGAAATGGGCTTGCCGTTCAGCTTGATCTCGCCGCTCTCGCGCGCCATGATGCCGAAGATCGTGCTCAGAAGCTCCGTTCTGCGCGAGCCGACCAGACCGGCCACGCCGAGCACCTCGCCCGCGCGAAGTTCGAACGAGACGTCCTGACAGGTGGGCATATACTTGCCGGTCAGGTGGGAGACCTCCATCAGCACGTCGCCGGGGACATTGTCCTTGGCGGGGAAGCGGTTGGTCATTTCGCGGTTGACCATGCGCTTGATGATATCGTCGGTCGAGAGGTTCTCCGTTTTGTCGGTGGAGATCCACTGGCCGTCACGCATGATGGTGACCTCGTCGGAGATGCGCTTGATCTCGTCCATCTTGTGGGAGATATAAATGATGCCGACACCCTGATCGCACAGACGGCGCATGATGCGGAACAGGTGCTCGACCTCCTCGCTGGTCAGCGAAGACGTCGGCTCGTCGAGCACGAGGATCTTTGCGTTATAGGAGACTGCCTTCGCGATCTCAAGCATCTGGCGCTGGGAGACGGCCATGGTGCCGATGATCGTCTTCGGGTCGACCTTAATTTCCAGATCGTCCAGAACAGACTTGGTGTCGTTGTACATTTTCTTGTGGTCGACCAGTCCGGCCTTCAGCGGGAACCGGCCCAGCCACATATTTTCCATGACGCTGCGGTAGAGCACCTGATTGAGCTCCTGATGCACCATGGCTACGCCGTGATCGAGGGCGTTGCGCGGGCTGGTGAAATTGATCTCCTTGCCGTTCATCCGGATGGAGCCCGCGTCCTTTTTATAGATACCGAACAGGCACTTCATGAGCGTCGATTTACCGGCGCCGTTCTCGCCCATGAGGGCGTGGATGGAGCCGGGACGCAGCTGGAGCTTGGCATGGTCCAGCGCCTTGACGCCCGGGAACTGCTTTTCGATATCAAGCATTTCGAGCAGGTAGTTTTCTTCCAAGTGTATCACCAATTCCTTTTTGCATAATCAGGTGGCCCCGGAGGGCCACCTGATTCGATTACGATTCTCTTACTAAGATCAGCAGAATGGTCTGAACAGATTATTCCGCAGTGATCTTTGCGTACGGGATACGGATGGAGAAGCCGTCGTCAGCCATGGTGTAGTCGGTGCCGTCGAGCCAATCCTTGCCCAGAGCGCCGTTGATGGCCATGAGGATGTTGGCCTTGCCCATTGCGTCGCCGTCCTGCTTGACAGTACCGTAGAGCTTGCCGGCGTTGATGTACTCAACAGCCGTATCAGTGCAGTCAACGCCGATGACGATGATCTCGTCGCCGCCGTCGCCGAGGTTGTAGCCGACCTCGTTCAGAGCAGCGATGACGCCGATGGCCATGTCGTCGTTGTTGCAGAAGACGACCTCAATGTTCTCAACGCCGAGGGAAGCGATCTGCGCGGTCATCATTTCCTGTGCCTTGGCGGTATCCCAGTTGGCGACCTGGTTCTCGGTCATCATCTCGCAGGGAACGCCCTTCTCGATCGCGGTGGACAGGGAATACTCGGTACGGGCGATGGCTTCGGGGTTGTTGATCTCGCCTTCGAACTCAAGGGTAGCGACCTTGCCGTCGCCATTTTTGTCAACGCGGGAGGGATCAGCGGCATACAGGTCAGCGAGGATCTCGCCCTGCATGATGCCGGCCTCTTCGGGCTTGGTGCCGACGAAGATGGAGTTGGAACCGGTCACGATCGTGGAGTCAACAGGCTCCTTGTTGTAGAAGGAGATGGGGACATTGTACTGCTTGGCAAGGTCAACCAGATACTGGCCAGCGGAGGTGTCGCAGAGGTTGATGATGATGTGGTCCTTGCCTGCGGCGAACATAACGTCGGCCTGGTTGTTCTGGGTAGCCTGGTCGTCGTTGCCGTCCTGCATTTCGAGGTTGATGGTCAGGCCCTTCTCAGCGCCGATCTCCTTGGCGTACTTGTCCATGGCAACACGGACAGAGGAGCCGTAGGTGTCGGAATACTTCCAGACGAGAACGCCGATGTTCAGCTCGGTCTTGCCGTCGGCAGCAGCCTCGGTAGCGGTTTCCTGGACTGTGTCGGTCTTGTTGTCAGTCTCAGCGGGAGCCGGGGTGTCGGTGGTCTTGGCGGCACAGGCGGCCATGGCCAGAACCATCATCACTGCAAGCAGCAAAGCGATGATCTTCTTCATTGTGTAATTCCTCCTAAATTAGTGTCGAAACGGAAAGTCCCGTTCGTGATTGTATTTTACCATGCGGGAAATGAAAGGACTAGTAAAAAACGTTTCCAAAGTAGAGAAAAACATCTTTAAAACCGTAAAAAAGGAAGTGCTATTTTTGTGCACATTGCCATATATCATTCTTTTTTTCAGATTGATACAATATAAATCAGAAGAAAACAGGGGAAAATTCGACTTGTCCCCGCATACGAATTTACTACTTTTCCGGAAGGAGCCGCCGATATGCTGGATCTGAAAAACGCCGGTCTAACGGAGCTGCTGCACGATTTTTACACGCTGACGGGGCTGAAGCTCTGCATCTTTGATACAGACTTTGAGGAATGCGCGTCCACCCCTATCAAGCTCTATCCCCTCTGCGCAAGAATGCGGGAAAATCCGGAATTTGAGCGCCGCTGCCACAGCTGCGACGCCGCCCATATGCAGACCTGCCGCCGCACGAGAAAGCCCGTGCAGTACCGATGTCACGCGGGGCTGACGGAATATCTCGCGCCGCTGTATTATGAAGGCGTGATCGTCGCGTTCATCTGCATCGGACAGGCCACGAACGGCCGGGACGCAGAGTTCCATACCATCGCGGCCTACGCCGCGCAGTTTGGCATCGACGAAGAGGAGTGCCGTTCGCTTTACAATATGCAGCTGCACTATTCCCCGGACGAGATCAAGGCCGCCTGCAACATTCTCGACGCCTGCATCAGCCACATTTACCACCAGCGGATGCTTGAGGTGCGCAATCTCGACACGGCGCAGCAGATCGAAAAATACATCAACGACAACATCGCCTGGGATCTGTCCATCGAGCACCTGTGCG
>OJAM01000709.1_pt1 | contig 13818 bp, 11 predicted proteins | sample 1589071 | NCBI WGS metagenome assembly OJAM01 (sample SAMN03283243) | human gut metagenome | biome: human-associated habitat; material: feces | host: Homo sapiens | place: Peru | collected 2012
CACGCGCCAATCGCCCTCGCGGATGATCTCGGTGTACTCCATCTGGCGGCGCAGCAGCATCAGCGAGACCATGACGGAATGCTCGGCGATCGTCGTGCCGTAAGCGCCCGAGGCGTTCGTCAGCAGGCAGTCGGGATTCTGATACAGGTCGTCGCGGCAGAAGTGGTCCACGCCCGCCCAGCAGCTCGCGTACCACTTGAGATTGCGTGCGCCCGCGATAACGCGCTGGGACGGATGGCCGTAGAGGATCGTGCAGTCGTCCACATTGCCCTCCGCCGCCCTGGACGAGGGGAAGAAGACGATGTCGTAGCCGCAGCGTGCGGCGGTGTCGCGCAGCGTCTTTTCGTATGCCGGAGTCAGGAAGTCGATGATGACGCCGATTTTTTCATTCATGGTTCAATTCCTCCAAAATCATTTCTGCGACGCGCAGGCCGTCGGCCGCGGCACTCATGATGCCGCCGGCGTAGCCCGCGCCCTCGCCGCAGGGATATAGACCGCGCAGGGCGGATTGAAAACTCAAGTTGTCGCGCACGATGCGCACAGGCGACGAAGAGCGCGTCTCCACCGCCGTCAAAACGGCGTCGGGCGCATCGAAGCCCCTTAATTTCCGCCCCAGCATCGGAAGGCCCTCCTCGAGCGCCTCGCACACAAAGGGCGGGAGACAGCCGTGCAGGTCGCACCAGCGGACGGAGGGAAGATAGGTCGGCACGACCTTTCCCGCTCCCGTTGACGGGCGATGCTTGAGAAAATCTTCGACCCGCTGGGCGGGGGCGGCGTAATTTCCGCCGCCGAGGCGATAGGCCGCGTCCTCCAGCTCGCGCTGGAACTGGACGCCCGCGAGGGTATCGCCGGACGGGAAATCCTCCGGCGTAACGGAGACCAAAAGTCCGCCGTTGATGTTCTCGCCGTCGCGCGCAAATTCGCTCATGCCGTTTGTCACGACGCGCTTTTCCTCCGACGCGGCGGCGACGACCTCGCCGCCGGGGCAGACGCAGAACGAGAACACGCCGCGCCCCTTTTCCGTGTGGCAGGAGAGCTTGTACGACGTGGGTGGGAGGCCGTAGCGGCCCGCCGCCTCCTTATATTGCGCTAAGTCCATGTCGCGCTGGCGGTGCTCGATGCGCACGCCGACGGCAAAGGGCTTGGGCTCCATCGGCACGCCGCGCTTTTGCAGCATTTCGAACGTATCGCGCGCGCTGTGGCCGGGCGCGAGCACGACGTGCTTTGTGGGCAGCGTGTACTCCCCCTCGGGGGCGCTCACGCGCAGCGCCGTGACGCTGCCGCTGTTCTGCTCGATATCCACAACCTTGTGGGAAAACCGAACTTCGCCGCCGCGGTCGATGATCTCGCGGCGGAGATTTTGCAGCACCACATATAATTTGTCGGTGCCGACATGAGGCTTGGCGTCGACTAAAATATCCTCGCTCGCGCCGAAGCGGACGAACTCCTCTAAAATATAGCCGTGGCGCAGGTCCTTTGTGCCGGTGTTGAGCTTGCCGTCGGAAAACGCGCCCGCGCCGCCTTCGCCGAATTGCACGTTCGAGGAAAGGTCCAGCTCGCCCGTGCGCCAGAAGTGCTCAACGTCGCACTTTCGCTGCTCGACCGCGCGTCCGCGCTCGAGTAAGATCGGTCTTGCCCCGCAGCGGGCCAACAGCAGCGCGCAGAACAGCCCTGCGGGCCCCGCGCCGATGACGACAGGGGAGAGCGACGGCGCTGAAATGGGTGCGGGCGGCGTGTAACGTTTCGGCGCATAGGGCTGCACATTTTTATTCCTGCAGCGCTTCAGAACGCCGGATTCGTTTTTGACCTCGACCGCGGCAGAGCAGACGAGCTTCACGCCCTCGCGCGCGTCGATGGAGCGGCGCAGGAGATGAACGGAAACAAGCGCCTCCTCGCTCACGCGCAGCGCGTGCGCGCAGGCCGCGCGCAGCTTGTCTTCCTTTCCCCCCACGGGGAGCTTCAGATTGTCGATGCGAAGCATGTGCGCCGCCTCCTTTTTCTCAAGTCGCGTTTCATTTTATTATGACGGAAAGGAAAGCGCAAGGGGAATCGCGCGATTATCACAGATTCTTAAAAAAGTCATCGGGAATTTAAGAAATCGTCAAATAGCGTTCAAGAAATATACATAAATATGCCCTATGATAGCATCATCGAAAGCAAAGAGGCTGCAAGCAAGGGTCTCAGTCCATAGGAGGTCATCATCATGTACGAAGACGAAAACAACCTGTATCACTACAGCTATCGCAAGGGCGACGAGCAGAACCCCAACGCCCCGATCGACACGAAGAACTACGCCGAGGACCCGTGGGATAAGAATCCCGGCGGCAGCCCGAAGAAAAAGGGCGGCAGCGGTCTTTCCGGCAAGATCGTGGCGCTGGCGCTGGTGTGCGCGCTCGTCGGCGGCTTCATCGGCGCAGGCGTGAGCGGCGCGACGACCAAGGTCAACAAGACGAGCGTTCAGGTCAGCGACCGCGAGGTCGCGCAGGTGCAGACCGTCAAGGTCGACGGCAAGACGCAGATGTCGATGTCGGAGGTCTACGCCTCGAACGTCAACAGCGTCGTTTCGATCAACGTCTCCGCCACCACGAACTACTTCGGCCAGACCGTGCAGACCGCCGCGAGCGGCACGGGCTTTCTCATCACGGAGGACGGCTACATTCTCACGAACCACCATGTTGTGAGCGATGCGAGCAGCGTGGAGGTGACGCTCTACAACGGCGAAACGTATGACGCGACCGTCATCGGCAGCGACGAGGACTATGATATCGCCGTTCTCAAGATCGACGTGACGGGCGCGACGCCCGTGGTGCTGGGCGATTCGAGCAAGGTCGCCATCGGCGAATCCGTCGCCGCTGTCGGCAACCCGCTCGGCGAACTGACGTTCTCGATGAGCGAGGGCATCGTCTCCTGCGTCAACCGCGCCATCAATGTTGACGGCACGCCCTTTAACATGATCCAGGTCGACTGCTCCATCAACCCCGGCAACTCCGGCGGCCCGCTCTTCAACAGCTACGGTGAGGTCATCGGCATCGTGTCCGCCAAGTATTCGAGCTATTCCAACACCACCGTTGAGGGCATCGGCTTTGCCATTCCCATCAACGACGTCATCGCCATGGTCGAAGATATCATGACCGACGGCTATGTGACCGACAAGCCTTACATTGGCATCACGCCGCAGAACATGACCGCGCAGATGGCGCAGCAGTACCGCTACAGCGTGAGCAAGGGCGTGTTTGTCTGCTCCGTTGACCCCGGCAGCGCCGCGCAGAAGGCCGGTCTCCAGATGGGCGATGTCATTACAAAGCTCGGCGACACGGCGATCAGCGACATGAACGACCTGAACGCCGCGAAGAAGGCCTACCGCGCGGGCGACACCGTGACGCTGACCATCTATCGCGCGGGCGAGACGAAGGAGGTCGAGCTGACGTTTGACGCAGTCCCGCAGACGACCGAGGCCGATCAAAGCTCCGGCACGGACAACAGCTATGGCAATGGCAACTATTACTATGGCAACGGCAACGACGGCAGCGGCGGCTACAGCCCCTGGGATTTCTTCAATAATTTCTTTGGATACAATGGCTGATGCCGTTTGAAAAAAGGAGCCTCTTCCGAGGCTCCTTTTTTGTTGCCGCGCTTACGCGCGGCTTTTTCGCGCCCACAGGGTGCGGGGTTTATGCAGCCCGAAGGGGCTTCTCTTTTCTGCGCCCACAGGGCGCAGGGGGAAAGCAGCGCCCGCGGCGCTGCACGGGATAAGGGGATATTCTCTCACATGAGAGAATATCCCCTTTATCGCATCCCCTGCGCGGCGCAGGGGAATGATTCACTTGCTGCGGGCGAGAACCTCGCAGACGAGGTGATAAACCCTTTCGGTCGAGGCGACATTCAGCCGCTCGTTGACGGAGTGAACGTCGTGCAGCTCGGGGCCGAGGGAGAGGGCGTCAAGCCCGGGGAGCTTCTCGATGAAAAGTCCGCACTCAAGCCCCCCGTGGGTGGCTTCGATCTTGCCGTCGTGGCCGGTGAGATCGCGGTAGACCGCCGCGACCCGCGCGCGCAGCGCCGAATCGCGGTCATACTGCCAGCCGGGATAGCTGCCGCGCTCGCCGACCGTGCCGCCGGCAAACTCCACGATGGATCTCACGCGCTGGATGAGCATCTGCTTCTGAGACGCGATGCACGAGCGGACGGAGAAGGAGTATCTGATGCCCTTATCGTCCATGTGCATGACGCCGAGATTCAGCGACGTCTGCACGAGACCCGGAATGTCCATGCTCATCGCGGCGACGCCGTTCGGCGCAAGGCAGAGGAACGCGCACACGCGGCGCGTGGAGTGCTCGCTGAGCGCCTGAGCGGCTTTTCCCTCCGGCGTGAGCGTGAGGGTGATGTTGGGGTCGGCGACGGCGTATTCTGCGCGCAGGATGCTTTGCATTTCGGAAAGCACCGCCTGCGCCTTCTCAAAATCAGATTCCGCCAGCGCGAGCACCGCCTCGGCGTGCGAGGGGATGGCGTTTGCCTTCATGCCGCTCACGGCGGACACGACACGCATCGGCACGCTGGTGATTCTGGCGGTCTGCGCCGGTTTTTCGAATCCGCGCAGAATCCGGTACAGCGATCCGGATATGGGAGTGGTTTTCAACAATCTCCGGCAGAATGTTTCATCGGATATTCTGATTGCCTACCGTCCGACCGATGCGTATGTAGTCGCCAGTCTGTTTCAGGTGGAACCGCGCGCGGATCTGATGGAGCGGCTGCGTGCGCCGCGTTTTCTGATGCTGCTGCATGACAATGTTCTGGGTGCCATGCGGTTTCCTGATTTTAGGTAGCGAGGAGTCTTTCACAGAACTCTCCTTTTCCGGGCAGCGGAATAGGCATTTTTTTACGGATTTTCCGTCTTAAAAACAGACGCAAATTCCTCTGCCGTCATGGTCTCATGCTCCAGCAGATATTCCGCCACCGCCGTCAGCTCCGTCTTATACCGGGCCAGTATCTCACGGCATTTTTCGTAGGCCTCGTCGATGATGGCGCGGATCTCCGCGTCCATCTCCGCCGCCGTCTTTTCGGAGTAGGGGCGAGTGTGGGCCATGGACTTGCCGATGAACACCTCGTCGGTGCCGGCGTCAAAGGCCACGTTGCCCAGCCTGGACGACATACCGTAGGTGCCCACCATCTTGCGGGCGATGGCCGTGGCCCGCTGGATGTCGCTGGAAGCACCGGTGGAGATATCGCCCAGCATCATCTCCTCGGCGGCGCGGCCGCCCAGCAGGCCGGCCACCCTGTCCAGCATATAGCGGCGGGACAGGTAGGAACGGTCCTCCTCCGGCAGATAGATGGTCATGCCGCCGGCCTGACCGCGGGGGACGATGGTGATCTGGTGTACGGGGTCCAGGTCCGGCAGGGCCTGCATAACCACGGCGTGGCCGGCCTCGTGATAGGCGGTAAGCCGACGCTCGGACTCGGGCACCACGCGGCTGTGCTTCTCCGGGCCGGCGATGACCTTGATGACCGACTGGTGGATGGCCTCCTCGGTGATGAAGCGCTGGCCGCGGCGGCCGGTCAGCAGCGCCGCCTCGTTCAGCAGGTTCTCCAGATCCGCACCGGTAAAGCCGGAGGTAGCGCGGGCCACGGAGCCCAGGTCCACATCCTCCGCCAGGGGCTTGCCCTTGGCGTGTATCTTCAGTATCTCCTCGCGGCCCTTGATATCCGGCAGGCCCACGAACACCTGGCGGTCGAACCGGCCGGGGCGCAGCAGGGCCGGGTCCAGAATGTCCACCCGGTTGGTGGCGGCCAGGACCACCACGCCCTGGTTGGCGGCAAAGCCGTCCATTTCCACCAGCAGCTGATTCAGGGTCTGCTCCCGCTCGTCGTGTCCGCCGCCCAGACCGCTGCCTCTCTGGCGGCCCACGGCGTCGATCTCGTCGATAAAAATGATAGCCGGGGAATTCTGCTTGGCCTGGCGAAACAGGTCCCGGACCCGGGACGCACCCACGCCTACATACATCTCCACAAAATCGGAGCCGGAGATGGAAAGGAATTTCACCCCTGCTTCACCGGCCACGGCCTTGGCCAGCAGGGTCTTGCCGGTGCCCGGAGGGCCCACCAGCAGCACGCCCTTGGGGATGCGGGCCCCCAGGGCCAGGTATTTATCCGGCTGGCGCAGGAACTCCACGATCTCCCGGAGCTCCTCCTTCTCCTCGTCGGCGCCCGCCACATCGCGGAAGGAAACCTTGCTGTCCTGGGGCACGTCCTGGATCCGGGCGTCGCCGAAGTGTGACATCCGGTCCTGGGCCCCGCCGGGGCCTGCCCCGGTCATCCGTGCCATCAGATTCATCAGCAGGATGAATCCCAGAATCACTGCCACATAGGGCAGCAGGATCTGCAGCCAATTGGTAGAGTGGTCGGCGTGATAGGTATAGTCCTTGATGATCCCCTGCTGGTTCTGCTGCACCACCAGATCGTTCAGGTCGTCGTAAAACACCTGGAAATCATACAGATCACAGCTGACGGTGCTGCCGTCCTGGAGCTTGGCTGTGAGCCGGGTGTCGCTGATGGCAAACTCCTGGACCTTCTCGTCCTGAAACAGCTGCCGCAGCTGGGCATAGCTGATGGTGCCGGCGCTGCGCATGCCCGTCACCAGGTAGTATACGAAGCATGCAGCCAGCAGCAGGAGCAGCGCGGCCCCCCAGCCGAATTTTCGCTTGGCAGTCAATAAAGGCCCCCCTCTCTTTTAATGAATGACGCGGACGCCCCGCCAGCTGTTGTCCGGCAGGACGGAAATGCCCACCATCACCCGGGCCCGGATGTGGTCCACGGAAATATAAGGTTCGTTCCAGAACCGGGCGTCGTTGGAGCCGGTGCGGTTGTCGCCCATGAAAAAGACGCAGCCTTCCGGCACCTGGAAGCTGGCGTTGGACTGGGTAATGCCCTGCCTGGGCAGATACGCCTCATCCAGCATCTCACCGTTGACATAGGTATAGCCGTCCCGGAACGCGATGTCGTCCCCTGGCAGACCCACCACCCGCTTCACCAGCAGTTTGTTCAGCTCGTCGCTCCAGAAGGTGACGATATCCCCCCGCTCCGGCGTGGGGTCCGACACCATATACGGCAGCTGCCACGAGATCAGCAGGGTGTGCTCTGGAATGGTGGTCTCCATGGACCCGGAGGGCACCCAGCTCAGCTGGAAGATCACCTTGAACAGCACCACGATCACCGCAGCGGTAACGATCAGATAGCCCCAGTTGCTCCAAAAGCTGCCCCTGTCCTCCGGGGCCAGGCGTTTGCCCCCAATGGGGCGCTTCTCTTGTTCTTCCACAGGAATGCTCCTCCCTTCCTCCACTGGGCGATGCCCGATTGTTACTTGGTATAGACCTCCGGCTTCAGAACGCCGATATAGGGCATATTGCGGTACTGCTGGCAGTAATCCAGGCCGTAGCCCACCACGAACTCGTCGGGCACCACGAACCCGGCCAGGTCGGCGGTGATGGCCTTCTCCCGGCGGGCGGGCTTATCCAGCAGAGTAACGATGGTGATGCTCTTGGCCCCCTTGGCCAGCATATAGTCCTTCAAAAAGGCCAGGGTGTTGCCGGAGTCCAGAATGTCCTCCACCACGATGATGTCCCGGCCGTTGATGTCCCGCTGCAGGTCCCGGGTGATCTGGACGCTGCCGGAGGAGTTGGTAGCGTTTTTATAAGAGGACAGGCCGATGAATTCCACCTCGCTTTTCAGCTGGGCGGCGCGGACCAGGTCCGCCATAAAGATGAAGCACCCGTTGAGAACGCCCACGAACATGGGGTTCTTGTCGTGGAACCGCTCATACAGCCGGTCGCCCAGCTCCTGGGTGCGGGCATGGATCTCGTCCTGGGTGATGAGGACCTTCAGAATATCCTGGTCCATGTTGCTCTTAGCCATTGTGGTTTCCTCCATTTGTTGATACAGTAATCTCTGTATATAGGCCGGTTTTCTCCGGCAGAAATTCAACATCCGTGCCCACGCCCCACAGGGCGGCAGGCCGGTCCCCGACGCACAGCACCGGGATGCGCCCGCGCTTTTCCGGAGGAATCCCCCGGTCCGCCAGCAGACGCTTGACGCTGCGCCCGCCCCGGCTGCCGGGCAGGGTCAGCCGGTCGGCCCCCCGATAGGGCCGCACGGAAAGCGCACCGTTTATCTTATCACAGTTCAGCAGGATTGCATCCCTTTTTTGTGAAAAATTTCCCGTGGTTTTCCGGACGGAAATTGTGTATTCTCCCCAAAAATTCTCCCCCGGCTCCAGGGGCATGGGCCCCAGGGGCGGATCCGGCGGCAGCAGGGTCAGCTTTCCGTTCCGGCACAGGGCCATGGCTCCGGCGGGCAGCGCCGTCATGCCGCCGCCCTCCAGAAGCTCCGCCATAGCCCGGTAGTGGGCGGCGGTGAAGTCCTTTTTCCCCACCGGCAGACGGCCGGCCAGCAGGCGCAGGGCCCTCAGCCGCAGTACCTCCGGCGCGGACAGCAGCCTCTCCCGGCTGGCGGACAGTCCCTCCTGCGGCAGATATGCCGCCGCCAGAGAGTCCAGAAACGCGTCCTCCCGCCGCAGCAGCTCCGCCGTGCGGCAGATGCTGGCGGCGGCCCCGGGGTGCAGGGACAGGAGCCCGGGCATGACCTCCCGGCGCAGCCGGTTCCGGCCCAGGGAGGTGTCCCGGTTTGTCTCGTCCTCCACGTGGGACAGGCCGTGGGTTTTCAGGTATGTCTCGATGTCGTCCCGGGACGTTTCCAGCAGGGGGCGGACGATGCGCCCCCGCACCGGCGGAATGCCCGCCAGCCCCTGCATGCCCGTACCCCGGACCAGGTTCAGCAGCACCGTCTCCGCCTGGTCGGCGGCATGGTGGGCGGTGGCAATGCGCTGAGCGCCCAGGCTGTCCGCTGTGCGGCGGAAAAAGTCGTACCGGGCCATGCGTCCGGCCTCCTCCAGGCCGACACCCCGCTGCCGGGCCAGGGCGGGCACGTCCGCCCGCTCCACCGTCAGGGGAACGTCCAGCTCCCGGCACAGCTGCCGGACAAAGGCCACGTCCCGGCCTGCCGTGGGCCGCTGGCCGTGGTCCAGATGGGCCGCCGCCACGGAAAAATCCCGGGGCATGGTGGCCAGATAGTGCAGCAGGCACACGGAGTCCCGCCCCCCGGACACGGCCACCAGCATGGTGCCGCCGGAGGAGGGCAGCATGCCCCACCGCTCCATAAACGGACGCAGGTCCATTATCCTTCCTCCTGATAGCGGTTTTCCAGGGTGCCGAAGGAGGTGTATTCCGGCAGCCACCGCAGCTCCACCTTGCCGGTTTCCCCGTGGCGGTTTTTGGCCACGATGCACTCGGCGATGTTGCGCTTTTCGGAATCGCTGTTGTAATAATCGTCCCGGTACAGGAACATAACGATGTCGGCGTCCTGCTCGATGGCGCCGGATTCGCGGAGGTCCGACAGCATGGGCCGCTTGTCGTCCCGCTTTTCATTGGCACGGGACAGCTGGGACAGACACAGCACCGGCACCTGCAGCTCTTTAGCCATGATCTTCAGCATACGGCTGATGTCCGACACCGCCTGCTGGCGGTTTTCGCCGCTGTAGCCCTTGCCCCCGGCAGATGTCATCAATTGCAGATAGTCGATGACCACCAGGCCCAGATCGTCCAGACGGCGGCACTTGGCGTTCATATCCGCCACCGTCAGCAGGGGGTTGTCGTCGATGCGGATGTCCAGCCGGCTGAGGGTAGACGCGCCCTCGGCAATGCGGACCCAGTCGCTCTCCCGCAGGTTGCCGGTGACCAGACGGGTATTGTCGATGAGGCCCTCCCCGGCCAGGAGCCGGGTCACCAGCTGCTCCCGGGACATTTCCAGAGAGAACACGGCCACAGTCTTCTGGGATGCCTTGGCGGCGTTCACTGCCACATTCAGCGCCATACTGGTTTTGCCCATACCGGGGCGGGCAGCCAGCAGCAGCAGGTCCGACTTATTCAGGCCGTTGATCTTCCGGTCCACGTCGGAAAAGCCGGTGGTCAGCCACGGCATTGTCTCTCCGCCGGCGGCGGTAAGCTCTCCCAGCCGCTCCAGGACGGATTGCAGCACCACGCTGATGGGCACCATGTTCTGGGCGCCGCGGCCCCGGCGGATGGCATAGATCTTCTGCTCCGCCGCCTCCAGAACCTTGGACGCCTCCCCGGCGCCCTCCTGGACCATGGCGGTGATGTCCGACGCGGCAGCGGCCACCGCCCGCAGCAGGGCCTTTTCCCGGACGATCCGGACATATTCCATGACGTTGGCGCTGGTGGGGGTCACCTCCATCAGCTGGACCAGATAGCTCCGGGTGTCGTCGGTGGACAGGCCCGCCCGCTCCATCTCTCCCGCCACGGTAACGCCGTCGATGGGCTTGGAGTAGACGAACATGGAATAGATGGTCTCGAAGATCTCCCGATTCCGGCGCAGATAGAAGTCCTCCGGCTGGAGCTTATCCATCACGTCCTTCACGCAGTCGGCGTCGATGAGCATAGAGCCCAGCACCGCCTGCTCCGCCTCCGGAGAGTGGGGCATCTGGCGAATCAGCAATTCATCCGTGGGCATGAGAATCCGCTCCTTTCCATAAGCTGTAAGGGTTTTTTGCTTTACTTGGTCTCGCAGACCAGAACGTTCACCAGGCCGCTGATCTCATAGCCCAGCTTGGCCTTGACCTGGTAGCCGCCGAAGGACTTGATGGCGTCAGGCAGCACCAGCTTCTTGCTGTCCAGCTCCAGGCCGAACTGCTCCTTCAGCGCGGCGGAGATCTCCTTGGTGGTGACGGAGCCGAACAGCTTGCCGCCCTCGCCGCCCTTGCAGGGGATCTTCACCTGAATGCCCTTGAGCTGCTCGGCAATAGCCTGAGCCGCGGCCTTTGCCTCGGCATCGGCCTTGGCCTTGGCCTTTTCCTGCAGGCGCATGGTGTTCATGGCGTCGGCGGTGGCGGGAATGGCGTCGCCCTTGGGCAGCAGGAAGTTGCGGGCATAGCCCTCGGCCACCTCGATCATCTGGCCCTTCTTGCCCTTGCCGCGGATATCCTTCTGTAAGATCACTTTCATGATTGGTTCCTCCTATTTGCTATATTACTTTTCAAAATACTCGTCAATGGCCCGCAGGAGAGCCGTGCGGGCAACGGCAATGTTCGGAGTGTTCAGCTGGCCCCCGGCGGTAGTGGAATTGCCGCCGCCGCCCAGAGCCTCCACAATGACCTGCACGTTGACCTCGCCCAGAGAGCGGGCGGAAATGTACACCCCCTGGTCCTTGGGATACAGGACAAAGGAGGCCCGGATACCCTTGAGGGTCAGCAGCTCATCGGCGGCCTTGGCGGCCGTCACCCGGTCGCAGGTGGTGTCCAGGGCCGCAATGGCCAGATCCCCGCGGTACAGCTGGGCCTGCCGGATAATGTCGTACCGGGCGATCATGGATTTCAGGTCCCCCTGGAACATCCGCTGCACATCGGAGGTATCGGCCCCGGCCCGGCGCAGATAGGCCGCCGCCTCAAAGGTGCGGCCGCCGGTGCGGTTGGTGAAATTCTTGGTATCCAGCACGATACCGGCCAGCAGGGCCTCCGCCTCGCACTTGAGGATATCCCCGGGCTCCACCAGGTATTGCAGCAGCTCCGTCACCAGCTCCGAGGCGGAGGAGGCATAGGGCTCGTGATAATTCAGAGCCATTTTTTCGATATAGCTGCTGCCCCGGCGGTGGTGGTCGATGACCGCCACCCGGTTGCAGGTCTCCAGCAGCTGCTCGGACTCCACGCTGCCGGGACGGTTGGTGTCCACCACCACCAGCAGGGTGCCGGGCTGGACCTTCAGAAAGGCCTCGCTGCCGGTGATAAAGGCCCCGTGATACTCCGGCTGGTCCGCCAGCTTGCGCAGCATAGGGTGAACGGCATTGTTTTCCGTGTCAATGACGATCTGGCACTTTCTGCCCCGCTTGCGGGCAATGCAGCACACGCCCGCCGCCGCGCCCAGGGAATCCATATCCGCATAGCTGTGGCCCATGACGTACACCTGACGGGCGTCGTCCATCAGCTCGCCCAGGGCGTTGGCCATGACCCGGGATTTCACCTTGGTGCGTTTTTCCGTGGTCTTGGCCCGGCCGCCGTAAAACTGGAAGTTCAGCCGGTCCTTTACCACCGCCTGGTCGCCGCCGCGGCTCAGGGCCATCTCCAGGGCCATAGACGCATTTTTGAACAGGGCGTCGAAGCTGTCGGCATCCCGGCCCACGCCGATGGACAGAGTGGCCGCTACGCCGCCTGCCGCCACCTCCCGGACGGTATCCAGCACGGCGAACCGGTGCTGGGCATAGTCGGAATAGCTGCGCTCCTCGAATACGAACAGATACCGGTCCCGGTCATAGTGGAGCATCAGGCCGTCGGCTCCGGCGGACCACTGGTCCAGCTTTTCCTCCAGCTGGGCCAGCACGGCGGAGCGCTTGCTCTCGGGGCAGGCCTTCATCAGGTCCTCATAATTGTCCACCATCAGGATGGCCACCACAGGCCGGGTCATCTGCAGGGTCTGGCGCAGCTGCTCGGAATCGGTAACGTCCATCCAATAGGTAGTGGCCATAGTGGAGGGGGTGTCCGGAGTGGGGCGGGTCAGGCCGCCGTACACCCGATAGATCCGGTGGTTCCACACCACGTTCTCCGGGCACTCGTTTTTTCCCTCCAGCAGCCAACGGACGGAAAACGACGGAACCACGGCGTTGAGATGGGCGTCGAACACGCCCTCCTTCTGCTCCGTCAGCTCCAGAAAGCCGTCGTTGCACCACACCACGGCCTGGGTGTCCGCATCGAACACCATCATAGGCAGCGGGGCAAACAGCATGTTGCTGGACCGGGCGGAATCCATGCCGCCGGTGAAGCGGTCCATATACTGGCGCATACTCTGCTGCACGGAGCGGCTGCGCCGCCGGGCAATGATCAGCAGCAGCACCGCCGCTGCCCCCTCGCCGATGGCCAGGCGCACATCAAAGGGGATAGCCGCCAGGGCAAACAGCACCAGGCAGATAAAATACAGGGTGACGTTGGTACGCAGGACGTTGGTGAGCTTTTTGTTCAAGGGTGTTCCCTCCCTCAGGCATACAGGCCCATTTTACATTGATTCCTCATTATACCATAGAATCTCCCGGTCCACAATGGATTTTCGGGGGAATTTTCACCGGCTGGGTGCAAAAGGGCCGACACTTTGTTCCAGGCGCTTTCCGCCCAGGTACACAGCCTCGGGCTCCAGCTCACCGCCGCAGATCACAAAATCCGCCGCCCGCCCGTCGGCTATGGCGCCGGTTTCGCTTTCCCGGCCGATCACCCGGGCAGGCAGAGCCGTGGCCGCCCAGACGGCCTGCTCCCGAGGAATGCCGAAGGATACGGCCCGGCGCATGCACTGATACAGGTCGGCGGCGCTTCCGGCAATGGCGCCGCCGGTCAGCCGGGCCACCCCGCCGGACAGAAGGATCTCCTGGCCGCCCAGGGAGTAGGACCCGTCGGCCATACCGCAGCAGCGCAGGGCGTCAGAGATGAGGCAGATGCGCCCCGGGAACAGCCGAAAAGCCATCCGCACAGCGCTGGGGTGGACGTGGATACCGTCGCAGATCAGCTCCGCCGTGACGTTCTCCCGCTCCGATGCGGCCCCAATGGGGCCGGGATGGCGGTGGTGAATGCCGGACATGGCGTTGAACAGGTGGGTCAGATGGGTGGCTCCCGCATCAAACACGGCGGCAGCCTGGTCGTATCCGGCAGCGGTGTGGGCCACGGACACCCGGCATTTTTCCGACGCACGGCGGGTAAACTCCGCCGCCCCCGGCAGCTCCGGG
>OJAM01000710.1_pt1 | contig 13800 bp, 9 predicted proteins | sample 1589071 | NCBI WGS metagenome assembly OJAM01 (sample SAMN03283243) | human gut metagenome | biome: human-associated habitat; material: feces | host: Homo sapiens | place: Peru | collected 2012
GGCTCGCGCTCGGCCGTGACCGTCAGCAGCTCCGTCCCGCTGCCGCCGTATTTCAGGTCGTCGCTGCTGAGCACCGGCTCATACTGGCCGGGCTTCGGCAGACCGAGACGGTAATGCTCGCGGAGCACCGGGCAGAAGTTGCAGATGCAGATCAGCTCGCGGCCGCGCCGGTCGATGCGCCGGAAGGCCACGACGCTGTTGGCGTTGTCGTCGGCGGAGATCCAGCGGAAGCCGTTCCAGTCGGAATCGTTGTTCCACATGCAGCTGTGGTCAAGATAGAAGTGGTTCAGGTCGCGCACCCAATCGTGCATCTGACGGTGGCGGTCATAGTCGAGCAGCATCCATTCCAGCTGCTCATAGTGCCGCCATTCAATGAACTGCGCGAATTCATTTCCCATGAAGCTGAGCTTCTTGCCGGGATGCGCCATCATGAAGCCGTAAAACGCGCGCAGATTCTGGAACTTTGCGTCGTATTCGCCGGGCATCTTGTTGATGAGCGAGCCCTTTCCGTGCACGACCTCGTCGTGCGACAGCGGCAGGATAAAGTTCTCGGAATAGGCGTAGGTCATCGAGAAGGTCAGGTCGTTGTGGCTGCCCTTGCGCCAGAGCGGGTCGAGCGACATATATTGCAGCATATCGTTCATCCAGCCCATGTTCCATTTGAAGAGGAAGCCGAGGCCGCCGTCGTAATCGGGCTTGGTGACCATTGGGAAGGCCGTGGATTCCTCCGCCGCCGTGATGGCGTTGCGCCGCACGGAGAACACCGCGCGGTTCAGCTTGCGCAGGAAGGCAATGGCCTCGAGATTTTCGCGCCCGCCGAATTTATTCGGGCGGAAGTCGCGGCGGCCGTAGTCCAGATAGAGCATGGACGCCACGGCGTCGACCCGCAGGCCGTCGACATGATATTGCTCGAGCCAGTAGACCGCGTTGGAGATCAGGAAGGACTGCACCTCGCCCTTGCCGAAGTCGAAAATGCGCGTCGACCAGTCGGGGTGCTCGTTCATCATCGGGTCGGACAGCTCATAGCAGCACGTTCCGTCAAATTCGTAAAGGCCGTTCTCGTCCTTCGGGAAGTGCGCCGGAACCCAGTCGAGCAGCACGCCGATACCGGCGCGGTGGCACTTATCCACAAAAGTCATGAACTGCTGCGGTGAGCCGTAGCGCGCGGTCGGGGCGTAGTAGCCCGTGACCTGATAGCCCCAAGAGGGATCGTAGGGATATTCGGTGATCGGCATCAGCTCCACATGGGTGTAGCCCATGTCCAGCAGATACGGGATCAGCTCGTCGGCCAGCTCGTCGTAGCGGTAGCAGCTGCCGTCGGGCTTGCGTCTCCACGAGCCGAAGTGCATCTCATAGATGTTCATCGGACTGTCGAGCAGATGGCGCTTGGCCTGCTGACGGCGATAGGCCGTGTCGTTCCACTCGAAGCCCTCGAGCGTGCAGACGCGGTTGGATGTATCCGGCAGGGCGCAGGTGCGGAAGCCGTAAGGATCGGACTTATAGACCGTTGAGCCGTTGGCGCGGCGCACACAGAATTTATATGCGTCGCCCTCCTTGGCATAGACGGAAAATGCCTCCCAAACGCCGTATTCCAGGTAAGTCATCGGCAGATCATCCGGGTTCCAGAAATTCCAGTCTCCGGTGACGCTGACGCCCTGCGCGTGCGGCGCCCACACGCGGAAGATATAGCCGTTCTTGCCGTCGCACTGCGCGCGGTGGCAGCCGAGAATGGCATAGGCGCGCAGCTCGTCTCCGGCGGAGAACTTGCGCAGGATGTTGTGCAGGGACGATTCCATATCGTTAGGTACCCTCCAATCTTCTGTTTCTTTCATCCACTTTATTATACCACTTTGCACAAAAATTGCAACCGTTCGCGGCAAGTTTTTTGCGGTTGTGTTGTCTTTTTCGCCAAGAACACGATTTTCGTCGATTCTCCCAAAATTTAAACAGATTTTTCGGCAGAATCAGCGAAAGCTTTGTCCAAAATTTCCAGTCCGGCCGAAATTGCCCCTGCACACCTTGACAAATCCTGCATTTCGGCATAGAATAAGGAATAGTGCCAATAGGCGCAAAACTGCATGCACAAAGGAGGGAACGCATCATGGATGCTGGGAGTAGTAGCGGCATACCGGTAGGCCGATGTCCGAATCGGACGCGCATCCGTTGCTGCGTGTCCCCGTTCCAATAACCGGTCTGCCTTGCCGGCTTCCAAACCACTGATGTACTTTTATGAATCAGGAGGAAAGAACCGATGGCAGAGCATAACGTCACCGTCGAGAGCACGCTCAATACGCTTCTCGACGAGAAAAAATATCCCACCGTCCGGGATATTCTCATCACCATGAACCCCTCGGACGTCGCCTCGATCCTCGACGAGCTTCCGGAGGAGCGGCTGCCGCTGCTGTTCCGTCTGCTGCCGAAGGAGCAGGCCGCCGAGACCTTCGTCGAGATGGAGCCGGAGGCGCAGGAGCTGCTGATCCGCGGCTTCTCCGACAGCGAGCTGCGCGAGGTGCTCGACGAGCTGTATGTCGACGACGCCGTCGACATTGTCGAGGAAATGCCGGCCAACGTCGTGCGCCGCATTCTCTCGCAGGCCGACCCGCAGATGCGCAAGGAGATCAACGAGATCCTGCGCTATCCGGAAAATTCCGCCGGGTCGATCATGACCACCGAATACGTCTCGCTGCGCCCGGGCATGACCGTCGAGGAGTCCATTCTCCGCATCCGCCGCACCGGCGTGGACAAGGAGACGATCTACACCTGCTATGTCACGCGCGACCGCACGCTCGTCGGCCTCGTCACGGTCAAGGATCTGCTCCTTGCGCAGGACGACGACCTGAAGATCGAGGAGCTGATGGAGACGAACGTCATCTCCGTCAATACCCACACCGATCAGGAGGACGTCGCGCAGATGTTCGCCAAGTATAACTTCCTTGCGCTGCCGGTCGTCGACGCCGAGAGCCGCATGGTCGGCATCATCACCTTCGACGACGCCATGGACGTCATGGAGGACGAGACGACCGAGGACATGGAAAAGATGGCTGCTATGCTGCCGTCCGAGCATCCGTACATGCGGTCGTCCCCGTTTGAGATCTGGAAGAACCGTATCCCGTGGCTGCTGCTTTTGATGGTCTCCGCAACGCTCACGGGTCTGGTCATTACGAAGTTTGAGGACGCGCTTGGCGTCCTGCCGTGTCTGACGGCGTTCATCCCCATGCTGATGGACACCGGCGGCAACTCCGGCTCGCAGGCCTGCGTGTCCATCATCCGCGGCATCAGCCTGAATGAGATCGAATTCCGCGACCTGGGACGCGTGGTCTGGAAGGAGATCCGCGTGTCCGTCCTCTGCGGCGTGTGCCTGGCAATCGCCTGCTTCGCGAAGATCATCGTGGTCGATATGCTGCTGTTAAAGAGCGAGAGCGTGACGTATCTGGTAGCCTTTGTCGTCTGCGCGACGATGGCCGTGACGGTCTGCCTTGCCAAGATCGTCGGCTCAACGCTGCCGCTGCTGGCTAAAAAGCTCGGCTTCGACCCGGCTGTGATGGCCTCGCCGATCATCACGACGATCGTGGACTTCCTGTCCCTGCTTGTCTATTTCGCTTTTGCGACCGCAATGCTCGGCATCGGATAAAAAACCGCCCGCTGCACAGCTGTGCAGCGGGTTTTTGTGCAAAAAACGGCAAAAAACAGACGCAGTTGGTAGGGGCGGGGCTCTGCTCCGCCCGGCGGAAAACGCTGCGTTCGCGTGAGAACTTGCGGCAAATTCGTATGCAGTTACCCACTTGGTTGTAGGGGCCGACGACTCTGTCGGCCCTGAAAATGCTGCGAATTCGCCATGGATTTCCGTAAAAATGCTGCGTCCTGCGGGCGGACAGAGTCGTCCGCCCCTACACCGAAATGCGCAGATGCATACGAATTTGCCGAGGATTTCCGATGATTCGGTGCATTCTGCCGGGCGGAGCAGAGCCCCGCCCCTACCAAAATTGTGCGTATTTTTGGAGGTGCTCCGAAATCTGCTGCGGTCGAATCCGCTCAGCGCAAAACTGGGAACAGGAGCTTCTGGTTTTCCTGCGTGTACATATTTTCCCGCGTAATGAGGACGCAGGAAACCTCAACGAAATCGTCGGTCTGCTCGCCGTTTGCCACGCGAACGGCCTGCTGGACGGCCACGTAGCCCATGTTGAACGGCCGCTGCGTGACAATGGCCTGAATGATGTTCTGCTCTAAAAACTGGATCTGCCGCTGCGAATTGTCGCAGCCGACGACATAGACGCGCCCGCCCATGCCCAGCTCGACCAGCGCGTTTGCCGCGCCGACGTTGCAGACCTCGTTCGTGCACACAAAGCCCCGGATCTCCGGGTCGGCGGAAAGAAGCTCCGTCGTGATCGTCTGCGCCTGCTCGGTCGAGTTGTCGCAGCAGAAGCTGCCGAGGATCTCGATATTTCCTGCCTCGTTCAGTGCGTCCAGAACGCCGCGCGTGCGTTCAATGCCCGTTGTGGTCGTCAGCATATGCTGAATGACCGCGACCTTTCCGCCCTCCGGCAGATAGGATGCCATGGCGCGGCCCATCTCCAGCCCGATCTCATAGCTGTTGCTGCCGACAAAGCAGGCGCGGCCTGCGGCATTGACGTCCGTGTCGATCGCAACGACGCCGATCCCGGCAGCGATGGCTTCCTCCGTTGCTTCCGCGCAGCGGTCATAGTCCGCGGCAGAGAGGATCATGACGTCCGGCTTATCCGCTGTCACCTGCCGGATCAGCTCAATCTGCTTGTCAATGTCAATTTCGCGCGGCGAGGTCAGGACCTTCAGCTCGACGCCGTATTCCTCCGCCGCCTTTTCAACGCCGGACAGGAGCGTTCCCCAGAACTCCGCGACCTCTGTCACGGTTTTCAGAACCAGCGTCACCCGCAGCGGCTTCTGTGCTGCCGCGCAGCCCGCAAGATTCAGGAGCAGACAGAGCAGCAGGAGAAAAACGGTGCATTTTTTAATCCTCCGCATGGCTGTCCTCCTCCTTTCCACGTACAATGGGCAGCACGAGCATGACCATTGTGCGCACACCGGGCGTAGAATAATACTTCATAACGGCGTCCGGGCCGAAGAACAGCTGCAGCCGCTCGTTGACGTTATAAACGCCGATCTTGGTGCTCTCCGCGTCCGATTCCTTCTTGTCAAGAATGGTTTCCAGCTGCTCCGGCGTCATGCCCACGCCGTCGTCCTCGACGGTGATGAGCAGACGGTCCTCCTCCAGCAGCGACTCAATGCGCACCGTGCCGCCCTGCTGCTTGACCTTGATGCCGTGATAGATCGCGTTTTCCACCAGCGGCTGCAAAATGAGCTTCGGCAGCAGGCAGTCCTCCGTCTGCGGGTCAAGGTCGATCTCGTAGCGGAGCTTTTCGTTGTAGCGCATCTTCTGGATGGTCAGATAGCTGCGCACATGGGCGATCTCCTTTTTGAGCGTGTTGGTGTCGGAGCCGTCGCCGATGGACGAGCGCAGCAGCAGCGCCAGCGCGCTCGTCATCTCCACGACCTCCGCATTGCGTCCGGCGTGGCTCATCCAGATAATAGAGTCGAGCGTGTTGTAAAGAAAATGCGGCTGGATCTGCGCCTGCAGCGCCTTCCATTCGCTCTTGCGCTTCTGCTCCTCGCTGCGCAGCCGTTCGTCCATCAGTTCGGCAGTTTTGGCGATCATGTGGTCAAAGCTGTCGGACAGCTGGCCAAGCTCCGTGCGGGAGGATACCTGGCTGCGCACGTGCAGATCGCCGTCCTCCACGCGCCGCATCGTCTGCATCAGACGGCGGATGGGTCCTGCGATGGAGCGCGAGAGCTGAAGCGCGAACACCAGCGCAAGAATGAGCGCCGCCGCCGCGATGAGCAGATAGGTCTTGTAGATCCTGTCCTGACTGCGCAGCAGCTCCTGCGTGTAGGCAACGCCAACCGCCGTCCATCCGGTGGCCTCCGATGCGCAGGCTACATAGAGCCTGCGCATCCTGCCCTTGCCGGAGAGCGTGCGGCCGTCCGCTGCTGCCAGCACCTCCGCGACGTTTTCCTCCTTCAGTCCCGCATAGATCAGATCCTGCTGCGGGTGCCAGAGGATGCCGCCGCTCTGGTCGATCAGATAGATATAGCCCCGGCTGCCGAGCTGGATATCCGCGCAGAGCCGGTCGATGATCTGGTAGTTAAGGTCGATGAGCAGAACGCCCTGCATATTCCCTGCGCGGTCGAGCACGGCCTTGGAGAACGAAACGACCCAGTTGTACTGGCCCGCGATCAGGTTTTCCACGCGCGAGGACGACACCTGCACCTCGTTCGGCTCCCGCAGCGCGGCCTGGTACCAGGCTGCGTCCCGGTAATTGGAGTAGGTGTTGAGCGACGCACCCTCGCTTCCGAACAGCGCGCCGCCGGATTCCGGGATCAGGGCGATGGCCGTGATCTCCGAGCGGATCTTCTGTGCGGCGGCCAGCTGCTCCTGCGCTTCGCGGCAGGCCGCGTCCGTCAGCCGGTGCTCGTTGGCCGCGCGCAGATAGGCCGCGACCGCGCCGTTGTCGACAATAAAATCGGAAATATCCTTCATGTACTCCACGTACATATCAAGCTCGGCGTTGACGCGGCGGATCAGCTGCTCGGTGTACTCCGTCGAGCTGTCCAGCAGCTCGTTCGTCGAGACACTGATCGACACATAGGTCATGGCTGCCGTAATGACGAGGATCAGCAGCATGAACAGCGCCGCGATCCGCGTGCCGATGGAGTGCCGGGAAAAAAGTCGTGCTTCGGTCATGTTCCGCTCTCCGCCTCCCTGTACTGCCGGGGCGTCATGCCGGTTCTGCGGCGGAAGGTGAGCGAGAAATAATGCGGGTCGGCAAAGCCGATGCGCTCAGCGATCTCATAAGTGCACAGCCCCGTTTCACGCAGATATTCCTTGGCCTTCTCCATACGCAGGTTTGTCAGATATTCCACGAACGACTGGCCGGTCTTTTCCTTGAATACCGTTGAAAAATAGCTGCGGCTGACGCCGAGATGCTCCAGCACGTCCGGCAGCTTGAGATCGCAGTCGGCATAGTGCTCGTTAATATACGCGACGGCCAGACGGCCGCATCGGGCGGCAGGCGTGTCATTCTGCTGGGCCTGACATTGCAGAATATAGCCCTCAAGCCGCTCGACGGACAGCCGTACCTCCTCCAGCGCATAGCCCTGCTGCGGAAGGAGCATGGCGGGCGCGCGCAGCAGCTGCTCACGCGTCAGATGCGAGGCCACGAGGATCTGCAGGCGCTGCAGAACGGGGCGGCACTCGCTCTCATGCACCCTGCGGCGGCGCATACAGGTAAAAAGCGTCCCGGTCAGCTCCAATGCACGGCTGCCGCTGCCGGATTGGAGCGTGCTTGCGATCTGCGCCGCAGTCGGACAGTCGTCCGTCTGCAAAGAGCCGGAGGATTTGCGCAGCTCCGGGTCAAACAACAGTGTCTCGCCTGTGGAAAACGCGTAGCCCAGCGCGTGCTGCGCCTCCTGCGCGGACTGCCGCAGGCCGTCAAGCCCGGCATAGGCTCCGCCGATCCCGATGGGGGCGGTGATCTCCGCCTCCTGCATCACCGCGCGCAGATGGCGCGCTCCGGCGGCGGTGCGCGCCATGAGTTCCGCCGTTTCATCGCCGCTGACGATGAGCATAACGTGCTGGTCGCCGAGCAGCCGGAGCTGCGCGGGCGCACAGCCCTGCGCCACCCGATGTCCCTGCGCCTCAAAGCCCTCGGGGCGCTGCGGCAGCGCCGCCAGCGCGACCGCATGGAACCGCCCGCCAAGCTCAACACCGGCGGCAAGCGTCGCCTCCGGCAGCTCCTGCGCCGTGTCGGACTGTAAAAGCCCCTGAAAGAAATGATCCTTCAGCACCTCGTCTGCCAGCACGGCCCGACTGTAAAGCCCCTGCCGGTTGTCCCGGCGCGAAAGCTCCGCAGACAGGTTCTCCAGCAGCTGATCAAACTCCTTCGGGCTGACGGGCTTGAGCAGATAATCGTGGACATGGTACCGGATGGCCTTCTGCGCATAGGAAAACTCGCTGAAGCCGGTCAGCACGACGACGATCGTGTCCGGAAATTTCTCATAGATGTTCCGCGCCAACTCCAGCCCGTCGACAAAGGGCATACAGATATCCGTGATGACCACATCCGGCAGCACGGATTCGAGCTGTTCAAGCGCCTGACGGCCATTTTCAAAGACATGGGGCGGCGCAAAGCCGAATTTGTCCCAATTGGTGTTCTGTGCCATGGACTCTCGGACAAGCATTTCATCCTCTACAAGCATGATCTGGTACATACGGCGCGCCCTCCTTTGTATTTGTTATTAGTGTATAACAAAACGGTCAAAATTGCAATCAAATTTAGCAATTCGCCAATATGCCCGTGCGGCATGACGCGGAAAAATTCGCCGATATCGAACGTATCCGGTTGCTGAACGATATTCGGCATGATATAGTAAAGGAAACGCAATGAACAGAAAGGAAGCTTCAGCATGGCAGAACAGGAAGGCAAAACCATACACTCCGTTGCGAAGGCGATCCGTCTTCTCGACATTCTGACGGAAAGCGGTCAGCCCGCTTCCCTGACGGAGCTTTATCAGAAAACCGGCTGGCCGAAGAGTACCATCCACGGCCTGCTGTCAACGATGCGGGAATCGGGTCTGATCGAGCAGACGCCGAATGGCCGCTACTGGCTGGGCATCCGCCTGTTTGAATACGGCTGCGCCGTCTCCAACTCGTGGGACATCGGCTCGATCGCAAGGCCGTATATGCAGAGCATCTGTGCCGAGCTTGGCGAGAGTGTATTCCTGTCGGTTTTTGACCGTGCAGCAGTCGTAACGCTGGCAGAGGAGGAGTCCCGCGCGAGTCTTCGCGTCGTGTCCGAGGTCGGCGCACGGCTTCCGGTCTATTGTACGTCGCAGGGAAAGCTGTTTCTTGCCAACAGTTCCCCGGCGGAGTGCCGCCGTATTCTTACACACACCGAACTCAAGGCCTTCACGCCCCATACACTTACCACGCCAGAGCAGTTTGTGCCCGAACTTACCCGTATCCGTGAGCAGGGCTACGCTGTGGAAAACGGCGAGTATAAGATCGGCCTGCGCTCCGTCTCCGCGCCGATCCATGACGTGACCGGCGAGGTGCGCTACGCCATCGGCTGCGTCGGAATGTTTCGGCAGGTGCAGTCCGACGAGTTTCTCCGCGCCATCCGCCTCGTCTGCGCCGCAGCCGAGACGATCTCCCGCGCCATCGGCTATCACGGATAAACAGGCCCGCCGGACAGTTTTTTCTGTCCGGCGGTTATTTTGCTTGCATGTATGCGGCATCGCATGATATACTGGAAGGGAAAAAGAAAGAAAAAGGGGGATCCTTCATGTCCAAGACCTTCCTGCGGCGGCTGTTCATGCTGGCGCTCTGCGCCTGTCTCGTGCTGCTGGCCGTATTGCCCGCCGGGGCCGATTTCGGCGATTATTCCGGCGATTCCGACTACGGCAGCTCCTCTGATTGGAGCAGCTCCGACTCCGATTGGGACTGGAGCAGCAGCGATTCCGACTATTCCAGCAGCTCCGAATCCTCCGGCGGGATCAGTACCATCGTCGTCGGAGCCATCATCGTCTTCATCGCGATCGTTTCGACCTCACGCACAAAGAAGAAGAAGGGAGCGTCCGGCGGCACCAGCTGGTCCGCGGCTGCGAACCGCAAGCTGAAGCCCATGGCTGAGTATGAGCAGCTCGACGAAAACTTCGACAAGGCTGAGCTGACCTCCAAGCTGTCGAACCTGTATGTACAGATGCAGGATTGCTGGCAGAAGAAGGATATCTCGCCCATCCGTCCGTACTGCACCGACGCGTTCTTCACGCAGATGGACAATCAGATCCAGCGCAAGAAGCAGCAGGGCCAGACCAACTACATCGAGCGCATCGCGGTTCTGTCCGTGGAGCTGCGCGGCTGGTGCCAGGAGGGCGGCAACGACGTGCTCGTCGCCCGTCTGAACACGCGTATCGTCGATTACACGCTCGACGACAAGACCGGCAAGCTCATCTCCGGCAGCAGAGACAAGGAGAAGTTCATGGTCTACGAGTGGGATCTTGTCCGCACGACCGGCACGAAGACCGAGAAGGACAAACCCATGCAGACCGTCAACTGCCCGAACTGCGGCGCACCGGTCGAGATCAACGCCAGCGCCAAGTGCCCGTACTGCGGCAGTGTCATCACCCTCGAGGAGCACGACTTCGCCCTCAACGCCATCCGCGCCATCTCTCAGCAAACGAGAGGATAACGCGCCCCGGCAAACGCATTCCACTAAAAAACTCCACCGCCCAGGCCGAGCGGTGGAGTTTTTTGAAATCTAGCCTCTGCGCGGCGCTTACGCCTGCAGATTGAGCGCGGGATTCATATAATAGACGTTTTTCTCGTCCAGCCTCCGGCGCAGCAGCTCAATGGCCTCGCCGAAGCGCTGGAAATGCACGATCTCGCGCTCCCGCAGGAAGCGAATGGCGTCATTCACATCCGGGTCGTCAGAAATGCGGAGGATATTGTCATACGTCACGCGCGCTTTCTGCTCGGCTGCCAGATCCTCCGTGAGGTCGGCGATGGGGTCGCCGGTGACGGCCATGGTTGCGGCGCTCCAGGGCGTGCCGGAGGCGGCCTGCGGGTAGACGCCGGCGGTGTGGTCGACAAAATAATTCGCAAAGCCTGCCGACTCGATCTGCTCCTGCGTGAGCGTCCGCGTCAGCTGGTGCACGATCGTGCCGACCATCTCCAGATGCCCCAGCTCCTCGGTACCAATGTCGGTCAGCAGCCCCTTCAGCTCAGGATACGGCATGGAATAACGCTGACTCAGATAGCGCAGAGACGCGCCAAGCTCCCCATCTGGACCACCATACTGGGAAATTATAACAGCTGCCAGCTGCGGGTTCGGGTTTGCGATGCGGATGGGGTACTGCAGCTTTTTTTCATATACAAACATCGTTTATTCCTCCGTTTCCGCGTCCCAGGGCCATGGATCGTCCAGCCATGTATAGCAGCCGCCCGCGGCGGCCTCCATCTGCGTGAGCGCCATGCCGCTGTCCTCCGCCTGCTGCCGCAGCATTTCATACTGCTCGACGTACTGGTTGAACAGCTGCACGGCCTCCTCGTCGTCCGCGTGGGTATCCAGGTACAGGCCAAGCTCGGTAATGGCGAAATTCGCCGCCTGAAGGTCCTGCATACTCTGCATACCGTCCGCGCTGCGCGGCTCGACGCCGCTTGCGCCGCGATATGGAAGGTCAAGCCCCGGAAACAGCGTGCCCTTCATCAGCGCACGTCCCGCCGTATAGCGGTCGGGGTTCTGCCCCTGGAACGGGACGTAGGGATTGGCCAGCGGCGCGCAGGCGGGAAGCGTTCCCCGCGTATCGCCGCAGCCTTCGGCAGTCTGGGCTGCCTGTGTCTGCATATCAGCCAAAAAGATCGGCTCCTCTCAAGAGATTCGGGCGCATTCGCCCTGAACCAATCTATGCGGCGCTGCTTCGACAGGTGAACGGGGACTCTGTACTTTTTCTCCGTCAGATGGTATACTGAGATAAAATGCCACAGCCGGGCGCTCCGGATGCGGCAGCTTTTCGGGAGGTTCCTGTATGCTTTCTGCGTTTCACGGCCTGTGTATGGCGCTGGCTGACAGCGTCCCCGGCGTGTCCGGCGGGACGATCGCGTTTATTCTCGGCTTTTATGACGATCTCCTGCGTGCGCTGCAGGGCCTGTTCAACGGAAAAGGTCCCGTGCGGCGGCAGAGCCTGCGCGCGCTGCTGCGCTTCGGCATCGGCTGGGGCGTCGGAATGGCTGCCTGTATTCTGGCGCTGGCGGAATTATTTGAGCTGCACGTCTATTTTATGTGCAGTCTGTTTCTGGGGCTGAGCGCGGCGGCGTTTCCGCTGGTAGCCCGCGCGGAGCGCGGTGCGCTGCGAAATACCGCGCGGTACGCGCCGCTGGCGCTGCTCGGCGCGGCGCTCGTCGTGGGGCTTACGCTGCTGCGCGAGGACGCGGCGGTTTCGCTGCGCGTCGACTTTTCGGAGCTTCGCGTCTGGCCGCTTCTGTACCTGTTTGTCTCCGGCGCGATCGCCGTCAGCGCGATGATCCTGCCGGGGATCTCCGGGTCGACGCTGCTTCTGATCGCGGGCGTCTATCTGCCTGCGATGCACGCGCTGCGTCAGCTGCTGCGGCTCGATTTTTCCGGGCTTCCCGGCATTCTGGCGCTTGGGCTTGGCGCAGCGGCGGGCGCAGCGCTGGCTGCCCGCGCCATCCGCGCCGCGCTGCGCCGCGCGACGATCGGCAACAAGATCGTTCCGGTCACCTGCGGCTCCTCGTACAAGAATAAGGGCGTTCAGGAACTGCTGGATGCGATTGTCGAGTATATGCCGTCCCCGCTGGACAAAAAAGCAGTTACCGGCATCAACCCGAAGACTGAGGAAGACGAGACGCGCGAGCCGTCTGACGACGCGCCGTTCGCCGCCCTGGCCTTCAAGATCATGACGGATCCCTACGTTGGCAAGCTGGCGTTCTTCCGCGTGTACTCCGGCTGTCTGGAGGCAGGCAAGACCGTCCTCAACACCAACAAGAATCAGCGCGAGCGGATGGGCAGAATTTTGCTCATGCACGCGAACCACAGAGAGGATCTGCCCGTTGTGTATTCCGGCGATATCGCCGCGGCCGTCGGCCTGAAGAATACCACGACCGGTGATACGCTCTGCGACGAAAAGCATCCCATCGTTCTCGAGAACATGGTCTTCCCCGAGCCGGTCATCCGCGTGGCGATCGAGCCGAAGACGAAGGCCGGTCAGGAAAAGATGGGCATCGCGCTTTCCAAGCTCGCCGAAGAGGATCCCACGTTCAAAACCTACACCGATGAAGAGACCGGCCAGACGATCATCGCCGGCATGGGTGAGCTTCATCTGGAGATCATCGTTGACCGCCTCCTGCGGGAGTTCAAGGTCGAGGCAAACGTCGGTGCGCCGCAGGTCGCCTACAAAGAGACCATTCGCAAGAAGGTCAATCAGGAGACCAAGTACGCGCGTCAGTCCGGCGGCAAGGGCCAGTACGGCCATGTCAAGATCACTGTCGAACCCAATGAGAGCGGCAAGGGCTTTGAGTTCATCAACGCCACCGTCGGCGGCTCGATCCCGAAGGAATTCATTCCTGCGGTCGAGCAGGGCATCCGCGGCGCGATGGAGGCCGGCGTTCTGGCCGGATTCCCCGTCGTCGACGTGAAGGTCACGCTGTACGACGGCTCCTACCACGAGGTCGACTCCTCGGAGCTCGCATTCAAGATCGCCGGTTCCATGGCGTTCAAGGAAGCGTGCCAGAAGGCGGATCCCGTGATCCTCGAGCCCATCATGAAGGTCTGCATCATCGTTCCCGACGAGTACATGGGCGACGTCATCGGCGACGTCACGTCCCGCCGCGGCAACATCGCAGGCCTCACACAGCGCAACGGCGCTCAGCAGATCGACTGCTTCGTTCCGCTGTCCGAGATGTTCGGCTACGCGACGAACCTGCGTTCGAGAACGCAGGGCCGCGGCCAGTTCACCATGGAGCCGAGCCACTATGTGGAGCTCTCCAAAAACCTGGCGGACGCCGTCATTTCGAAGCGCAGAGGCGTATAACCGCGCCGCACCCGTTTGCGTTGGAAATTCTTCTTGTCAAATCGGCAAATGTCGTGTATGATGAAGAGGATGCAAAAATAATACTGTAAGTGAATCAACTAAGGAGGATAATCCAAATGGCAAAACAGCATTTTATTAAGGATAAGCCCCATGTCAACGTCG
>OJAM01000711.1_pt1 | contig 13788 bp, 10 predicted proteins | sample 1589071 | NCBI WGS metagenome assembly OJAM01 (sample SAMN03283243) | human gut metagenome | biome: human-associated habitat; material: feces | host: Homo sapiens | place: Peru | collected 2012
GAATATTCCCAGAGATTCGTCCGCTCAGAATCGTTCTCATATCCTTTAGGGTATCGCCCTTCCGGACATTCAGGATAGATCTTCTTTATGAACAGGATGCAGTACTTTCTGTTTGAGTACTCTGAGTTACAAGGAATCACCATGTTCCTGAGATTCATTGAAGTGTAAACATCGATTCTTTTTTCTTCTCCGGAAATCATGAATTTTTTGGAGATGAAAGTAGGTGCCTTGACTCCTTCCTCTTTGAAATGGATGAACAGTTTACATTCTCCGGTTCCTTCTATGTGATATTCCAGAACCTCGCTTTCCAGATTCTTCCCGTCATACGCTTTCATTTCACCGGACGGGAAGGTGATCTGCACTCTGATGTCAGTGACCGTCTTGGCGTTATTCTCACATTTGATTGTGACCGGCACCTGTGCGCCTGACTCCAATGGCCTTATAAAAAACAATAAAGCAAATCCGATAGTAAGTAGCAGCTTTCTTAACATATTTCTTGTTTTTTGTCTAGTTAGCGGAGTCTGAAGGTATCTATTTCAATATTGCTTTTTGTCAATGGTAGTTTATCATAATAAACATACCTTTTAGTGTTGTTGTCAAAGAAGATGTTCTCTGAAATACGAATCTTATTTTCAGGAACCATCTCTGTTATGGAGGGTGTGCAACTAATTAGTGCATAAATAAAACTAATACAGGATAGATTTTTATAATGCGTTAAAAGTTTTAAAACGTTCCAAATATAATGATAATTTGCAAGAGATACAAATTATGAAATAGTCACAAACAATATTCATTACGCTGACGGTTTTGCTTAGTGTCGTTCCGGCGTTTGCCCTACCGGCGGCTGGAACCCGGACTCAGGCCACGGCGGCGTTTTCGGTACCGGCTTCTGAGGTCGGGGACGCAGCCTCTTATTACGTGTGAGTTGCGCAATTAGCGCGACTATTTTCTATAGAGGGCGAAGAGTGCGGAGCCGGAGCCAGACATCGAGGCATAGACCGCTCCGGAGTCATAGAGGGATTGCTTGATGGCGGCAAGTTCCGGATGCGCCTTGAAGACAGTGGCCTCAAAGTCGTTGACAAGATTGTCTTTCCATTCCGTGACCGGCACCGCAAGCACTGTTTTCAAATCTGAGAGTCCTGTTGGGTTGGGGCCACTCATCATTCGCTTTCCGGGAAGGTCTTGGTATTCCTCTGACGATTCTGTCATGCTTTGGTCGATGAGTCTGCGATGATCTGAATTTTCCGAAGTGTCGAAGCACCCGGGCTTCAAACTTTCCCGAGGCACTATTCCTTTATAAGCCTCCGCTGTGGAGACCACAATTCCCTCCGGAATCAGAACCTTGATCTCGTACTCGGACAGGTCAATGTCGTAAGGCTCAAGGATTTCCCCTCGCCCAGACCCGATCATAGGGCGATTGAAAACAAAGAAAGCGCAATCGCTGCCAAGTTTCGCGGCATATTCAGAAAGCCTATGCTCGGAAAGGTTCAGGCCGCAAAGCTCGTTCAGCGCTTTGAGAGTGAAAGCCGCGTCCGCCGATCCGCCGCCAAGCCCGGCACCTACCGCTGCCTTCTTTTCCAGGAATATCTTGACCGGCGGCAGGTCAAAATCTTGTGCAAGAATGTTGTACGCCTTTGCGCACAGATCCTTGAGCGGATTCCAGTCAACACCCTCCTCCCGCGCGATCGTGATCATCAGTTTCCCATCCTCGGATATTCCTTGCACTAATCTTCCATCCTCTGATGCGGTTACATTTCCCGAGAGAGTCGTTTCTTTTCCGTCTTCTTTGGCTGATTCGTTGAGCCTAGTTGGTTCGACAGGCTCACCAACCGATGCTTCTTGCCGGTCGCTGAGCCTGCCGGTCACTGAGCCTGTCGAAGCGTCAAAGCGTCCGTCCGGGGCTCCATACTTCGCGAACAACGCCGCCGAGCTCCGGCTGTAGTCATCTCCCGTAATGATCTCAATAGTGTCCCCGAAATCAAAGCACGGCACAAACAGCGTCTCGATGTCGTGAAACCCATCGGCACGTTTCCGCAGGACACTCAGTCCCAGATTCAGCTTGACATTCGTCTTGACAATCATATTTATCCAAATTTGCGGTCGTGGCGTTCAACTCTTTGAAAATCAGTCTAATCCTTGGCAGCCTTCGGTTGGAATCACCTTAAGGAGAAGGCTTATTGCGCTGTGTTATAACCACTTATGCGCCACGCTCTTACAATCCCCTGATTGCGTTCTCGACAAGTTCAGCGACGGCGGTCCTGGCTGGAGTGCCGTCTGTGGAGTCTTCCGGGATGTTTTCCAGTACCGGGGCCACGAACGAGATCATCTGCAGCACCTTGGCCTCTTCCTCAGGAATGCCACGGGAGCGCATATAGAACTGCTCGTCTTCGTTCAGTTTCCCGACCGTGGCGCCGTGCGAGCACTTCACATCATCGGCATAGATCTCCAACCGTGGCTTTGTGTTGATCCTGGCCGAGTCGGAAAGCAAGATGTTGTGGTTCTCCTGGAACGCCTCGGTTCTCTGCGCCTCGGGCGCGATCACAATCTTGCCGAAGAATCCGCACTTGGCCTCCCCGGTAGCCAACCCGTTGAATGTCTGCCGGGAACGGCAGTCTCCAGTACGGTGATGCATCGTGATGTCGAACGTCACCTCATCGTGGCCGGAGCAGAGGTATATTCCCGAAAGGCGGACTTCGGAATGCGCTCCAGTCAAGTCGATCGTCAGCGGAATCCGAGCCGACACTCCCGGCAGCACTATAACCGTCAGATCCAGCGCCGCATCCGCCCCCACCTCGATGTTGGACGGAATCTCGGTCACTTTGGTGGTTGGTGACCCCGTCGAACCAACCGGAGTTTCGGCAGATGCCCCATGCTCAGTGACAATGTTATTAGAATCAGCCGTTGGAGCCGAGGTCGCAGAATCTATGGCCGCCCGTGGCCATATGAACGGGTGGCATCCGCTCTGCGGATGACGGGACGGAGCGCGAAGAGCGGAGGATTCGGCGACCTCGGCTCCTGCGACGACATCATCGGCGGAAAGCACAAAGACCTTGCGAATATGCTCTCCGTCAGCGACTTTCATTCCCGGCAAGATGGGCGAGGGAATATAATTGCCGTGGTCTATGTTTTTAGAACTGTTCAAAGCCATCCTTTTCAATCTTGTCAATCAGTTCGTAACCGCCGGTGGCCACGATACGGCCGTCCTTTAAGACGTGCACGACATCCGGCCTTACATATTCAAGAAGCTTCTGGTAGTGGGTGATGACGATCGCAGACTTTTCCGGAGTGTGCAGGGCGTTCACTCCATCGGCCACGATCTTGAGCGCGTCCACGTCCAGGCCGCTGTCCGTCTCGTCGAGGATAGCGAGGGTCGGATCGAGCATCGCCATCTGGAAGATCTCGTTCCGCTTCTTCTCTCCACCGGAGAATCCGACGTTTACCTCACGCTTGGCGAACTCCGGCTTCATCTGCACGAAGGCCATCTTCTGCTTCATAAGCTTCAGGAAATCACCGGCTTTCATCGGCTCTTTCCCCTGAGCCTTGAGCTTGGAGTTGATCGCCGTCTTCATAAAGTTCGTGATGGAGACTCCCGGAATCTCGATCGGATACTGGAAGGACATAAACAGTCCGGCCCAGGCCCTTTCCTCCGGCTTCATCGCCAGCAAATCCTTGCCATCGAACTTGATTGATCCGGCCGTCACCTCGTAGTTCGGCTTGCCGGTCAGGACAGAGGACAGGGTACTTTTCCCAGCCCCGTTCGGACCCATCACGGCGTGAATCTCACCGCGGCGGATCTCAAGGTCGATTCCCTTCAGAATCTCCTTGTCTCCGACACTTGCGTGCAGATCTTTTATCTTCAGTAATATGTCTGTCATATTCATCGTATTATGTCGTGGGCCTAAGCCCCTATTTATCAATTAATTGTTTTGTTGTCTTTAGTTGGATGTCACTAAAGGATAACGCATAAAATATTCATCTTTAATATGTTATCCACCACTGCTATCAGCGTCTTTGGTAGTTGAGCTTGTGGCTTGACAGAACTCACGAACCATCGAAGCGCCTAAGTTGTCCTGTGCGTCTGGTCACTTCGACAGGCTCTGTGACCATAGGTGTTGGCTTGGTGACCGTAAATTCGGGTTACCGGTTGGTGAGCCTGCCGGACCGCTGCGGCAAGGAATCTACCTCTCCTCTTTGTACAGCCGGTACCAAGTCCAAAGGGACCAGATGCCGTTGAGAAGGTACAATGCGCTGACGATCGGCATAAACACGAGGCCGGCGCTGAGGTAGAGGGTGATGTTCGTGATGTTCACCACCAGCCACACGATCCAGCAGTCCCACTTCTTTTGGGCGGAAAGGAACTGCGCCAACAGCGTTAGCATCAGGCCGTACGAGTCAAGCCACGGGGTTGGATCAGGTGTGAATATGTCCGTGAACCAGGCCGTGCCCAATTTGCTGAGCACGAATCCCCAGGCGGCTCCGGCAAAGGCCACGACCGTGAGAGCAGTGCACCAATCCCGCATCGACAGATGTGTCACCTTCAAGGCCGAGGCGTCTTTCGAACTCTGTTCCTCCGGCCTTGGATGTGTCCACCTCCAATGCCCGAAGGCATTGATTCCGAACGCTATCGGCTGGAGAAGCATCGCCGAGTAGAGGTGCCGCTGCCAGAACAGCGTAAACAGCAGGATGTTGTACAGGTAGCCGACCCAGAAGTTGTACTTGCTGTTGCGTCCGGCCATCACCACGCAGGTAAGTCCCGCGATGACACCGATCAGCTCCAGAAAGCTCACTCCCGTTCCGCCAAGCGTGAACGCAATGTTTTCTATATCAAAGAACTTCATAAATGTTCAAGTCACCGCAAACCGGCAATCGTTTGCTGAAGAATTATTAAGGTGATTGCCCACCTGTTCAGGCACTTCCGGAATATTCAGAAATGCTTGTGAATATATTCATTAACCCACCGAACCTTCGAGGGAGACCTGAAGCAGTTTGGTGGCTTCTACGGCGAACTCCATCGGGAGGCGGGAAAGCACCTCGTGGGCATAGCCGTTGACGATCAGGCCGACTGCATCCTCCGGCCCGAGCCCCCTCTGGTTGCAGTAGAACAGCTGCTCGTCGCTGATCTTCGAGGTCGTCGCCTCGTGTTCCACGATCGCGGTCGGGTTGGCGCTTTGGATGTCCGGGAACGTGTGCGCCCCGCACTGCGAGCCGATCAGCAGGCTGTCGCACTGCGAGTAGTTGCGCGCTCCGGCCGCTCCGGCGTTCATCCGGACCAGACCACGGTAACTGTTCTGGCTGTGACCCGCTGATATTCCTTTACTTACGATCCGGCTCTTCGTGCCGCGGCCGATGTGGATCATCTTTGTTCCGGTGTCCGCCTGCTGATAGTTGTTGGTCACGGCGACCGAGTAGAATTCCGACGAGGAGTAGTCTCCCTTCAGGATCGTGGAAGGATATTTCCAAGTGATCGCCGAACCCGTCTCGACCTGCGTCCAGCTCAGATGCGAGCCGCTGCCCTTGCATATTCCCCTTTTGGTCACGAGGTTAAGGATTCCTCCGCGCCCCTGCGCATCCCCTGGGTACCAGTTCTGCACCGTTGAATATTTCACGTCGGCGTCTTTCTCGACCACGATCTCCACCACCGCCGCGTGAAGCTGGTTCTCGTCACGCATCGGAGCCGTGCAGCCCTCCATGTAGCTCAGTTGAGACCCTTCGTCCGCCACGATGAGCGTCCTCTCGAACTGGCCTGTGCCGGCGGCGTTGATCCTGAAGTAGCTTGAAAGCTCCATCGGGCACCTGACCCCTTTGGGAATATAGCAGAAACTGCCGTCGCTGAAGACCGCCGAGTTGAGTGCCGCAAAGAAATTGTCCCCTACCGGAACCACCGAGGCGAGATATTTCCGCACCAGATCCGGATGCTCCTTGACGGCCTCCGAGAAACTGCAGAATATGATTCCTTTCTCAGCCAGCGATGCCCTGAATGTTGTGGCCACGGAGACCGAATCGAAGACCGCGTCCACGGCCACGACTCCGGCGAGAGCCTCACGCTCCCTTACCGGGATGCCAAGTTTCTCGAACGTCTCCTCCAGCTTCGGGTCGATCTCCTTCGGGCGTTCCGAATTCTTTTTTGGGGCTGCGTAGTAGATAATGTCTTGAAAATCAATTACGGGCATGTCCAGATGCCCCCACTCGGGCATCTCCATTTTCTGCCACTTCCGGAAAGCGCCCAGCCGGAACTCCAGCATCCATTCCGGCTCTTCCTTGAGCCGTGAGATGGTACGGATGATGTCCTCGTTCAGTCCCTTGGGAATGAAATCCTGGCCGACATCGGTGACGAAGCCCTCCTTGTACTCCTGTCTGGTGACCTCCTGAATTATCTTGTCTTCTTCCTTAATGTCCATTCCAATAAGTAGTTTCACCCTCATAATCCGCCGTGTTTGAACACAAAACGGCCTTTTGAGGATATTACTACAAAGATAGCATATTTTATTCCACAAGAAAAGTGTATTTTTGCAAGGACGGACTTATTAATTTTTGAATATACAATGAACGCATTCGGACGTAATTTCAGGGTGGAGATCTTCGGTGAGTCGCACGGGGCGGCGATTGGTGTGGTCGTGGATGGTGTCATGCCGGGGATAGAACTTGGTGTAGAGGACTTCATGCCGGACATTCTCCGACGCAAGAGTGGAGCGAAGGGTACCACACCACGCATCGAGGCGGACGAGCCGGAGATTCTGAGCGGAGTCTTCGATGGACACACAACCGGAGCACCGATCGCAGTCATATTCAAGAACAACAACACTCGGTCTTCTGACTATGAGGCTCTTAAGGCTGTGCCGCGTCCAGGGCACGCCGACTATGTCGCTTCCGTTAAGTGGAACGGCTTCAATGACCCTCGTGGAGGTGGGCATTTTTCGGGCAGGATAACCCTTCCGCTGGTCGCCGCCGGAGTCATCGCAAAGAAAATGTGTCAGGGGCTCAGCTTTGAGGCCGGTTTGATAGAGATCGGAGGAGAGACGGACAAGTCCAAGTGGGGCGATCTTCTGGACAAAACCTCCAAGGAAGGCGATTCGCTTGGCGGCATTGTCGAGTGCCGGGTCTCCGGAGTTCCTGCCGGTCTTGGAGAACCGTTCTTCGATTCGGTCGAGTCCCTGATTTCGCATGCTGTGTTCTCCATCCCTGGAGTCCGTGGCATAGAGTTCGGTGACGGTTTCGCATCCGCCCGGATGAAAGGCTCGGAACATAATGACTCTCTTGAGCTTAAAGAAGGTTCTGTGACCACCGTGAAGAACGGTTCCGGCGGCATCAACGGCGGTATCACGAACGGCTCTCCGGTAGTATTTCGTGTAGCCTTCAAGCCGACCTCCAGCATCACCAAATCCCAGACCACCCTCAACATCAAGACCGGCGAGCAAACCACCCTCAACGTTCCGGGCCGTCACGATGTCTGTTTTGCCCTCCGCACCCCCGTCATCATCGAGGCCGTCACTGCCATCGTCCTCGCCGACCTAAAAGGTCGTGGCATCTAACTCCTTGATAATGAATAAAAACAAAGATGTCCTGGTGCGGAATCTAGCACTAGGACATCTTTGTTTCGCTTGAAAATCAGCCACTTACCTGCCACGGTCCCAAGAGAGAGTCGCAAAGAATTCCTGGCAACCTTATTGGACAGAGGGACGGTAAAAGCGAATCTTCATAAATGGCTTTGCAATCTCAAGAGATTTTCTTATTTTTGTGTTGTGAGCGACAGGCGGCTCTGCCTGTCCGGTAATTTTCAATTCATAAATATTTTGGCAGTGGTTGTCGATGACAAGGACGGCTGCCGAGGACGGCGACTGTTTTTGTCTGACACCAAGGCCGGTAACAAAAACAATGCTTATGAGGTATCTTATCTTTGCGGCGTTCTACAAGAACGCGGACGACTTTGAGGCCAGGTATCGTGTGCCTGTCAGTGTGAGGGAGTTTCAAGATCTCAGTTTCCTGAAACCGTATGGACTGGAGGTCCATATTGAGACGAACGGTTATATGGATTTCCGTAGAGAGGTGGGAATCAATGAACTGGTGGGATGGGTCGAGGACGGTTACGAGGAGGAGTTAAATCTGGTCCTGTCACAGTCATATTCATTTGAAAAGATTCTTATCCAAGTTGTCGAGATGGATGAGGAATATGGATTTGTAGGGATGAGGATCTGTGACACGAAAGTAGATTTCACGGGAACCGAGGAATTGTCAAGGGTGGAGTTTACGGACACAAAGGGAGACGGTCCGAACTTTCATATTCCTTTACACAATCTGAGGATGTACTTCAGTGTGCTGACTTTGTTTGAAGTGGTTGAGAGGTTGAAGTTTTTTGGCTCCGGCACATATTGGAGCACAAAGGATCTCAAGGAATATTTTGAGTCCGGGATTGATGAGGCGGTGGCCATCGCATCGACTGTCTTTCGCAACAAGAGGGACCTTGACGGCAACCCCGACATCCTCCATTCCCTCGCCGTTGGCATCGCCGGGCAGACCAAGAACGAGAAAATAGTCGGCTTCCTCCACGATGTTGTCGAGGACTCTGATGTCACCTTCGAGGATTTGGATGAATATGGTTTCTCGGCGGAAGTGCTTGAGGCTCTGAAGCTTCTGACCCACGACAAAAAGCGGATGTCTTATGATGAATATGTCCGGGCGATCATCGCTTCGGGGAACTCCACCGCCATCAATGTGAAGATAAATGACCTCCGGAACAACATCGCCCGAGCCGGAAACCGTCATAAGCGCATTTTGGAAAAGCACACGGCCGCCCTGGCCCTTGTTCTGGAGTCAATTCATAAAGCCGAATAGTTGGTTGGCATTCCAGACGTACTAACGCTTCAGTTTGGCATAGGTGCCGAGAAAGGCCGGGAAGGACTTGGCTACGCAGGAGATGTCGTCTATTAGGATCGGGGTGTCGGCGCACCAGGAGGCTACGGTGAGGGCCATCGCCATACGGTGGTCGTGCGAGGAGGTATATTCACCGCCCTTGAGGAGGTGACCGTTCAGGAGGCGGCTCTCGACTGATTCCCCGTCGATGGTGAGGGTGTCGCCGGAAGCGGAGGCGCTCACGCCCATCTGGGTCAGCATATTCAGAATCGCGGTGCCGCGGTCGCTTTCCTTGCTTGCCAACCTCTTGAATCCTTGAATATTACAGCGTCCGTGGCAGAAGGCGGCTAGGATGGAGACAATCGGGAACAGGTCCGGGCAGTTGTTGAGGTCGGTGTCGAAGGCGCGGAGCGGGGCTTTCTGGGCGGTGATCAGGCCGCGGTGACCTTGCGTGGCATTGGCCTCCGGAGCGTCTTCATTGTCTGAAGTTTTGTTGGAGGCAGCATCGGTCGCTTCATTTCTGGAAGAGCCGTCGTTTGTGATTCCGTCCTGCGGCCCATCATCAATCTGCGAAAGGCTGGCTCCGGCTTCCATCAGGATGTCCATGATCGAGATGTCGGCTTGAAGGGAGGTTGTGTCGAGACCGGTCAGTTTCACGTCTCCGAACAGCGCTCCGGCCACCAGGAAATTGGCGGCGGCGCTCCAGTCGCCCTCGATGTCGAAAGCGGCCGGGGAATATTTCTGCCCGCCCTTGATCTTGAATGTGATGCCGGTGCAGAGACTCCAGTCCTGAGTCTCAAGAAAATCCTCTCCACCCTCCATCTCGGAGCCGATCTTGATGCCGAAACGGCGAAGCACGTCCGCTGTGATGAACATATACGGGATGCTCTTGGGGTCGTGAATATGCAGGGTAGAGTCTTCCGGAAGAAGAGGCAGGGCCATCAGCAGACCGGAGATCAGCTGCGAGCCGCCTTTGCCGGAAACGCTTGTTTTGCCGGAAAGCAGAGGACCTTGGACGGTGAGTGGCACGTGGACTTCCGGGGCCGGGTTGAGTGGTCTCAGGACTGTGCCGAAGCCGGCCATGATTTCGGATGCGCCTTTCAGCGGTCTGGTCGGGAGGGTGCCGATGCCGTCGATCTCGATTTGGTTGCCGTTGCCGAGAGCGGCGGTGAGAGGGATCATCAGGCGGGTCAGGAGGCCGGACTCGCCGACGTTGATCTTTTCGGGAATATTCGCTGATGAGCCTATGCCTTCTATGATTAGGGTGCTTCCGGTCGCTGAGCCTGTGGTTCGGCAGAGCTCACCAACCATCGAAGCGACCGGATCGGTTGGTCGCTGGGCCTGTCGAAGCGCACCAACTTGCAAAGAACTGCCCTCACTCTCTATCCGAACCTTGGCCCCGAGCGCCTTGGCGACCTCTATCGCCGCCTCGTTGTCCCCGCACGGAGAGTAGCCGCCGAGCCGGGATTCTCCTTCGGCCAATGCCGCGGCGATGATCGCGCGTTGGGCGAAACTCTTTGAGGCCGGCATATTCAGAGGACTGTTGCAGTGAAGAGGCTTCCTGTCTCCATAGACAGCCGTAAGCATCTCCGAATAACACCATTGACCGGGTGCCGCGGCCTCGTTCTCGTTCAGCGCGGCATAGGTGAACGGGCTGCCTAACTTCAAGCAATCCAAGCGACTAACCTTGCCGATCTCTCCCATCGAGAACGCAACCAATTCCACAGGTCGCTGTGTTTCGGCCGCTGAGTTTGTCGAAGCGATCGATGAATAAAGCGCAAGCACCCTTGCTACATCCTCTCCCGATTTCGCCATAGCCGCGATCTTCACAATCTCCCCGCCGAACTTCCTGCATTTCTCCACTGTGTTCCGCAGCACATCATCTGACGGTGTCCCGGCGAAGAAATGCCCCGAACGGATCATCGTGGTGCCATATTCAGTGCAAGCCCTCCGGAGCCTTTTGCCGACCTCCTTCGGAGCTTCGATCTCCAGATCCAAAAACGCGGCACCGGCCTTGACCGCGGCCGTGAGTTTCTCCTCGGCCTCTTCCCAAGTCCCGTTGCCGTCATCAACGACCCGGCAAGTGGCCACGAGCGGAGTGTCCGAGGATGAGAACAGGTACTCGATCTCCTCGATACTCAGCGGACATCTGTCCAATCTGATTTCGGCCATCTGAATCCGTGGCTCGCTGCTTTCCAGCAGGTTCATTATCTCTTCCAGGGTTCGGTTCTGGATTGTTGTGCAGATCATAAACTGAATATATTCAATTACTTGTTAATGTTTGCGAGTCTCGATGCGCCGCTCGTCTCTGAAATGGGCGGCGCCGCTGTCTGAAACGCCGTGACTTTATTCATCCTTCAATGCGCTTACCGCCTCTTCGACCCGAAGTTCCCGTGTCTCAACGTGCCCTATGCCCAGCGGCAGCACGAAATGAACAAACGCTCCATCCGCCTTTTTGTCTTTCTTCATCGCATCCGCAAGAGTTTCAATGCTGTACGGACACTCGACCGGCAAGCCACAGGCTGTGAAATCCGCTTCCAGACGCTCGGAAAGACCATCCGTCAGCCCCAAAGACTCGGCCAACCGCGCTGCCAGGATGATGCCCATGGAGACTGCCTGCCCGTGCGGGATCGCCTCGGAGGAATTCTTCTCGATGGCGTGCGCGAAAGTGTGTCCAAGATTGAGCAGGCGGCGCTCCCCGCGCTCGTTCGGATCCCTCCCCGCAATGCCAGCCTTGACCTTCGCCGCAGCGGCGATCAACTTTCGGAATGTTTCTGAATATTCCAGGACAGCCGCCTCGGCAGCCCCTTCCGACGCACGATCGTGAATATTCATAAGCATATTCACCGCCCTTTCATATTCACCGTCTTCATTGTTGATTATGAAGGTTTTGAGCAGTTCGGCCGCACCCGACAGAATCTGCGGGTAAGGCAGCGTCTCCAGCGGTTCCGGACAGATGAATGTCATTTCCGGCTGGCGGATCACCCCGATGATGTTCTTGTAGGAGTCGAGGTTCACGCCGTTCTTTCCGCCGATAGCGGCATCCACCTGTGAGAGCAGGGTGGTCGGGATGAATCCGAACCTCACACCACGTTTGTAAACGGAAGCCGCGAACCCGACCAGATCAGTTGTGATTCCGCCGCCGGCACCCAGCACAAACGCCTCTCTGTCAGCTCCTTTCTCCAGCAGCCACTCCTCGATTTCCAGCACGGTGGCGAGCGTCTTCCTCTCCTCCGTGGCCTCGATCGGGAATATTCCTTGAGCCTGAACGCCAAGCCTTTCCACGATGCCGCCTACGTTGCGGTCGTGGATTATGAATATGTTCCCGTAGCCGCCGAGGTGCTTTCCAACCTCCCCCAGCGGGCAGTCGATGATGTTGATTCTCTCCATCCGGTTATCCTTTTACCGATTGCTTTGGCGGCACAGACTACAAGGTGTACAGATTAAGTCCCGTCTCCTCGTCGAAGTGTCTGCCAACCTTGCAGTTATAGCGTCTGATGAACACCTCGCACGCTCCGTTGATGATCGCTGTGAGAAGGTGTCCGCCCACAACCGTGTAGTCCGCCCGCCCGAAGTTGGCGTGAAGATGCAGATAGACCTTTCCGTCCTTCTCGGAAATATTGCCCACAAGGCTTGAGATCTCCATCTGCTCGTCGAATGTCTTGTCAACATAATGCTTCGTGACAGGGTTGAGGAACCTCAGCGTCGCGTTGTTCACCGCTCCGATTCCGCTCACCTCTCCCGCCAGAATCCCCTGCTCCTGACAAAACGCCGCGATCGCCCCCATCAGTTCCTGATGGTTGTCAATGCTGACGACAAACCTGTCGCCATCCTGCTTGAATGTGTACATCGCTCAAAATTTTTTGTGAATATACTAATTTCCCATGATATCATGAAGAATCGTGGTGGCCTTGGCCCGAAATTGCCAAAACAACGACATTATTGTCCTTTGTCGAACTTTACATATCGGCATAAATTTGCTAATTTTGTCTCTACAACCTTTGGGCAGAGAACAACGCTGCAAATCTAAGGTTAATTAAGTTTGTTTTATGGCGAACAGTGATAAAATACGTGCTGGCCGGAATCGCACCCTGACTGTTTCTGAAGAAGAGATTCCAGATCTGAAGAGGATTATTACCTTCCCTGAGGAACTCTCTGGTAAATCCTCTTTTGTCGATCTGCTTATCAATGCTGACGCATTGACCGTTTTGGATAAGATTCCAGATGAGTGCGCGAGTCTGATAATCATTGACCCCCCATACAACTTAAGCAAGACATTCAATTCCTCGAAGTTCAATGCCATGTCTGATAATATGTATGAGGAATATTTACGGACATGGTTCAAAAAAGTATGTGATAAGCTAAAGCCGGATGGCTCCCTATATATGTGCGGAGACTGGAAGAGCTCCTCATCGCAACAAAAAGTCATCAGCGAAGAGTTGACTGTCATCAATAGAATAACATGGCAGCGGGAGAAAGGGCGTGGTGCGAAGACAAATTGGAAGAATGCCATGGAGGATATTTGGTTCGCTGTCAAGGACAAGGATAATTACTACTTCGATGTGGATTCGGTGAAGATGAAACGTCAGGTCATCGCTCCATATAAAGAAAACGGGAAACCAAAAGATTGGGAAGAAACGGATGAAGGCAATTTCCGAATCACTTTCCCCTCGAATTTTTGGGATGATATCAGCATTCCTTTCTGGTCAATGCCGGAGAACACTGATCACCCGACCCAAAAGCCCGAAAAACTGATAGCAAAACTAGTTCTTGCATCCTCCCGTCCTGGAGATATTGTCTTGGATCCATTTGTCGGAAGTGGAACCACATGTGTTGTGGCAAAAAAACTTGGCCGACATTATTTAGTAATGTGTAAAAAATTAGTTGCATCAGTTGACCGGTTTGACAAGGTAGTTCCACTTACCGAGTTCCTGGGCGAAG
>OJAM01000715.1_pt1 | contig 13755 bp, 10 predicted proteins | sample 1589071 | NCBI WGS metagenome assembly OJAM01 (sample SAMN03283243) | human gut metagenome | biome: human-associated habitat; material: feces | host: Homo sapiens | place: Peru | collected 2012
GTCAAGGTTGTTTTCAATAAATGATTTTACCTGTGGATTTTCGGATGTGCGTATTGTGAAATGAATACTGTTGTCCTTGCTGACCGGATTCTGTTCCTGTGAGCAGGAAGAAAATGCTAATGCAGCAAAAGCAGCGATAGCAAGTGATTTAATAATGCTTTTCATAGCTGCAGAGATTAGAGATCGTACATATAATCTGGGTTTTCGCTCATTGAAGCACCTGCCTGATTCTTTCCGCCAAAGCCTTCACTCGCGAATCCGGCTTCGGTTTCTACGTGAACGACCTGGACTTCAGGGCGTTCGTAATTGTTGGTTGTTTTTTTCATGATTGTTGTTAATTATTTTTATTTATCAGTTTCCATTATTTCTGTAACCGTCAAGTTGTCAGATTAGTTACATCCTGCAAAGTTAGTCATTATATGGGATAAATGAAAAATTTTATTCGAAGATGAAGTCGTCGAAAATCAGGTCGTGGTGGTCGCTGTCCGGATGGCCGCTGTCCGGGTCTATCTGGATGCGGATCTTGGCATTGACCTTGGCCCCTAAGTCGTAGGTGAAACTTTGCTTGGTCTTGCGGTCGCTGTAGCTCTTCAGGGCGATCTGCTGCGGATTTTTCCATTCGTCGGTGTCGAACTCGCAGTAGGAAATCGTTGCGGATACCCAGAACTCGGAGAACCAGTAGCTGAAGCTTACCTTCGATAGATTCTCGATGAAGTATTCCATTTTCAGGTGGCCGAACTGTGGCTGGCCGTAATAGTCCGGGTCTTCCTTGTAGATGCGCAGCTGGGCGCTCTGCTTTCCTGTAATAGGATTCTGCCAGGAGAATGAGCCGAACCAGGTGCTCCACTGAAGGTTTTCGCGTCCTGCGGTCAGGCCGTATTTGTAGTATGTCGGCTTGTCTGTCGTCGGGAATCCGCTCTCGAAGCCTTCTTTCAGAGGCAGGTCCACACGCACGAGCGGTCCGTATTCCTTTTCAATGCCGGTCTGGAAGTCTTCCTCGATGAAGCCGCCACGGTAGCGGACTTTGATGCTGTTCATCTCCCATCTTTCGCTCTGTGTCGTGCCCATGCAGTAGAAGCAGACTTCGTCGTATTCGCCTTCGACCGTGTAGGAGCCGCTTGCGTCAATGTTCTTCGTCTCTGATTTTTTCGCACGCCCGTCCACCGAGTGGGCGATTTTTGTCAATGTCGCAGATCCTACTGTTACACTTAAGAGTTTCGCTCCGTTGTGGGCGCGGATGCGGATGTATCCTCCGTTCTTCGATGCTGAGGTGCTCTGGTAGAAGCGGATGCCAGAGTAGTCGTCGAGTACGCGTGGCCAATCCGTTCCCTTGCCCTGTGCGCAGACGTAGTCGATATTGCCGAAGTCATCGAGGTAGTCCTGAAGGGGATTGTAGAACTCGTGGTATTCTTCGTTGTGGATGAGGTCCGGATGCTGCGGGGTGGGTTTGGTCTCCACCTTTGTCGCTCCGGGGTTCAGAACTGTCACGTTTACGGTCTCTTCTGTCGAGCCTTCGCCGGGATTCTCGCTTCCTCCCGGATTCTCACCTTCGCCAGGTTTTCCGCCTTCTTCAGGTTTGTTCCCTTCTCCCGGTTTCTCTTCGCCGCCCGGATTTTCTTCTCCGGTTCCCGGTTTACTCGGCTGTTCGGTTCCGTTTCCTTCATCAGGTTTCACTGTCGTTTCCGGCGAGCAGGCCCCGGCAATGGCAATGAACGCTGCCAGAAAAAGTGTTGCTATATGTCTTGTATTCATATTGTTGAGGTATAATTCCGCGAAAAAAAAACAGTTCACGCCAGTCGCGGCGTTCTGCAAAATGTCGGACTAATCGCCGAAGTTACGCATTATTATCGACAAATCGAAAAAACGAAACAAATTGAAAACTCTGGGAGTGAGGTATTGAAAATCTTGGGAATCTTGCATTGAAAATGTCCGGAATATAAATTTCATTGAAAAAATTCGTATATTTGCCAAAATATATTTGTTAGAAATGCAGTTCGTAAATTCAGCAATTCCGGAGGGTCTCACCTTCGATGATGTTCTACTCGTTCCTGCACGCTCCGAAGTCCTTCCGAGAGCTGTAGATGTTTCCACCAAATTCACAAGAGATATTTCTCTCTGCACTCCTATTGTTTCTTCTGCAATGGACACTGTTACTGAGGCTGATCTTGCTATCGCGATGGCTCGTGCCGGCGGTATCGGTGTGATTCACAAGAATATGACCATTGACCAGCAGTGCGAGCAGGTCCGCAGGGTCAAGAGAGCGGAGAACGGTATGATTTACGATCCGGTCACCATCAGTCCGGAGGCTACTGTGGGCGATGCATTGACCCTTATGGCGAAGCATCATATCGGCGGCATTCCTGTAGTGGACTGCGCAGGCAGGCTCATCGGCATTGTCACGAACAGGGACCTGCGTTTCCAGGACAATAAGAAGATTCCGGTTTCGGACGTGATGACGAAGGATAATCTGATCACGGCGAAGAAGGGAATCAGTCTTCAGGATGCCACCGGCATTCTCCGCAGCAGCAAGGTGGAGAAGCTTCCGGTCGTGGATGAGGACAACAAACTTGTAGGTCTCATCACCTATAAGGACCTTATGAAGATAAAGGACAATCCTATCGCTTCCAAGGATTCGAAGGGACGTCTTCTCGTGGCTGCTGCAGTCGGCGTGAAGTCTGACACTCTCGACAGGATCGAGATGCTTGTGAGCGCAGGTGCTGACGCGGTCGTCATTGACACTGCTCATGGCCACTCCGTGGGTGTGCTCGAGGTGATTTCCAAGGCTTGCGAGGCGTTCAAGAACAGAGATATACAGATTGTTGCGGGCAATGTTGCCACGGGCGAGGGTGCCAAGGCATTGGCAGATGCAGGTGTGAGTGCGGTGAAGGTCGGTATCGGACCTGGTTCCATCTGTACGACACGTATCATCGCCGGTGTCGGAATGCCTCAGCTGACGGCTGTGATGCTGGCGTCCAAGGCATTGGAGGGAACGGGCGTGCCTGTGATTGCTGACGGCGGTATTCGCTATTCGGGTGATATCGTGAAGGCATTGGCGGCAGGTGCAAGCACCATTATGGCCGGCTCATTGTTTGCCGGAACTGAGGAGTCTCCTGGTGAGACCATCATCCTGAACGGAAGGAAGTTCAAGGCGTACAGGGGAATGGGTTCGCTCGAGGCTATGGAGCATGGTTCCAAGGACAGGTATTTCCAGGATATGGAAGAGGATGTGAAGAAGCTTGTTCCGGAAGGAATCGTGGCTCAGGTGCCGTTCAAGGGCACTGTGGCTGAGGTTGTTTACCAGCTTGTGGGCGGTCTGCGTGCAGGTATGGGCTATGTGGGAGCGAAGGATATCGCTTCTCTGCGCGGCGCCCAGTTCGTGCGTATCACCAATGCGGGCTACCTCGAGAGCCATCCGCATGATGTGACTATCACCAAGGAATCACCTAATTATTCGAGATAGATTTGAGTACTCGCAGAGTCCTGAATATTATAGGCGTATGCTTTTTCGTAATCGTCCTGCCGATGTTGAATTCGTGCAAGACGATTATGTCGTTTGTCCGTGACGGCAAGGTCGTGGCTGAGGTGGGGTCCGAAAAACTGTATGATACGGATTTGGCGACGTTCATTCCGGACGGTATTTCGGCTGAGGACAGCACTCGGCTTGCGCTCCAGTACATAAATTCATGGGCTACCGATATGGTGTTCAATGATGTGGTGGACAGGGAGTTGTCCAAGTCGGAAAAGAATGTCACCAAGGAACTGGAGGACTATCGCCGTTCGCTGCTGAAGTACCGCTATGAGCAGAAGTATATAAATCAGAGGCTCGATACGGCTGTGACTGACGGGCAGATAGAGAAGTACTATGAGGACCATATTGAGAATTTCCGTCTGGCTCTGCCGATTGCCAAGGCGAAGTTCCTCTGCATCTCTGCCGATTCGCCGAACTTGAACATCATCAAGAAGAAGCTGCTTTCGTCTGATGTGGATGATATAATGGAAGGTGACAGCCTGACGTATTCATCTGCATTGAGATATAACTTCTTCGGCGGGGGCTGGGTGAATATGGTGAGGCTGTCGCGGGAGTTCGGGACGGATTACGGGTCGTTGCTGGCGGTGATGAAGGACGGGATGGTGGAGATTCCGGACGGCAGCGGCAATCTGAACATTGCCTTTGTCAGCGAAATGATGAGGGCGGGGCAGACCGGACCGGTGGAATATTATAGGGAACAGATAAAAGATATTCTCCTGAGTACCAGAAAACAGGCTTTGATTTCAGGTTTGGAACGGGACTTGTTAGAGAATGCGCGCGCTCAAGGCGCTTTCATTATAAAATGATGATTTATTGATTATGAAGAATATACTGAAACTTGCAGCAGCTGTGGTTGCGGTGTTGGCTTCGGCGCAGATGCCACTCAATGCCCAGAAATATGGTAATGGCCTCATTGATAAGACAATAGCTGTCGTGGGCAATGAGATGATTTCATTGTCGGAACTGGAGCAGGAGATTCTGTATATGCGTATGCAGGGGATGTATTCCGACAGGAATATGCGTTGCGAGCAGCTGGAGCGTATGCTTGAGTCGAAGCTTTTCCTGATGCAGGCGCGTGTGGATTCTCTCACGGTGAACCAGGAGATGGTGGCAAGCACTCTGGCGCAGCGTATCGACCAGATGCGTACTCAGCTCGGGGGTGATGACAATGTGGAGAAGGCCTACGGCAAGCCGATGTATAAACTTCGTCAGGAATGGAAGCAGCAGCTTGAGGATATGTCGCTTACCCAGCAGATGCAGTCTCAGATAGCTTCTGCGGTGCCTGAGCTGACTCCACACGATGTGAAGGAGTATGTTTCCAAGACGGATGCTGCGGACCTGCCTATGGTCCCGGTGAAGTATCAGCTGAGCCAGATCTGTATCTATCCGGACCGCGAGGCTGCGAATCTTGCTGTGAAGGAAAGGCTGCTGAGTATCCGTGAGCGAATTATCAATGGTGAGAAGTTCTCTACATTGGCCCGTATCTATTCTGAGGACCCGGGCAGCGCGAGGAAGGGCGGCGAACTGGGGCTTGCGTCGAAGTCGATTTTCTGGCCGGCATTTTCTGATGCGGCGATGTCGCTCAAGCCTGGCGTGATTTCCCAGATTGTGGAGACGCCGGACGGCTTCCATATTATCGAGGTGCTCGAGAAGAAGGGGGATATGTTCAATGCCCGCCATATTCTCATGAAGCCGGTCTATACGGATACTGACAGGCAGAAGGCGTTCAAGACGCTCGACTCGCTCAAGACTGAAATCCAGAACAAGGCTGTCACTTTCGAGCTTGCTGCGAAGTTCTATTCTCAGGACAATCAGACTCGTACCAATGGTGGCCAGATGGCTGACCCGAATACCGGTTCCGCGTATTTTGAAATCGACCAGCTGAAGCCTCAGGACTATGCTGCCATCAAGAATCTGAAGGAAGGGGAGATTTCCGAGCCTGTGGAATCTCTTGACAATGAGGGACGTAGCGGTAATACTGTGTATAAGATAATCCGCGTGGACAAAATTATTCCGTCCCACACGGCTTCGTTCGAGAATGACTACAGCGAGCTGCTGGACGAGGCGAAGGTCAAGAAGCAGAATGAGGCTATCGACGAGTTCATTGACAGCAAGATAAAGACGACATATATCACTATCGACCCGCTGTTCAAGGACTGCAATTTCTCTCGCGAGGGCTGGAACAAGATAGTGGCTCAGTGCGCGTCCGAGGCGGCTAAAAAGTAAGATATTGAGTGTCAATGAATTTCCGTAAGCTTTTCATATCTGTCGTTACGGTTCTCTCGACATTGACAAGTCTGTCTGCACAGGAAAATGGCAGTCAGAAGGACTCGCTCGTTCGTCTTCTGAGCGCGCAGTCCATGGAGCTTATCGAGAAGGACGGCGTCGATTACCGAAAAGTGACGGGCCCGGCGAGGTTTCTGCACAATGATACTTATCTCATCTGTGATACGGCGCTCTGGAATATGAGTTCCAATGAAATCTACGCCATCAGCAATGTGAAGATTCTCCAGGACCAGACGGTGCTGACGGGAGACAGGCTGACTTATTACATTGACAGGGACCTGGCTGAGTTCAGGGGTACATTGGTGCAGCTCGAGGACAAGGACCGGAATGTGCTGCGTACCGAGCATCTGGACTACAACACGAAGGACAGTGTGGCGGTTTTCTTCAACGGCGGTTCGATGAAGGATGCCGAGGGGCAGATAATCGAAAGCCGAACAGGTACTTACGATTCCAAGATAAGGACGTTCACGTTCAATGACAGGGTGAATATGTTCACGGATTCGGTGTTCGTGAAGTCCACTACCATCGTCTATGATGCCCGGACCAATGTGGCGACGTTCGGGTTCGACACGGATACCTGGCAGGATGACAATATGCTTTCGGCCAATGGCGGCTGGTATGACCGCGGACGTGAGATTTTCCTGTTCCGGAACAATGTCCACGGCATGAGTGATACTCAGGAAGGCTGGGCGGACTCCTTATATTATTATAGGTCATCTAAGAATATCGAGCTGCTCGGCAATGCGCAGGTGACTGACACTACGCGTGATGTTTCGGCTCTGGCCGGGCGGATTTTCTATACGGATTCGTTGTCCGAGGTGAAGCTTACGAGGGACCCGGCGGTGATCGGGGTGACGAAAAATGCTGAGGACCAGCCTGATACGGTCTATTTCGGGGCTGACACCATTTTCGCGCGTACCTATATGATGTTTCAGGTCAATGAATCTGAGATAAAGAATTCCAAGTCCCGTCTTGAGGATCTGGCGGTGGATGCTGTCCAGGCTTATCGCCAGAAGGCGGCCAAGGAGGCGGCTGAAGCTGCGGCCAAGGCGATGGAGAATGACCCGAACCGTCCTAAGCCTAACAAGAAACAGACGGAGGAGACCGGTGCTGAGGCTGCTGCAGGAGGGGCTGCTGAGGCTTCGGGGGCGGCTGGTGCTTCCGAGTCCGAGGCTTCCGAGAGTGAGGCTTCTGAGAGTGAAGCATCTGAGTCTTCGGATGTTTCGGAGGCGGATGAGACTACTGAGAAGGAAGGTGATGTGTCGGAGACTTCTGAGTCGGCTGAGGCTTCCGGAAAGGATGGTGATGAGGCGACTGATGCAGCGGAGGTGGCCGATGGCGCTCCGGCAGACTCATTGACAGCCAAGACATTGACCTCGGCTAAGGATTCGACCGCGATGGCGTCTGGTGCAAAGGCCTCTGAGGCTGATTCTGTCTCTCACGCGCTCGCATCGCTCGACCAGGCAGCTGGTGCACTTCAGAAACCGGCCGGCAGGCTCGCTCATGCGTCCGATTCCCTTTCGCATGTTGCTGACACGCTCTCGCATTCGACAGATTCGCTCGCAAATGCCGCAGATTCATTGACAGTGGCCGCAGATTCGCTTTCCGCACCGAAGGACTCCACGAAACTGAATTTCATCACGGCCATCAAGAACGTGAAGATGTTCCGCAAAGATATACAGCTCGCTTGTGACTCATTGGTTTACAATGACTTGGATTCATTGGTCCGAATGTATGAGAAACCGTTTGTCTGGAATGAGGGCAATAGGCAGTATTCTGCCGACAGCATCTATGCGGTGATCAAGGACAGGGCCATGCAGAAGGCCAGCCTGATGTCAAACGCCTTCATCATCGTGAAAGAAGACTCGTTGTGCTTCGACCAGATCAGGGCCACGGAAATGCTCGCCTACTTCGACACTACCGGGGCATTGACACGATTCGATGCGCTCGGCGAGGCGAATGCTGTTTTCTATCTGCAGGAGGACAGTGTCTATGCGACCGTGAACAAGAGTGCGGCGAAAATGCTATCCGCGCGGATCCTGAACGGTGAACTGGACAAGGTCTATTACTTCGATGCCGCGAAAAACGATGGCTATCCGGTGGCTCAGATGACGCGTGATGAACGTGTGCTGAAGGGCTTTGACTGGCAGATAGATGCGTGTCCGCGTGGCAAACAGGACATTACCCTGCTCTCTCTGCGTCCATCTGAGCGCAGTTCATATTCGGCCCGTCCGCGTGCAACTTTCGAATACACAGACAGGTACTATCCGGGTTACATCCCGGGCATAATGAAGCAGATCCGCGAGGGCAAGGTGGCCAAGGCCAATGCAGAGGCTCGCAGGAAGGCTGCCGCACAGGCTAAGGCCGCTGCCGCAGATTCATTGACGTTATCTGGCGACTCGCTGTCCGTAGCGCAGGATTCATTGTCACTCTCTCCTGCGGACTCGCTCGGAACGTCCCTCCCGTCTGTCGCGGATTCGACAAAGGCCGCAACTGACTCTCTGTCAATGTCTTCCGATTCGTCTTCTGTCAATGCTCCTGTGCTGGATCCGTCCGCGTTGAAGAAGGCTCAGCGTGATTCCATCCGTGCGGCGAAGATTGCTGCCCGTGAAGCCAAATGGGCAAGGCTCGACAGTCTGGATGCAGCCAAAGCCAAGGCAGCCGCGGATAAGAAAGCTGCCAAACTTCGTGCGAAGAAGCTGAAACAGCTCAAGGCCCTGAAAGCCAGGGAGGAGAAGGAGAATGCCCGTCTCGAGAAATACAAGGCCGCATACCTGAAACAAAAGGAGCGCGATGACCTCAAAGCCGCCGCAAAGGCCGCCCGTGAGGCAGCAAAAGCAGCCCGTGATACAGCGAAAACTGATCCAGACACGATTACCGAGAAGACAGGAGATCTTGTGAAGTAGGCTGTTCTGCAAGTGCAGGTTGTTCCACATCATTCAGATAGCACCTGCGCGATGAACCTTCAGCTGAGTCATATCCATCGACCAAGCCGCTCAGTGCCGATCCGATGAGGTCAATGTCGAGAGCTGTTTCTATGCGTGATATCGTTTCCAATGTCATGTTAGAACTCCCTTTGAGCAGATTGGAAACATATTGTTGACTACATCCCATCCGCTTGGCAAGTATGGACTGAGTGACAGACTGCTTATCCATAGCCTGCATGGTTTTCATCGTTATGACTCTGGCATATTTCAGCCAGTTCTCATTCTTTCTTCTCCATTCAGCCGCATTCCTCCACTTTGAAGGTGTTGCAGATTGGTGGTCGTACAAAAATTCAGTTGCCTTGCTCATGGTTTATATAATCATTTAATCCTTCTTTGTCAAAAACGCCATTGTCAATGAAATAATTTCTAACCATCTCCATTTTAGCCAGTTCCGCGAGAGTGTGTGTTCTTTCGGACATCGTAGCCGTCAGTTTTATTGCTCCTCCGGTTACTACGTAGATGCCGTCTTCAATTTTGATTGCATATATCCTTAACCAAGAGGAATGTTTGTGGACGCTTTTTCCTCTCGCTTTCTCTTTTCCTAATGTCATTTCTGAGAATCTATTATTTTCAAGATGTCTGAAAAGTGTATTTAGGTTTGAGTCCGGACTTATGTCCAGCATCAGGCATTCCAAAGTGGATGCATCCTCTATTGTTTCCATTATGGCCTTATATACATCTGTGATGTGGAAGTAGGCGCTTAAATCCGAAAGATTATCTGTGAAGAATGACTTCAGCCACTGCATGTCATACCACCGGTCAAACAATTCATCGAAGCAGTTTTGTTCTTTTTCATCGTACCGTACTGCCCAGAGCCTTCCGTCATCCAATATTTTATCAAAAGTCATTTTGTAGTTCTTTTTCACAAAGATAGATACAATATTTACATTGTACAATATATAAGATGTTTTTCTTGTGTTTGACTATTATTTGTCAGATGCGTCTTCAATATCATTTACATTGTCAAAAAGAAATAAAATCTATGAGTCAGCTCTTTTGTTTCCTTTCTTCTTGAATATGCTGAAATGAGCAAAGAGTTATACCCGATATGCGCGAGTGTTGTTCTATAGGAAAATGCTTCTAATAGTCACCCAGCGGCGGAATTATGGTACCAATGAGCATAATGCTAATGCTGTAATGGTAGTTGTAATGCATTGACGAGTAGGTTGTTATGAGTATTTGAGCTAATGCGCAAAGATGCTCACTCCCCTAAAAAAATAGGGTGATGAGCATCTTTGCATTTTGCTTTTATGGTATGTAAGTGGTTGTATGTTAATTTGTTACATCTGAATTTGCTAACTTGCAGGTATGCTCATAGGTTCAGTAATTACCTATGGTGGCACGCTGAGGTCGTGTTGCTGCGTCTAATGACTTTCCGTATCCCTATTCAGCGAACAGCTTGACGATGTTCAGGACTACTTCGGAGGCCTTCTCGATGTTCTCGAGAGGGGCGAACTCCATCTTGCCGTGGAAGTTCAGGCCGCCGGCGAAGATGTTCGGGCATGGGAGGCCTTTGAAGGAAAGGTTCGCTCCGTCAGTGCCGCCGCGGATAGGCTGAATCTTCGGTTTGATGCCTGCCATCTCCATGGCCTTGACAGCCTTTTCGACAATGAAATAGTATGGCTCCACCTGCTCACGCATGTTGTAGTACTGGTCCTTGACCTCCAGAGTGGCAGTGCCTTCACCGTATTTGACATTGATGAAATTGACACATTGACCTATAAGCTCCTTCTTTTCCTCGAACTTCTTGCGGTCGTGGTCGCGGATGATGTAGCTGAAATCAGCCTCCTCTACCGAGCCCTTGAAACTGATGATGTGGAAGAATCCGTCATAGCCCTCGGTGATCTCAGGACGTTGGCCGATAGGAAGCAAGTCATTGAACTCCATACCGATAAGGATGGCATTCTTCATCTTGTCCTTCGCGTAACCCGGGTGGACATTGCGCCCCTGGATGTGGATCTTGGCGGAAGCGGCATTGAAATTCTCGAACTCCAGCTCACCGATTTCGCCGCCGTCCATCGTGTAGGCATAGTCGGCACCGAAGCGCTTCACGTCGAACTTCACGACGCCGCGGCCGATTTCCTCATCCGGAGTGAAACCGATCTTGATGTCGCCATGCTTGAACTCAGGGTGCTCCATGATGTATTGCACCGCGTTCATGATCTCCGCCACACCGGCCTTGTCGTCAGCTCCGAGCAGCGTGGTGCCGTCAGTGGTGATGATGGTCTGGCCCTTGTGCGACAGCAGTTCAGGGAACTCGGACGGCTTCAGGAACAGGCCCGGCACACCTTTCAATGCGATGTCTCCACCGTCGTAGTCCTTGATGATCTGCGGCTTGACATCCTTTCCGGAAGCGTCAGGAGACGTATCCACGTGCGCGATGAAGCCTATGGCAGGAACTTTCTTGTCAATGTTGGACGGGATGGAACCCATCAAGTATCCGTACTCGTCCAGGGTAGCCTCCACGCCCATATCGTTCAGTTCCTTGCAGAGCAACTTCAGCAAATCCAGTTCCTTGGCAGCGCTTGGCTGCGACTCCGAATTTTCATCTGACTGAGTGTCGATGGCGACGTATCTCAGAAATCTGTCCAATATCTTTTCCATATCTCGTTATTGTAATTGTTTTTTCTCATTGACCTTCATCGCGACCCCGATAATGAACGCGATAATACCTATATAAGGAAGAAGCGCTACAGCTTCACCGTACTCTGCGTGCCACGAAGTCAGGAACAAATCCACATTCGCGAACTTGAGGATGGCGCTGACAACACCCATCAGGGCGCCGCCTGCAATAAATCCTGAAGCGATAAGCGTACCCTTTTCGTGTCTCTCTGCATTGACCTGGGCATCCTTGCTGCGGGAAGCTACGAACCACGAGATGGCGCCGCCGATGAGCAGAGGCAGGTTCAGGTCGATAGGAATGAACATTCCGAGTGCGAAAGCGAGAGCCGGTATCTTGCACATTGTCAGGACAATAGCGATGAGCGCACCGATTCCGTAGAGAATCCACGGAGCACCGCCGCCGTTCATCAGCGGCTGGATAACGGCTGCCATTGCATTGGCCTGAGGCGCGACGAGAGCATTGTCCCCGGTGAATCCGAAGGTCTTGTTCAGCACGAGCATCACTCCGCAGACAGTGGCAGCAGCGACAGCGACGCCCGCGAACTTCCAGATTTCCTGCTTCTTAGGCGTGGTGCCGAGCCAATATCCGATTTTCAGGTCAGTCACGAACGAGCCCGCCACAGACAGCGCCGTGCACACGACTCCGCCGATCACCAGCGCCGCCGCCATACCGGCATTGCCCTTCAGCCCGACCGCCACGAGGATCAATGATGCTATGATCAATGTCATAAGTGTCATGCCGCTGACGGGGTTCGAGCCCACGATGGCGATAGCGTTGGCAGCCACGGTCGTGAACAGGAAGGAGATGATGCCCACGATCAGTACGCCGACCAATGCCTGCCAGATGTTTTCCACGACTCCGCCCAATGCGAAGAATGCGAAAATCGCCAGCAGGGCTATGACAATGCCGAAAACAATCGTCTTCATCGGCATGTCTTCGTCTGTGCGCTCGGTGGCTTCGGCTTTTGTGCCCGGCTTTTTCGTGAACTCGCTTGCGGCAAGTCCTACGGCCGATTTGATGACTCCGAAAGACTTGATGATGCCGATGATGCCGGCTGTGGCAATGCCGCCGATGCCGATGTGACGCGCGTATTCCTTGAAGATCTGGTCTGCGGACATGTCTCCGATGGTCTGCGTGATGCCGCTGTTCATAAGGTCAATGACTTGGCCGCCCCAGATGAGATTCATCAGCGGGATGATCACCAGCCATACCAGGAAGCTGCCGCAGCAGATTATGAACGCGTATTTGAGACCGACAATGTAGCCGAGTCCGAGTACTGCAGCGCCGGTGTTCAGCTTCAGCACGACTTTGGCTTTGTCTGCGATGTGCTGGCCGATGGTGGTGACTGTGGTGGACACCGTTTCGCTCCATGCGCCGAAAGTGGCAATGATGAAATCGTAGAGTCCGCCCACGAGACCGCTGAGTATCAATGTCTTGGCATTGTTTCCTCCGCCTTCGCCGCTAATCAGGACCTGTGTCGTGGCTGTGGCTTCAGGGAAAGGATACTTGCCGTGCATCTCCTTTACGAAGTATTTTCTGAACGGAATCAGGAAGAGGATGCCGAGAATGCCGCCGAGAAGGGAGGACAGGAACATCTGCATAAAGTTCACCTCTACACCTAATATATATATGGCAGGGAGAGTGAAGATGGCGCCGGCAACCACTGAGCCGGAGCATCCGCCTATGGACTGTATGATGACATTCTGGCCGAGGCCGCCTTTCTTGCCCAATGCGCTTGTAAGGCCTACGGCAATGATGGCGATCGGAATGGCCGCTTCGAATACCTGGCCGACCTTCAGTCCGAGGTATGCGGCAGCGGCTGAGAAGATGATGACCATGATCAGGCCGACGCATACTGAATAAGGTGTGACTTCAGGATAGTTTTTCTGAGGGCTCAGAAGCGGTTCGTACTTTTCGCCCGGTTTAAGTTCTCTCTGCGCGTTCTCAGGCAGAGTCGTTCTTTTTTCTTCCATTTGCTTATCTGTCTATGTGTTTTAGCAATCCTTAAAAAAACAACCTGCATCTTAAGTTGTTTTGGCAGCGCGACTCTTCCGGCCGCGTCATACAAACTTAAGCAAAATCCATTTATTTCGACAGGTTTTGGGGGTGAAAATGGTGTATAAAATGTTTTTTATGAAAAAAATGATAAAAAAAGTCAGAAAAAATTTGGAGGTAATGAAAAAGTGCGTATCTTTGCAGTCCGTTTGAGAAACAACGATGCTGAAAAGCTTCAGAAACACGTTCAAACGGCCAAGTTCATTGACAACATTGAGAGAGAATAAGAGGTAAAGATAGAAAAGAAAATCAGTTTGTAATTTGTAGATAATTCG
>OJAM01000719.1_pt1 | contig 13719 bp, 17 predicted proteins | sample 1589071 | NCBI WGS metagenome assembly OJAM01 (sample SAMN03283243) | human gut metagenome | biome: human-associated habitat; material: feces | host: Homo sapiens | place: Peru | collected 2012
CCGCCTCTCTACGGCTTTCGCATAAATGGCATATATCAGCGTTGTATCTTTTAAGTATGGCGATTAAGTTATTACCCGTCGCTATCGTGTCGGCGAAGGCGAAATACTTTCCGTTTTCGGCAGTGACAACCACAACAAAAATCATTTTCATTTCAAATCTTCCACTCTCCGCATATGTTTCCGTTGCTGTCTATCACCTTGCCGTCTGTTCGCCCTTCGGCTACAGCTCTGCTTATCTGCCCGAAAATTCGGTCAAGCTCAGCCGCCGTGGTGTAGTAGTCGGCATATTCATTTTCCGCGTCGCAGTCATGAAAAGCAGCGTTCCCGGCTTTGATTTCGATTTTCATTTTGTTTTCCTTTCTGATTTTAAATTTAGCAGCCGAGTTTGGTTTTCCTTTCACGGCGGCTCTATCTTATATCACGACTTCGGTTATTTACCAAAAATCTTTTAAAATTTTACGCCACATTTTCTTCGTATTAGCTAAAGCTGTACTCGATTTACATTTCATACTCAACATAAATATCGCCGTTAGGCATATATACGCACGACCACACGCAGCCGCGCTCATATACAGCCCGTTCGGCTACACACATAGCATCATCGAGATTGTCGAAATGCTTTCCGATTACCAAACCGTTTTGCTTTTCGACTTCGACCCCATAGGTACTATAGCTCATGATTTCCTTTCCTCCTCTAATTTTATTCGCGCCGAATGACCGTCGCCCCAGCGCACCAATACAAGAGCGGATATGCTATTTCCGTAGATAATAATTCCGCCCGTTATGTATGCCGTATACTTTTCGCCGTCGTTTTCAAAACGGATTTTCGTTTCAAATCCGACTTTCCACACCACTCCCTTTACAAACTTTTCGTATGACATAGTAAAATATTCGCTCCTTTCATTTTCGTTTCGATTTTGTAGTATTTAGATTATGTTTTGAGAATAGAAACACTTCGGGAATATAATTTCATTACCAATTTCCGAAGTGATTTTCTTTAGTTTATTTCCCGCAATTCTTCGAGTATTTCGCCCTCGTCGAATACGCGCTTTACTTTTTCCCATTCGCGGCAACACGCCCCCCAAATCTTATAAGCGTTCGGATTTCGCGTTAGTCTGCCGAATTGATTTTCGGTTACAGTTTCATACCCAAATTCCGAACAAAAATCCTCATAGTTTCCGGGGTCATACTTCGTCAAACACGCGAGAATGTCGTATTCGGTCGGCGTAAGATGATGTTCGCGGTTATATATTGAGTCCCAAAGCAAAGTGCTCATATACTCGCCGCTGATTTCGTTTTTAATATAGATGTAATAGCGATTCCGTAACTGAGTTTCACCCCATAGCTGATTTGCTTTTACATCGCGGAATGTGATTTTCATTTTGATGTGATTTCTTTTCAGAAAATCAATTGCCTCCTGTTGGTATGTATTGACCGGCATTTAATATCCCTCCTCTTCCATAAACTCGCGGAAATCGTCGGTTAAAAGCTGATTTCCATAGTAATTTGTAAACAGTCTTGCAACCGTTTCGCCGTCGAGATTGCAAAGTGCATCCCAAATTTCAATCTGAATTTCATCCATAATTTTCAATTCCTTTCTGTTTTAGATTTAATTCCACGCTTTTAGAGTTTTTAGATGGTCGATTTCATCGCAGACCTCCGCGAAGGCGGCGGCGTCGGTGTACATAACATTCCTGCCGTTGCTTTTGAGCGCATTAATTTTCATCTGTACGCCGAGATTCCACGCGCTCAGGGCAATCAGTACGGCATAACAAGCGGTCATGATAATTGCGATTATTGCATATATTTTTGTTTTAGTTTTCATTTTAAGTTTCCTCTCTGATTTAGATTTTTAATTTTGATTTAGTTTCACTTTTGAGCGTAAAATTTTTTATGCGGATTCTTCCTCACTGTTTACACCGTAGAATCCTATGCCGCCTTCCTCGATATCTCTGTTTTCGGCGTACTCAAGATATTTATTAAATTCTTCGTCCGTGATTTTTCCAGCTTTTTTCTCTTCGGCGAGTTTACGCATCGCGTCGAGCAGCCACGGCGCAGCTACAGACGCGCCGCCGTTCTCAGCTTGAATTTTTTTCGCCTCCGCTTTTGCTTTTTTGCGGACTTTATCGGCGGCGCATCTTGCGCGTTCAATTTCCGTCTGAGCCTTTGCGCTCGATTTTTTCGCGGATTTTCTCGCGGATTCAACAGCCCCGGCGGGTTTAGGGTCTATCTTGCCGCTTGCGCGGTCTTTCTTTTCCTTGAACTCGATATTATAGGACTTTTCGGTAACTATGCGGTGAAGTATTTCAGCGATAAGCTTTTCGAGATACTTCGGGCGAGCCGCCGCAACACTCAGAACGCCGCGCCCCTTCTTCGCGTAGAGGGATAACAGATAACCGACATCGTGAGAATTTGCCTTGTAGATGTTGCCCTTTTCGCCCTCTGCATAAAGCATAGAGTCAATTATCATCTGTAATTGCTTGAGCAGTTGTGTGTTGCTTGTCGGCGTTTTGCCGAAATCGATATCGCGGGCTTGTGTAGGCGTGGCGAACTTCTCCGCGACTGTTTTCACATCCGCGCCGATACTTTGCGCCGTTCTCATGCAGAGTAAACGATTAAAAGCCGCGACTTTGTAAACCCATGTAGATTCCGCGCCGAATTTCTTTCCGCGCTCGACAAAGAATGATTCAAGCGCAACAAAATCAAGCGGGCGTTCAGCCGTGACGAGTTCACGCGATTTTATGCCGTTTTCGTCCTCTTTGTCTTTGTGTTTCAGCGTCTCGAAAGTCAGAGCCGTTGTCGCCGCAAGCATAGGCGCGGGACTGTCGAGCAATTCAAGCGCCGTTGCATGAAACGCGGCGCGGGCATACTCTTTTTCAAGCTCTGATGTTTCATTGTCGAGCTTTTCGAGCTCTGCCGCCTTTGTATCGTCGGCATTTATTGCCGCGTTGTAGGCGTTAGCGCGTGTTTCAAGATCTGTTCTGATATCCACGATATTCCGTAATGCTTTCTTTTCTGTTGTCTTTTTCATGATTTTTACCTCTTTTTTTAATTTTTATATGCTTTTAGCATATTAAAAAGCGCGCGAACATATAACAGCTCACGCGCTCGAAATGTGCTAAAAATGAATTAATTATATATCGTCATTATTCATTCAGTGAAATATTAATATTTCTACTCTACAATAAATATTTATTCCTGAGAATAAATATTCGCCGTCCGTTATTCGTATTTCCTGAGAAATAGCGCGGGCAGTGTAAAGCTAAAATATCTTTATAACATTAATGAATAGGTTATTTTTTATCGTGGCTTTTGCGGCGTCCGAACACATACACACCATACGCGGCGGGAGGTTTTAGCCCCCTCCGAAAATTTTCTAAATCTTTCCGCGCCCTCTGACCGCGCGTCACCCTTGCAACCGAAAAATTTAATAAACGCGATAATAGCTATATAAATAGCTTGCAAGGTATTTTGCATTATTGAAAAAATCGGGAGCGCGTCACGGCACGCGCCGCCTCTGGCTGATAGCTATAAAAAGCCGTCAAAGCGTGATAGCAATATCAAAGTATTGCAAGGCTATATTCAATAATTATGTGTTCCGCTTTCCGTCTTTTTACCCTTGAACGGATAGCAAGCCGCTTGAATAGTGCGCTTGACCGCGCTTGACTTTTAAACCCCCTTATTATATAATAGTGTATATTCGGATGACTGTACTTTACAAGATATCCCGCGCGCCTTGTCCGCGTGGCTCCGTGGCTCATCGTCGGCGGCTTGTCCGTGGGGTCTGTCCCTTGAGTACGCCCATAGTATAGCACCAAAAAGTGCATTGTTATACTCGAAAAAGAAAAATAATGAACTTTTTAGAGATTTTACACATCTTTGTAGCATATACACAATAATCCTATACAACGGAGCTGATGGACTTGTACAATATCAACAATTATGAACCGTCTATTGTTGCAGAAAAGATTAAACAAGAATGCACGAGACAAAATATCACGGTGAAAACTATGTTACAAGAATTAAACATCAATCACGCCGCTTTAACTAAAATGACGCACGGCGGCGCGCCGTCTTATATCACCATCGCCCGTATATGTGATTATCTTAATATGTCCGTTGACGCTCTACTTGACCGCCCAATCCCTGAGCCTGAGCCCGTGAGCCTGAGTGCAGCTATTAACACCGTAGCCGCTGCCGCGCATATATCCCCCAATGCACTCCGCGCCGTGCTGCACCTACCAATCAACGATAAATAATTCTTGCTCAGAATAATAGATGTTCGTACGTCTATTAGGCGGCACAAGTGCCGCCGATGGGGACGGTGTAGCCGTCCCAACATTATAGGTATATATACCTACCTATAGAGCTATATATATAATACCTATACACATGGAATTTATTTTTTTGCTGTCGCTACTTTGTTCGGTGTATAGGTATTTTTTTATTTTTAAAATATATCAAATATGACATTGACGGGTTGACGGTGATATTATGCAGTGTTGACGTTGACGTGTAGACGGCGTTGTAAATACAACAAAAATAATGCTTATATAACACTAAAATATCATAGCTTGTATACCTCGACTATATAGGTATAATAATCTATAAAATACCGCTTTATAGATTATCCCCCGCAAGGGGGCTATTTTAAACCTATAGCAGAAAAATAATCGTGAAAAACCGCTTAGTTAATCAACCCCACTCACACGTCGTCAAAATAGACCCTCAGAACTACACAAATCCCGCCCATAGTAGAGGGTATCTTCTACGGGTCAGGTAGATTGGTGCTTTTTAAAATTTTAAAAAAACTGGTAAAAGCCCGCTCTACGCACAAAGTCACCCCTACGAGCATCCGAGATAAAGATGTGGTACTGGCTAAAATCCCTAAAGTCTACCTTACGAGCGGTCTTTCGTCCGTGGTATAAGCCTATAGGGTTGGTATGTACAGGCTGACGTCTTCGAAGAAGGCTCCTACAAACTCTATATGTATACGATCGTCTTACGCGCCGAAAGGCGCGTTTTTTTTTATTTATGTTTACCGCTACGCGCTAAGCCTCTACCCTCTACTTCTATTCATAATTTGTTCATAAACTTAATCTTTAGATTTTGGTAAATCAGCCAACCTCGGGTGTAAGGTATATACATAACATGGTGGTACAGGCTACGGCGTAAGCCGTTTCAAGGCAAATCCGAGGTGAGCGACACTAATAAGGCGAACGGAAACGGAGCGCAGCGCAGTTAAAGGCTTGCTGAGTTCGCCTCAAGATGGAGCGAACCGAGGATGCAGTCTTCCTTTAGAAATAAGGCGAAGCCTTCCACCCGCCTACGGAGATGTTTGAGGGAGGCGTCAGCGGTATCTCCGAAGAGAAGTTAGCGAAGCTTGCGAAGAGAACTTCTCCCGAGGTGGTATAGCGTAGCCTCCCGCCTACTCCGTAGACGGAATTATGTGGCGAGCAAGGACACGTTAGTGGACTTGTGACCTTCACATAACATATATTGTTTTTATAACAAGGGGGTGCTCAGATGCCTTGATACACAAGGGGTGTGAGATAGCTCGGAACCTTTTGGTTTCCAATTAAAGAAAACGACAAAACTCAAAGGAGGAAAACACTATTAGTATTAAAGTATGCGACGCGATTATGGGTGCTGGTAAAACTGAAGCTGCCATTACCTATATGAACGAACACAAGGAAAAGAAATTTATTTATGTAACACCGTATCTGGCGGAGAGCAATCGTATTAAAGAGGGTTGTCCGGAGCTGCACTTCGTTGAGCCGAGCAACAAGCTGGGTGAATACCATTTTAGAAAAACCGAGCACACGGCGGCTCTCGTTGAAAAGGGGCGCAATATTACCACTACTCATGTGGCTTTCAAGAGCTACTCCCGAGAGACCTTGGCTAAGATAAAGGAACTCGGGTATACCCTCATCATAGATGAGAGCTTAGAGGTTCTTGTTGAAAGCCAATTGAAGCCTATTGACGTAAAAATGCTCAAGGCTACAGGCTTTTTGACGAATGACAATGGCGTATATTTGCCAACGGGTAAATGGTATGACGAGGGTAAGTTCTCCGAAGAAATGAAGATGCTTCGTTCTCATAGCATTATAAGCCTCAACAATGGGTCAAAGGAGAAGCTTTATTATTGGGCGCTGTCGCCTGAGTTGCTTACCTCGTTTGATGAGGTGTTTATACTGACCTATCTGTTCGGCGGGCAAAGCCTTTGCTATTTTATGAAAGCCAATAAAATCCCCTATACCTATATAGGTGTGTCGCTAAAGGACGGGGTCTACCGCTTTTCGGATAATACCGATTATGTGCCGGAGTACACCAAACACATCAAAGACCTTATACATATAATAGAGTCGCCAAAGCTCAACCGTATAGGCGACCCGCCCCATGCGCTGTCTATGAATTGGTATCAGAGACGCAAGGCTGGTGAGGATGGCGAGCTCAAGGCTGTTAAGAATCATATAGCCAACTGCTACAAGCATATATGGAAGAACTCACCTGCGGACGAGCGTATGTGGGGAACCTATAAGAGCGCCTGTAACAAGGTTAAGGGCAAAGGCTACACCAAGAGTTACGTCGTCTTCAACGAGAGGGCTACTAACTCATATATCAACAAGAGGTATCTCGCCTACGCCGTTAACCTGTTTATGAATGTCGCGGAGAGGCGTGTGTATGAGAAATTTGGTGTAGAGGTAGACCAAGATATGTACGCCCTTTCAACTATGTTGCAGTGGATATGGAGGTCGGCTATAAGGCGCGGAGAAGAGATATGGCTGTATGTGCCGAGTAGCAGAATGAGGACACTTTTAAAAGATTGGATGGAGAGGGTTCAGAATGGCGATAAAGACGAAGACGATTACGAGTAAGATATCTGTGAGTGAGCGAGAGACGCACATATATAGAAGTGACGACGGCTGGGTGATGGATAGCACAGTTCCAAAGGATTACAACGCCGCCATGCGTAAAGGGTGGGTTCCCGTAGCGCAGACGGTTTATGAGGACGGGACGGTCTGCGGAATGATTCTAAGGGCTATCCCCTCCGCAGTTACTATAAAAAAGAACGCCGCTCGAAGCATTTCCGAAGAACAGAAACGCAAGGCGACGGCGGCGTTGGCGAAGTACAGGGCGGAGAAGTGAGGGAGGAGCTATTCGACATTTTTGTCCAATAGCTTTCCGGCAACAAATATTACAGGGGGGGCGATATTATCGACCCCTTCCACATAAAAGTGACCCTCATTAGTAGTGAGGGTCATGAGGGCTCCGGCTAAAAACTCGATAACAGTTCGTTATTGAGTTTAATCGAACCCGCTCAAAAATGAGCAGGTTCCCCAAGATGGGAATGCGCCCACTTCGCAAGGGGGTGAACGAATCGTTCAGCGCCTACCCTCAACTACCGATGCAAAGCTTTTCGACAAAAATGTCTAAAAGTCTCGTAATAATAGAGGGGGTACGCAAATGTGACTCCCTATAATGAGGACTCATCAGACTCAGCGTTTCGCCGACTGTAGAGCTCTCGACTTAAGCAACCCTACAATAGCGACAAGCCGTCTCGACGAGGACGAGCGGGCTAAGTTCAACTTAGGGCGACAATGGGTCAAAAATACCATCGTAAATCGCGACGGTATGCCACTATGGCAAGGGGTGTCCAAGTCTGTCACCCCCTCAACTACCGATGTGGTACTTTAGCTCAAAAATGAGCAAAAGTCATACAAAAAAGATAAGGGCGTCGTAAATTGCGACACCCCTGTTGCCCAAAAATGAGCGATAGCGAGGGGGCGTCAAAATGGAGACTCCCTGCAAATTTTAACATTAATAAATAAAGGAGAAAATGAAATGAATGAACTGACAGTATTTAACAATGAGGAATTTGGAGAAATCCGCACCATAACTATTGATGACGAACCGTGGTTTGTAGCAGCTGATGTGTGCAACGCCCTTGATATTGGGAATCCGTCGCAAGCCATTTCAAGGCTCGATGAGGATGAGAAGATGATTACCCTCATTTCAAATGAGGGTAATAGGCGAGGTAATCCCAACGTGACGGTGGTTAACGAACCCGGGCTTTACACACTTATTCTGAGCAGCCGCAAACCCGGAACCAAAGCCTTTAAGCGTTGGGTTACACACGATATCCTTCCCGCTATTCGTAAAACAGGCGGTTACATGACCGATGAGCTTCTCGCTAAATGCCAGAAAGACCCCAATGTCATGTTTGCGTTTGCAGAAGAGCTTCTTAAACTGCGCGACAAAACGAACGTCTTGGAGTCAAAGCTTGACGTCGCTCAGCCGAAGGCGGACTTCTACGACACGTTTGTTAGCCCTAATAAATGTACAGGGCTTCGAGACACCGCCAAAGAACTTGGTATCTCTGAGCGTAAGTTCGTTAACTTTCTGATAGATGAAAAGTACCTGTACCGCACTCCGACCAAACAGCTTCGTCCTTACGCAAAGAAGAGCAACGAGGGCTTATTCGAGACAAAAGATTGGTACACTAAGTCGGATATCGTATCGGTAAGGGTGTTCTTTACGCCGCAGGGCAAACAATTCTTCTATAAGAAGCTTATAGAAAAGGGGCTTATCGGCGCACCTATGGTATGCGCGTGAAAGAATTAGTAAAGACAAGATGTTAAATGTGGGGGTGTAACTACCCTACCGGGACACTTTAAACCGAAGTTTATAGTATGTGGACAGCAAAACTCGAACGAAAATGAGTATGGCTGATATGAGGAAAGGTGTGAACGGCATTTTACAGAAAGGATTAGAGAAAGAAGTTGAACAGAGGATTTTGTGAGGGTTGCCCGTGGATTAACTGCTGCGGCAACGACGACAACGACTACCCCTGCCACGGCAGTTGGGATGAGGTCGCTTACATAGACTATGGAAATCAAGCCATAAATACGAATATGGATGAGGAGAATTAACTATAGGTAATACAATATATATACCGGGTATCGACGCTAAGGATATATACATAACAAATGAGCTATACCCCGACACAGGTTATTCGTTGGTGGATAAAGACGGCAAGGTCAATTATAGACGATACGCCAACACCCTCGATTACAGCTTAGACCAGATTAAGCTGCGCGAGGTTTATGAGAAAGTGTACCGCCGCACTAACTTCAGCTTTTACGGAAGAAAGAAAGAGTATACCTCGCGTGTAATAAATGTAACCTTTAAATACTCGGTGGCGGAGTTTAATAAAGCCGGCAGAAATAGGTATATTCGCTTTGGATATAAAGACTCAGACCTTAACTTCAATGACTGCGTGGCTATAAAAGACGGCGAGTTGGTGGGAATAATACTTGGACAGCCTGTGGAATATCCGGTATCTGACGAGGTGCTCGGTAAATACTTCGGTTTTGAAGGTGGCGTATACACGCTTATCAAAACACCTAAGACGCTGAAGAGCACAGCGGAGCTGCGCAGGACACTGTATAATGACGGCTTTGTGTGTAATGGAGTAAGGTATGTCAGGTGGAAGAGGTCAAGCGGCAGTTCTCGCGTTGGCAAGTGTCTCTTTATTGACGAGAAGCTGTATGCTCGTATGCACAAGTGGGAGATGTGTGGACTGAAAGTCGCCGAGGGTGAAGAGGTAGACCTTGCCGCGCTTGAGTCATATATCTCTCTGCCGTCAAGCTCTATTATTGATATACTGGAAATAAGCCCCGAGAACATTCTCGTGATAGACGACTACGAGAGCAAATTCTTCGATAGGGTTATGTCCGTCAGCGAAGATGGCGACCACCTAATCGCCGAAGAAAAAGACGAGCAGATAACCAACTCTATCTGGGACGGACAGGGGCTTATAGATATATCAGCTATGGGCAAATACAGCGATAAGGGCATGATACTACTCCGCAACCTCTTCTTTAAATGCTGTTGCTTCAATACAAACTTGCAGCAGTGGTTTGCCGACCACGGCATAACAGAGGTGAGTCAGCTAAAGGGCTACACTAAAGCGAAGCGTGTGGAAGATATAAAGATAGTAACCACGCCGAGCAGTATCAAGTATCTGAAGTTCGGGACGATAAACGATTGGATGAAGCACATAGACAATACTTTTGGCGTTGTTAAGTATGATAAGCCGACTCACTTCTTTGACGGGCGCATGGTGCAGACACACTATCAGCTTCTCAACAGCTTGCAGATGGACAAGGCTGAGACGGCGGCGTTCCTCAAGGAGACATTTGACTATATGACAGCTATCAGAACAGACCCCGCAGTTCTGCGCTACCATATCAAATATCCGATAGAAGACGAATTCGACATCTCCCCTGCTGAGTCGAAGAATGATGTTGTATACAAGCTTCTCGGTCTCAATGACAGATTCGCGCAGACGAAGCTTTATCATGACTTCAAGATAGATATTCTTAAGTCTTTTACAAAAAATCTTAGGCTCGGTCATGTGCTTGTTGAGGGCAATTACGAAACCCTGTTTGGCAATCCAATCGAGATGTTACAGGCGAGCATCGGCAAGTTCGACGGCGTGTCGGTGCTGGGTGTTGGCAACATACATACGAAGAGGTTCGGGTACGGGCAGAGGCTCGTAGGTTCGCGCAGCCCCCATATCTCAATGAGCAATGTGTGGGTTCCGACGAATGTGGAGTGTAGCGAGATCGACCGCTACTTTAATCTGACGAACGAGATAGTCTGTATAAACAGTATTGGTGAAAATGTCTTAAACGAATTATCGGGTTGCGACTTTGATTCAGATACCTCGCTTGTTACGGATAATCTTCACCTTATCAATGCCGCGCTTAAGAACGAAGGCAAGTTTTTGATAGCGGTTCCGGATGTCTCGTCCGTTAAGAAAAAACGCAGATACACTCACGACGAGCAGGTTGACCTTGATGTTAAAACGAGCAACAATCTTATAGGCGATATCATCAACCTCAGTCAGGAGCTCAATACCCGCATATGGGATGTCCTCAATCGTGGCGGCAGTTATAGTGATATTGAAGAAATATATAAAGATGTATGTATCTTGAATATTATGAGCGGCATTGAAATCGACAAAGCAAAGAAAGAGTTCAATATCAATAATGCTAAGGAGCTTCGCCGACTGCGTGATAAATATAAGATTGAGGGCGATGACGGAAGAGCCATTAAACCTAACTTCTTCAAGGCGAAGGATATCGGCAAAGGTTACTATGACCGCAAGCGAAAGAATTACAAGAAGCATTTGACGACCATGGATCATGTGCAGACTTGTATTAATTCGTACAGGGCTCAGAGAGAAGAGATAGGAAAGAAGCAGGAGTATCTTCCCTTCTCCGCTCTTGTGGGTAACGGCATAGATGTTCATCGTAGACAGTACGAGAAAGTCACCCGCGTCATCAATGCCGTAACAGACATGACAAATGAGATAAAGAGTGTATATGCTTCGGACATAGAATCTTCCGTAAAACAGATGCAGTGTTGCGATATCAGGCAGGAGTGCGTAGAATATGTGGGCAATATGTCGTTCACCAAGAGCGATATGGTCTACCTCCTGCGCCAGATAGAAGAACCTCGTTATTCTCAGATTCAGCGTAAGATATTTAACATACTCTTTGGCTACCCCAACACCTCGTTCTATGAGGTTCTCGAAGCGGGTGCAGAACCTATCGGACTGCTCGCAGAAGACGACGAGGGCGATGTTGAGCTATATGGAAAGAGATACACTCGATATAAATATTTCGCGTAAATTGACAACAAATCACGCAAAAATTTACAAAAAATAGGCTAAAATCCGACCCAAACGGGATAAACGACCTCCTAAAATAGCCGTATTATGCGACAAATTTTAGGGGCGTCCCGTGCGGTTACAATAGGAGAGGGGTAAGAAAACTCGCTCCAAATTAATAAAAAGGAATGGTTTATATAGTTAAAATCTCGCAGGAGGAAGCTTTTAAGATTAGAAAGAAGTTTCCGGGAACGCATATAACGGTAACGAACCGCTACGCTCCCAGTCGAAAGAAAACATACTACTGCACCGAGGGCTTTAAGGTGATGCGCTACCTAAAGAAGCTTCGCCACGAACCGTGGAGGTGAGCCGCTGATGGAAGACTTCGCTAAGAAGCAGAGCGGAGAGTCCTATGTTGACTACTTCGTTCGGCTCTTCGACAACAAGAAAATTTATGGTCTCACTTGCGACCAGATAGCCGAGTTGCTCAATACAGAAAGCGGTCAGACGCTCGGCGAGAGTGCTTATCGAAAAGAATTTGCCGCTTTCAATCGCGGTCGCAACTATGAACGTGAGATAGCTGAGCGCGGCGTGGCGACGAGGGTTCTGTCTATATCAGACCTGCACTTCCCGTTCGCAAAGCCTATAGAGACATTTTCAAAGTATGTCGGGCGTGTAGACATCCTACAGCTCAACGGAGATATATTTGATTGTCAGTCGATATCCAAATTCTCGAAGTCGTATCGCATACCGTGTATCGAGGAACTGGTTGAGGGTCGGCAGTACATTATAGACCTTATTGACTACATAAAACCGAAGAAGGTCATCGCAAACTACGGCAACCATGAGCTTCGCCTCGGAGCATATCTCGCCAACCACCTCGATTCAGACCTTCAGGAGCTTATGCCTGAGACGGCACTGGACTACATCTTCGTTGATGGCTTCTATCATTACGACCGCCGCAACCATATTAAGACGTGGTTTGAGCCGTTGCGTGAGACATTCGATGATATCGAAGTCGTTTATACTGGCGAGTGGTTTTCGCAGATAGGTCATGTAATGTTTGTTCACCCGAAGGCTTTTAGCAGTTCACCTATGAAGACGGCGGAGAAAGCTGTGCTGTGGTTCCGCAATGAGGGATATGATTTCAACTGCCTTGTAATGGCGCATACGCACAGACTCGGTTCGTATAAAATCGGAAACACCACTATGTATGAGCAAGGTGCGGCGTGTGAGACACAGAAAATGAGATATGGTGACGGCGCGTTGATCAACTCTCAGCAGCAGGGCTGTATTTATGTGTGTCTCGATAAAGATGGTTATAACATTGAGTCGGCGACGAAGCTTGTCGCCTTTTGAGGAAAGAAAGGAAGATAATTTGAATCGCAAGGAACTTATAAGACTTGTGGCGAAAGATAACTCTCTCACCCTCGGTGATTCAGAGTTCTGCATTAATGCAGTGTGCAACGCTATCTCCAAGGTCGTTAATGACGGAGATAAGCTGTCAATATATGGTTTTGGTACATTTCAGAAGGTTAGGCGTAAGCCGAAGCCTTACCGACACCCGGTAACGGGAGAGATGTGTGTGCCGGAGCCGTCGGATGTTATTAAGTTCGTGCCGGGCGTAGCGTTCTTCCCGAGCACTGAGCCAGACTACGCCGACCTGTAAAGGAGAGATATTATGCTGATTGCATTGATCTACAACTTTTTAAACGTCTTTGCTCTCACTGGTGGTATTGCTATTGTGGCAATTATCCAGCTGCTCGCGAGCCTCGGCGTGATATAACGATACTTCTTTTTGCAAACTGCAATAATGGCGGTTATGCAGTTATTGATTACGCTCTACGAGGATGCGCCGCACCATAAGCGGTAGACGAGTCGTAGGGTTTACGAAGCCGTGAACTCGCGGCGGGAACTAAAAGACCCTGCGGATAGAAAGTCGCTCCACTAATGAGGAGTAGACAGTTTCCGCAGGGCACTTATAAAATTTTATGTTAACCATTTTGCCAATGAAATTATAGTGAATGGGCCTTCTGTTG
>OJAM01000722.1_pt1 | contig 13697 bp, 10 predicted proteins | sample 1589071 | NCBI WGS metagenome assembly OJAM01 (sample SAMN03283243) | human gut metagenome | biome: human-associated habitat; material: feces | host: Homo sapiens | place: Peru | collected 2012
ATATGCAGCCGTCACTCCGGCCACAACCATCAATGCTATCAGCAGTGTTCTTTTCATATTGAAATATATTTTCATTATCTCTTTGCGGTCGCTGAACATTCGGTCTACTTTCCGAGTTCCTCTATCATCGCCTTAGCCACGGCGGCGGAGGCTCCCTCCCCTCCAAGGGCATCGCGGATCTCCTGATAGCCTGCGAGCATGTCGGAGCGGTAATCCTCGTCCTCGATCATCCTGCGCACCTCGTTCAGCACGTTGCCGGGCGTGAAATAGTACTGCAGGAGCTCACGGAAACAGATCCTGTCAAGGATCAGATTGCCGAGGCTGATGTAACGTATCTTGATGATGGACTTGGCAATCAAGAAGTTGATCTCCGCCCCCTTGTAGGCCACGACCTGCGGAGTCCCGATCAGCGCGCATTCCAGCGAAGCCGTGCCGGAATTGACCACCGCGGCCTTGGCGTGACGCATCACGGCATAACTCTGGCCGAAGACCACGCTGACATATTCACGCCCCCTTATGTACTTGGTGTAGTCGCTCTCCGAGCGGGCCGGAGCAGCCGCCACGACGAAGCGGTATTCTGAATATTCAGGGATGGAATGCAGCCTGTCGGCAAATTCCATAAAGGTCGGCATCATCGAGCTGATCTCGCCGTTTCTGGATCCGGCCAGGAGGGCGATCATCGGCCTGTCAGGCAGCCCCGTCTTCGCCAGGAACTCCTCACGGGTCTCCTTGAAGGCCTCAGAATTGTCGATCGCATCGATCAGCGGATTACCTTTATATATAAAGTCAACGCCTTTCTCAGTGAAGTACGGGATCTCGAACGGGAACACGATGAACAGCTTGTCCACGAACGCCTTGAGCTTCTTCACACGACTCTCCCTTGAGGCCCAGACCTTAGGGGCGATGTAGTAGAAGACCTTGAATCCGGCCTTGTGGGCGAACTCGGCGACACGGAAGTTGAATCCGGGATAGTCAATGAGAATCACCACGTCCGGCTTCCAGCGGAGGATGTCCGTGGTGCAGTCCGTGAACCTTTTGGCGAAGGCTCTGACGTGGAGCAGAATCTGGGTGAAGCCGATGACAGCCCCATCCTTGTAGTCCTTAACGAGGCCGGTTCCCTGCTGATGCTCCTTATAGACGGCATCCATAAGCCCTCCGCCCCAGAAGCGGATGTCAGCCTCGGGGTCCTCAGCGTAAAGCCCCCGCATAAGATTGGATCCGTGCAGATCCCCGGACGCCTCTCCGGCTATGATATAGTAGCGCATATTCTTTAAAAATCTTCATTGAACCCAAGTCCGTTCAACCTGGCGATCTCCTCGTGGTCCGAACTGTTGATGTTGTGGGCGACAATGGAGATGTACCCGTCGGCGAGGATGTGATGATCGGCCAGAATGTCATCCACCGGCGAATCGTCCTTAAATTCCCCGACCATCATGTAAAGGGTCTCCCCCTCCTCGGCCTTCGGGAATGACGTGTGCCCCAGATCCTCCGGACGGACTCCTCTTTTGGCGAAAAGCTCAGCGTCCCAAGGCTTGAACTCCTTCTCCCAATGCCCCAGCCCCTGATGTCCCACACGGATGCCTTTGACAGCCGATGCCGGAATATTCGGAAAATTGACATTATAATATATTCCTGACTTCGGGTTATGACACGCCCAAAGTTTTCTGAATATGCCGGGGAAATATTCATTGACAACGGAGAAGTCCGCGTCCAGGCTCATAGTGTCGAGCGAGACTCCGATGCCTAATATTCCGTTCAGGGCGGCCTCCTCCGCCGCGCCGAGGGTCCCGGAATAGTTCGCCGCGGTGGCAGCGTTGGAGCCGTGGTTGATTCCGCAGACCACGACATCCGGCTTCTGAGGCCAGAAGATCTCGTCCAGGCCATACTTCACGCAGCTTGCCGGAGTGGCATCGAGGTAGGACCAACGCACTCCATCCTCCGTCGGGAGTTCCTTGTAGGCGATCGCCCTGCCACCCATCGAGACCGCCATTGACATCCCGGACTGGTGGAATTTCGGCGCGACTGCCGTGATTCTGCCAAATTGACGCATCATGTCAGCCAGCGAATGTATGCCACCAGCCTGATAACCATCGTCGTTTGTCAGCAGTATATTCAGTTCATCAGACATTCTATTAATATTTTAGCCCACAAATATATTAAATTCCGCAATTTTTTAATAATTTTGCATCGCTTTTGCAGTGAAAGGCTGCGGTTAGTTTAGTAAAGAAAAGTATTAACAACTTATTTAATATCTAATAAAATGGTAAAACTTGGTATTAACGGATTTGGCCGTATCGGCCGTATGGTTTTCCGTGCAGCGGTTGAGAACTTCTCAAACGACATCGAGGTTGTAGGTATCAACGACCTTCTCGATCCAGAGTATCTTGCTTACATGCTCAAGTACGACTCAGTTCACGGAGCATTCAAGGGCGACGTAAAGGTTGAGGACGGACACCTTGTAGTAAACGGCAAGAAGATCCGTGTCACCGCTGAGATGGATCCTGCAAACCTCAAGTGGAACGAGGTTGAGGCAGACGTAGTTGTTGAGTCAACAGGCTTCTTCCTTACTGACGAGACAGCCCGCAAGCACATCCAGGCCGGCGCTAAGAAAGTCATCATGTCAGCTCCTTCAAAGGACAGCACCCCTATGTTCGTCTATGGTGTAAACCACAAGACCTACGCTGGACAGGACATCATCTCCAACGCATCCTGCACCACCAACTGCCTTGCTCCTATCACCAAGGTGCTCAACGACAAGTTCGGTGTGAAGAGAGGCCTTATGACAACCGTTCACGCTGCCACCGCTACCCAGAAGACCGTTGACGGACCTTCAAAGAAGGACTGGAGAGGTGGTCGTGGAATCCTCGAGAACATCATCCCTTCATCAACAGGTGCCGCCAAGGCTGTAGGTAAGGTTCTTCCTGAGCTCAACGGCAAGCTTACCGGTATGTCTCTCCGTGTTCCTACTTCTGACGTTTCCTTCGTAGACCTTACCTGCGAGCTCAACACTCCAGCCACCTACGATGAGATCTGCGCCGCCATGAAGGAGGCTTCCGAGGGCGAGCTCAAGGGTGTTCTTGGTTACACTGACGAGCCACTGGTATCCACCGATTTCCGCAACGACTCACGCACTTCAATCTTCGACGTGAAGGCTGGTATCCAGCTCGATCCTACCTTCGTCAAGGTTTGCGCTTGGTACGACAACGAGTGGGGTTATTCCAACAAGGTGCTCGAAATGGCACGTGTTATCGCGAAATAATTAATTCACTTTTTTGCGAATAAGAACAAGGGTGACTAAAGTCTCTTTTTAGTCACCCTTATTTATAATAATCCTACCCCCTGGTCACTTCGTGACAGCCCCGGTGGGGCACGGGAAAAGGTTTCCCCGAATCCCGTTCGGTCGCTTCGCTCCTATTTTTTTTATATTTTAGCAGCTTTTTTTTTTTTGGGGGGGGGCACCTTATTTTTTGACAACACAAAGACGGCATTCTTTTGGAAGCCGTACATTAAAAAATCAAACATTATGAAGAAAGTTGTTTTGACACTTCTGTGCGGAGCCATGATCTTCTCAAGCTGCGGCACAATGTCCAAGACTGGACAAGGTACACTTCTTGGTTCAGGAGCCGGAGCAATCATCGGAGCCGGAATCGGCGCGGCCATTGGTGACGGCAAGGGCGCGGCCATCGGAGCAGCCATCGGAACAGCCGTAGGCGCGGGAACCGGAGCTGTCATCGGCAAGAAGATGGACAAGAAGGCAGCTGAGCTTGAGGCTCTTGAGAACGCCCAGGTAGAGACCGTACAGGATCAGAACGGTCTCCAGGCCATCAAGGTCACCTTCAACAGCGGTATTCTCTTCCCTACCAACGGATCGACCCTGTCACAGACCTCAAAGAACGAACTCTCACAGTTCGCCACAAAGATGAGCGATATGCAGGACACAGACATCACCATCTACGGCCACACCGACAACACCGGTTCCGACGCTGTCAACGAGCGCCTCTCCAACGAAAGGGCTCAGTCGGTAGCCACTTATCTGAAGAACTGCGGCATCGCCTCGTCACGCATGACGACCGAAGGCAAGTCCTACTCCATGCCGGTGGCCGACAACTCCACCAAGGAAGGCCGCGCCCAGAACCGCCGTGTCGAGATCTACATCACCGCCAACAAGACGATGATCGAGAAGGCCGAGAACGGCACGCTGTAGGGAATGACCATTCTTTATGAATATCTTATGTCAAGCGAACATTACGGTATTCTATGACAATTAGTCATTACACCAATGGCGGTTACTGAATATTCATAAAGACAATACTGAATGCCGCGGAGCACAGAATCCGCAAAGCGAGTTAGGTTATATCGCACCTGACTCGCTTTTTTGTTTCTCCGCCACACGTATTGACAATAAGAGAGCCATTTTACCGTAAGCCAATAACCACATAGTACATTTATTGGGATGCACCCGGCACAGTATCAAACTTTCTGAGGCACGAAAACTCTCCCGGCACAATTCGGTACAGGAGAAGGATCTCTGGGGTACGAACCGCACTCCGGAACGTGTTTGGTACAGGAGAGGGGCCTCTGGGGTACGAACCGCACTCGAAACGTGTTCGGTACAGGAGAGGGGCCTCTGGGGTACAAACCGCTCTCCGAAACGTGTTCGGTACAGGAGATGGGCCTCTGGGGTACGAACCGCACTCGAAACGTGTTCGGTACAGGAGAAGGGTCTCTGGGGTACGAACCGCACTCGAAACGTGTTCGGTACAGGAGAGGGGCCTCTGATGTACGGAATGCTCCACAAAACACCCTTGGTATAGGGAAATGGGCTATAGTGTACAGAATAAACGAAAGAGAATACCGGTACAAGGGCTTAATTTTATAAGATTAACGATTACAATATTAACTGAGATATTCGACAACTATGAAGAATTACAATGAAAAGGAAAGAAGTTGCGAGGCAACATTCTTTAGTGCCGGGCCTTATTGGCACGCTTACACCTTAGGAAAAGAGACCCCGATTCTCTTTACAGGCTCTGATGACTTAAGATTTGCGATGAACGTAATAGCTCAGGCTGCGGACAAGTTCCCGGAATTAAGGATTATCGCTTTTGAAGTGATGAACAATCATTTTCATTTCGTGATTTCCGGTAGCGAGTCAGTCATCCAAGCATTCTTTGAGTTTATCCGGAAACGGATTTTCAGATCGGTACCTGGAATCAAGTATGCCAAGTTGACGATAAAGCCTATCAAAGATCTTCACTCTCTTAGAAACAACATCATCTACACAAACAGAAACGGCTACGTGGCGGACCCCAATTACACTCCGTTCAGTTATCCGTGGGGAACAGGATGTTATTATTTCACACAATTTCCACTGAAAAAGACATATTCGGACCTCTACACCGGAGCAAGACGAAAGATGTTCAGAGGTCGTGCACCTGAACTTCCAGGAGACTGGAGAATGATTGATGGATATATTGCCCCTAAATCCTATTGTGCGATCATATTCGGAATGGCGATATTCAGGGACGCGCATCATTATTTTTCTATGGTCAGCAAGAACGTAGAGGCCTATAGCGAATTGGCCGCCGAGATTGACGATGGAGAGTTTCTTACAGACACTGAACTATTTACACAGGTAACCAAGATTGTAAAGTCCGGCTACGGGCTAAATGCCTTGAAAGATTTAAGCAAGGCTCAGAAGTTGGATCTGGCCCGAAAACTCCACTACGACTACCGTTCATCCAACGGGCAGATCCGCCGCACGCTTGGTTTGACACAGTACGAAGTGGACTCATTATTTCCATTAAGTGCAGACAAAAACAGATGACTGTCATCCGCCTAAATATAGTGAGCAGAGTTCGGTTCAAAAAAGGTTGATTCGCGGCACAAAACGAGGTAAGGGGCATAGTAGGTACACAGGAGGGGCTTCTGCGGTACGGAAAGGGGTGAGGGGCACGGTTGGTACACGGGAGGGGCTTCTGAGGTACGGAACGGGGTGGAGGGCACGGTTGGTACACGGGAGGGGCTTCTGCGGTACGGAACGGGGTGGAGGGCACGGTTGGTACACGGGAGGGGCTTCTGCGGTACGGAAAGGGATGGAGGGCACGGTTGGTACACCACAATGGGTACTGGTGTACGAAATGTACGGAAAGAAGGATTTATACACAAGATGAAGCCACACCGAAGCCAACGCAGATGAGACCGGCGTGCGGAGGAAAAGGCGAAGGAGGAAAGGGAGGAAAAGGCGAAGGAAGAAAAGGTGGAAAGGGAGAAGGAGGAAAGGGCTGAGGGATCAATACTGCCGCGGGCCGAAGATGGAGGTGCCGATGCGGACGATGGTGGCGCCGTGGCGGATGGCTAGGGGCCAGTCGTGGGACATTCCGATGGAGAGCTCGGTGAAGTCGGTCAGCTGGGGATAACGGGTGTCCAGACGTTGCTTGAAGGACTGGATGCGGGCGAAATCGGACTCGACAACAGTGTCGTCATCGGTGTGGGTGGCCATTCCCATCAGGCCGTGGATGCGGACGTGCTGGTAGGAACGGCCGCCGGCATATTCATCAAGGATGGACTCGATCTCCTGCTCGGTGAGGCCGCCTTTGGTTAGTTCGGCGCCGAGGTGGAGTTCCAGCAGGACGTTGACGGTCCGGGAATTGACCGAGGCCCAATTATCAATCAGATCCAGCAGGTGGCGGGAGTCCACGGACTCGACCAAAGAGGCATACGGAAGAACCAACTTCAGTTTGTTGGTCTGGAGATGGCCGATGAAATGCCATTCGATGTCCTGCGGGAGCTGTAGGGCTTTGGCGGCGAACTCCTGTGGACGGTTCTCTCCGAAACAACGCTGGCCGGCCTGATAGGCGGTCAGAATGTCCGGGAACGGATGGAATTTGGAAACTGCCACCAGTTTAACCCCCGATGGCAGTTCCTTTTTGATATTATTAAGATTCTCTTCTATCATTCCGTAAAGGATTTACTGGAATCAAAAAAGTCTTTATTATTTGAATATTGTTTACGTCCCTCCCTCCTAAATCAGGAATCCTGTTAAAAGTGTCAAATAAAAGAGAATACTCCTAAAATTCAGACAACTAAAACCTAAACAAATTCAAAATATTCATTTAGCCTGGCTTAGCGACGTCCTTTCTGCTGCTCCCTCTGCATCTGTGCCTGCATCCTCTGGGCCTCCTCAAGACGCTGCTGCCACTTGCTCTTAGGCATCTTCTTGCCCTCGGTGGCCTTCAGTTTGGCAAGAATCTCGTCCGGATTCACGAACCACTTTCTGATCACCCAGGTCTCAAGCATCGTGATGAGGTTGGAGAGCAGGTAGTAGTAGCTCAAACCGGCGGAGAGGCTGTTACAGATGAAGAACATCATTATAGGCATCATCCACACGCTCATAAAGCGCATCGAAGCCATCTGAGGATCATCGGCTCCTGGCTGGGATGCGGTCGTGATCTTCGAATAGAAAAACATTGACACGGCCATCAGCAGGGCGAACAATGACAGGTGATCGCCGATCAGCGGAATCCTCGTACCGAAATCGATGATGGAATCGTAAGCGCTCAAGTCATCGGCCCACAGGAAAGACTGCTGACGCAGCTCGATGGAAGCCGGGAAGAAGCGGAACATCGCCCACAGGATCGGGAACTGGAGGAGCATCGGCAGACAGCCGCCCATCGGGCTGATACCGGCCCTCTTGTATAGATCCATCTGAGCCTGCTGCTTCTTGAGAGCGTCCTCCTGCTTAGGGTACTTCTGGCTCAGCTTGTCGATCTCAGGCTTGATGGCCTGCATCTTGGCGGATGAGGAGTACGACTTGTAGGCGAACGGAAGCACGACAATCTTGATGAATATGGTCATCAACAGGATGATGATTCCGAAGTTGGAGATGAACCTGTGCAGGAAGTCGAACAGAGGAATGATCACGAATCTCGTGAACCAACCAACGAGCCAACCTCCCAGCGGGATGATCTTCTCGTACTTCTGGTCGAAGGACTTGAGGGTCTTGAAGTGGTTAGGACCGAAGTAGAACTCGAACGGAACCACCGTCTCGTGCTGTCCCGGCTGGAAATCCATCCTCAGACGCGCCTCACCAGTCATCAGGTTGTGACTCTCGTCGTCCTCAGGGAAATAGTTCAGCGCGAAATCAGCCGACGCGAACTCCTGCGGAGACCTCATGATGGCGGAGAAGAACTGCTGCTGGAATGCGAACCAAGACACCCTTGCATCGACACGTTTCTGCGCGCTGCGGCCCTTGGCGATGGCCTCCGGTTTCTTCTCACCGTTGAAATAGTAGTCAAGTTTGGAGTACTGGACCTCACTCTTGTAGCCCTTCTCCATCCTCGGCATGGTCACGAAATAATCCACATCGAACGAGAACACATTCTTAGGAATGACATTCTCCATTCCCACGAACGAGAGATAATTCTTCACTGAATATGATCCTTCGGCAATCGAATATCTCTGCTCGATGTAGCCGCCACCAGCGAAAGGCAGACGCATCGCAAGCGAAGTGTCAGTCTTCTCGGCGACCACAAAGTTGAAGTCCGCGGTATTGATCGTCTCTCCGGCATAGACCTGAATGTCATAGCGGCTCATCTCCGGCTTGAAGATGAAAAGCTCACCACCACCGTAGCTGCTATATTCATTGATTTTCACTGAATATGGCTGCGCACCTTTCGTGGTGAAAGCCACCTCGAACTTGTCGTTGGCCAAGGTAACGATCTGAGCCTCCGCTGAATGAGCGGCCTCAAGGAGAGAATCCTTATAGATGCTCACCGGAGCGGCGGCCACCTGAGCGACCGAAGCCGTGTCGGAGGACATTCTCTGGGCCGCCTCAACGGCGGCGATCGAGTCGGCCTGAATCTGTTTGACCAACGCTATCGAGTCCAACTGTGCCTGATAGGCGGCCTGTTTCTGATACTGTTTGTTCTGATAGAAGGTAAAGCCGAACAGGAGCAAGCCTATCAGGACAATACCTGTGATTGTGTTCTTATCCATTCTTGATTACTTCTCTTCTTCGCTCTCCTCTGCCTTGCGGATCTTTGCCTCAAGATCCTTCAGTTCCTGCTTCGCCGCGTCGATCCTCTCCTGCATCTTCTGGATCAGAGGAGCGGAGTTCTTGGATGACGAGAAGAAACCTATGTTGTTCTCGTAGGTGTCAATGTCCTGCTGGAGTTTGTTGTACTGCTGCACAAGACGATCCTTCTCGCTGAGCGGCTTTCTGGAGAATCCACCGTTCCTGCCACTGTTGCCGACACCCTGTCTCGGAGCCCTGAGTGAGAAATCCGGGAACTTGGCCTGCATAGCCTCTGTGTAAGCGGCCTGAATGCTTTCCTTCTCCTTGAACGGAACGAATCCGATTCCCTGCCACTTGTCAGCGAAGGCGCGGGCGGCATCGCGGTCAGCCGCCGCGTCACCTGAGAGGACATATTCATTGATCTCTTCGATGAGAGCCTTCTTGGCCTTGAGGTTGCCGTGGAAGTCATTCTCCGGCTTGGCGTTCTTGTCGCGCTCGTTGAAGAACTCATCGCAGGCGGCGCGGAAACGCTTCCAAAGCTGCTCAGACTTCTTGCGAGGCACGGCGCCGATCTCCTTCCACTGCTTCTGCAGGGCGATCAGAGCCTCTGTGGTCTTCTTCCACTCCTTGCTGTCCTTCAAGGCCTCGGCCTGCTCGATCAGGGAGAGCTTCTTCTCCATATTCTCGTTCATCGAGTCCTTGAACTGGGTGTAATATTCCCTCTTGCGGGAGAAGAACTTGTCGCAGGCGGCGCGGAAGCGGTCGTAGATCTTCTGGTTCTCCTTTCTGGTGGCGAATCCGATGGTCCTCCACTTCTTCTGAATATCCTCGATCTCGGTTGAGAGGGCGTTCCACTCGTTTGATGACTTGACTTCCTTCTCGGCGATGGCCTCGACCTGCTCGCAGAGCTTGGTCTTCTCGGCAAGGTTCTCCTGCTGCTTCTCCTTCTGGCCCTCGAAGTAGGCCTGATATTTCTTGTTTATGACGGCTGTGGCGGCCTTGAAGCGATCCCAGATGGAATCACGATATTCCTTTGCCACAGGGCCGAACTCCTTCCACTGCTCGTGGAGCTTCTGGAGCTCACGGAAAGCCTCGACGACATTCTCGTTCTCGGAAAGTCTCTCGGCGGCCTGGCAGAACTCCTCCTTGGCCTCAAGGTTCTTCTTGAAATCGAGATCCCTCAGGTCGCGGTTGATCTTCACCATGTCGTAGAATTTCTCCACGTAGAACTGGTAGGTGTCGTTCAGGTCACGGAACTTTGTGGCCGGAACCGGACCGATCTCCCTCCAGCGGTTCTGGAGCTCACGGAAAGCCGGGAATGTGGAGTTCACATCCTCCTGCTTCTCGACGAGGTTCTTAAGATCCTCGATGACAGCCTGCTTCCGGGCGAAGTTCTCCTCCCTCTGGGCATCCTGCTGGCGATTATATTCAGCACGCTCTTTCTTATAGTTGGCATAGACACCCTTGAAGGCGGTCTCCATGGCCTCGAACGGATTGTCCTTCACTTCCTCGGTCTGAGCCGCAGGGGCGACCTCATCGATCACATCCTCCCTTGACGAAGGCTCATCAACCTTCGCTCCAAAGCCGGCCTCGGCCTTCTCTTTTGAGAGTTTCTTGTAGAAAGCGGACTTGATGGCCTCAGCCTCCTTGTACCTCTTCATCCTGTCGTCGGCCTGGGAAAGCTTGTCGAACATGTCCGACAACTCAGCCAACGAAAGGCTTCCGAGATCAGCCGGAATCTCTCCGCCTTCCTCGGCCTGAACGGCTTCCTCGCCTCCTTCATTCGCATTCTCCACAACCTGTGGGGCCTCTTCAGCCTTGTCAGCGACCTCCTCGGCAACCTCCTGCGCCTTAAGATCTTCTACATTCTCATTGAGAGCCTTTGGAGCTTCCTCTACATCTGGGGTCACATTAACCTCAGGAATATTACCTTCACTCATAAAGCAGTTTAATTATAAGAGTTTCAACATATCCGCAAATATACCTAAAAAAACAATTAAAAACCCTATTTTTGCAAAAAGGAAAAACAATATTCTATGCGAATTGACATTCTTACAGTCGTTCCGGAACTTCTGGACAGTCCGCTGAGCCACTCGATCGTGGGGCGGGCGATCAAGAAAGGTCTGGTCGAAATACACGTCCACAACATCCGGAAATATGGCCTCGGCCCGCGCGCCACGGTGGATGACTACTGCTACGGCGGCGACGCGGGGATGGTGATGATGATCGAGCCGGTGGAGAAAATGATCGACGAGCTGAAGGCGGAGCGGGAATATGACGAAGTCATCTACATGTCCCCCGACGGCGAGCGTCTGAACCAAGGAATATCCAATGAGCTCTCCCTGAAGGGGAATCTCATCCTCCTCTGCGGCCATTATAAAGGAATAGACCACCGGATCAGGGAACATCTGGTGACCCGCGAGATCTCCGTGGGCGACTATGTGGTCAGCGGCGGCGAGATCCCGGCGGCCCTGCTGGCGGACTCCATCGTGAGATTGATTCCGGGAGCGTTGTCCGACGAGACCTCTGCCCTCAGCGACAGTTTCCAGGACGGCCTCCTCTCCCCTCCTGTCTATACCCGCCCGGCCGACTACAAAGGCTGGAAGGTTCCTGAGGTCCTGTTGAGCGGAAATCCGAAACTCATCCGCGAATGGCAGGACGAGCAGGCTCTTGAGCGGACAAGGCTTCTCCGGCCGGAACTGCTCGGCGACACCGGCGGAAAGCACGATCAGGCGATCGTAAAATAAGAGAAGGTCCTGAAAAAAATCGCTTGACGAACAACCATTGGAAAACATTGATAGTCAATGGAGAAGATAGTTATCAACGTAAAACGTTTAAAAGTTTTCCGGAAAAAGGCTTGCTTAAACGTTTTTTTTGACTACTTTTGTCATCGGAAATGTGAGATACATCACACTCTAACGACTATGACCTTCTTTCAAAATAAGGTAATACACTACTAACTAACCGAAAAAAGTCCGCAGCGATGTGGGCTTTTTTGTTTTCTGTGCATATTCCACTCGACTCTGTAAAGGTGCGCAAACCACTGTTCCATCAGATCAAGCCAAAAAACGGAAGTGAACATAGCGAAATTCAAAATAATATTTATAACTTTGCGTAGTAAATTCAAAATGATAATTTGAAAAAGCATAGATGATCAGCAAAGAGACACTCAAGCAGGTTTTGGCTTCAAATCAGAAAGATATTGAAAACTATAAGGTGATGCCACGAGCATTGCCGTCTGATGACTTTCCTCGCCGCGCTTTTATCGGTGTCCGACGTGCCGGCAAGTCATTTATGCTCTACCAAAAGATACAGCAGATGCTTGCCGCCGGACACGGATGGGATGAAATGCTATATATCAGTTTTGAAGATGACCGCTTAGCCCAATTTGAGACAGCTGATTTCGAAAGAATATTGGAGGTACACGCAGAAATGTATGGTAAACGTCCAATGCTATTTCTTGATGAAGCACAGAATATTGATGGATGGGAAAAATTCGCCCGCAGACTGGCGGACGCGAAATACTCCGTATGGATTACAGGCAGCAATGCAAAGATGCTGTCATCAGAGGTTATGACGACTTTGGGGGGACGTTATCTTACAACAGAGGTCTATCCGTATAACTTTCTGGAGTATCTTGAAGTCAGGAATATTCCATATGACACAATATCATTACTGGCAACTGAATCCCGTGCGGCCGTGCTCCGCGAATGGGATGAGTATCGATTATGGGGAGGCCTTCCGGAATCTGTCGGACTATCCGTCAAGCGCAACTATCTGAGCAGCACATTCCAGAAGATATATTTGGGCGATATCGCCAGTCGCAACAAGATAGCAAACCCGAATCTCTTGCACCTGCTGCTGAAGAAGTTGGCCGAAAGTGTATGCCAACCAGTATCTTACAATAGATTGTCCCATATACTATCCTCGGTCAGCGGAAAGATAACAATGCCCACTGTCAGTAAATACATTGAGTACTGCGAATCCGCTTGGCTGCTGCTGCGCCTAAGAAATATCTCCGCATCATTCGCGGAAAGAGAATCCTCGTGCAAGTACTATTTCATCGACAACGGTGTGCTTAACCTGTTTCTCCTTAACGGAGAGGAATCGTTGCTTGAAAACGTCGTCGCACTTGCCCTTTTCCGAAAATATGGACACGATCCAGACAATGAGCGGGTTTTCTTCTATAACGAAAGAATTGAAGTCGATTTCTATATACCTGAGGACGAATTGGCCATACAAGTATCGTATAGCATATCACAATCCAATGAGACGTTTGAACGTGAGGTGAACGCTCTAAAAAAATTCCCCAAGGTACATTCTTGCAAGCAACGTCTGATACTCACAAACGACGAGTCCGGCACTGTCGAGGATGAGTTCGGTGTCATTGAAATGATGCCTGCTTGGAAATGGCTCTTACAGTATAATCTCAACTTAGACTCACCTCAACCATCATCCCATTAATCCGACACACCAGGCCAAAGTCTGATCGAGATCGGCGGCGAGATCCAAGGCAGGAACTAGCACATCATCCTATGTGTGTCTCAAGCCACATTGAGAAAAACTTGTCATACACTTCGTACACGCCCTTGTCTTTGGTCACGATCTGCCGGTCAACCAGTGACTTGATGGCAGTCTGAACGGTCGAAGGACTCTGAAGCGCATATTTCTTCACAAACTT
>OJAM01000724.1_pt1 | contig 13666 bp, 11 predicted proteins | sample 1589071 | NCBI WGS metagenome assembly OJAM01 (sample SAMN03283243) | human gut metagenome | biome: human-associated habitat; material: feces | host: Homo sapiens | place: Peru | collected 2012
CGCCATTCTCGGTTCGATGAAGTGTGACGGCAGCCAGATTGCCAAATATACCCCGCTTGAAGGCTGGAGAGTAGAAGATGAGGAAGCCGCAGAGATTTCTGACGGCAAATTCCGCCCCGACACAGCCAAGATATTTTACGATGGCGCTTACGACGATGGCAGCGCTTTTGTGGTGATTTCAAAGAAAGAACTTCGCCTGAATGTGTATGCCACCGTGAAGGGCGACACTACCTTGATAGCGCGCTATCCTGTGTGCCTGAGCCGAGTGAAAGGACAGAAAGAGAAAGAGGGCGATATGAAAACGCCTTCATGCACCATCGACAATCCGTTTACCATCACAGAAATTAAAGACGCCAGCACTTGGACCCACGATTTCGGCGATGGGCGTGGCGCGATACTCTCGTATGGGCATTGGTTTATGCGCCTTGCCACCCCACACAAGGGCATAGGCATTCATGGCAATACCGGCAACGAAACCAAGATGCCTGGCCGCGATAGCGAAGGCTGCATACGCCTCACCGATGCAGGTATCGACCACTTCAAGCAGCACTACGCAAAGAAGGGCATGAAGGTGATTATCAAAGCCGAAAACCAAGGTCGCTACCCCTTCGAAACCCCAGCCATCAAATCGCCAGGCAAGCCGATAGCATAAACGGAAACCAAGCCCTAAAATACTTAAGAATGCCTGAAATGCTATAGCATTGAGGGACAAAATATCCCTCCCAGCGGAATGCTGGTGGGGATTATTTTTGGTGGAGGAGGTGGGAGATGGCTGTGTCGAGGATGGTGTCGTGGCCGGACAGGCGGTCGGCTTCGGTCATATCCACTTTGATGTCGGGGGCTACGCCAAATTCTGTGATATTGCCTTCAGAGTCGCGGATTACCGCCGCCGAGAAGCGCACGCTCCAGCCGTTGGGCAGTTCGCTGGTGAATGGCAAACCGCAACCGCCACCAGTGGTGTCGCCGATGATGGTGACATTGGGGAGTTGCTTCATGATTGACACGAAATTGTTGGTGGCACTGAAACTTCCACGGTTGCAAAGCACCACGATAGGCTTATTGTAGTGCTGACGGCCCTTCGCCGGGCTAAAATCATAGTTATAAGGTTTGGAAAACGCATCGTGGGCAGGGCCAGTCTTGTGGCTGATGCTTCCCACCGTCATTTTCTCGTTGATGAATCTGCCCACCAGTTTTTCCACATTGGTGAGGAAACCGCCGCCATTGCTGCGCACATCGATAATCAGTCCGTCGCTACTTGCCAAATAGGCTAAAATGGCATCGAGGTTGCCCTCGCCGATGACGTTAGAGAAATCGCCGTAGTACAAATAGCCGATGTTGCTGCTCAAAATCTGGTATTTGATGCCGCTTGTGCGCTTGTATTCGAAGTTGAGGTAATGCTCATCGATGAGGCGTTCGTCGTAGTTGATAGGGTATTTTTCCCAAATCCAGTATCTCGACACATCGCTTGCATTGATTAGATTGGTGTGGCCGTCTTTCAGTTCCTTCAGCATATCGCTGCAAAGGTTGAAGAGTTCGCCACTGTTGATGCCCTTGGTGATTTTCGCGCGGTATTGCTTGCCCACAGCGTCCCAATCCACATTCTTGTATTCAAAGAAAGTGTAATGCTCGTCGAGAATGGTCCATAGCGCATCGAAATTACCTTCGGCATCGTTGCTGAAAGTCTGTTCGCTGCATGCCGAACCGAGGCACGCCATCACCGAGAGTATGAATATGTGAAACCACTTTTTCATTATTTCCTTTTCTTAGTGCTCATCAAATTGCAACCGATGCCAATCACCAGACTGTGGCTGAAGGCACGCGTAGTGATATGGCACACATTGGAGGTCTCGACACGGTTTCGGTAGCCGATACGCAGCATCGTGTTGGCACCGATAGCATAGTCGGCATAGAGATAGTTGGTGATGTCGAAGCGATTGCCCCACCAACCGAAATGCGCCAAATTCTTGCGGTTGCCCACATATATCTCATAATACGCCTCGTCGTATTCGGGCGAGAAGAACGCGCCCAGCACAGGGAGCGACATTTCGTAATTCAGCGTGATGGCACGCTTCCAAAGCGTGGTGGAATACGACGCCATGGCATTCACGCCGGCAGCCACATTGATACGAGCCGACACCACATTGTTGCTATTATTGGTGTTGTAAAGCACGCCGCCACGGAATTGCGCCATCGGGCCCACCATCACGGCAAACTTTTGCCACGGCACATTGCTCCAACTGCGCATACCAGCCCACTTGAAATCAGCCAGCAGCGCGTGCATGGTGTGGTTGCCGGCAGGATTGTGGGTGAGTTCGTAGTCAACGCCACCCTCCATGATTCGGCACCAGCGCGAGGCGTGGTTGCGGCACATATTTGCGTATGCCACACGGATGTGCGAACCGTCGTAGGCGATGGGCGAAACGTAGGTGTCGCGCTGCGATCCATAGCCAGCATCGAGGGTAAACATACTGGTGGTCACCTTCGTGGAATCGGCAGAAATGGTGGCTTGTGCGCTTGCATGGCTCACGCACAGCCAAATAGTAAGCATTGATATGTATGCCGAAAGTTTATTCATCGCCTTCGCCGAAGAGGCGGGTTTGTCCTGTCAGTTGGTCGCGCACCTCCTGCTGGTTGATAGCGTCGGAGAGCGTGGCATCGGTGTCGGTATTGTCCATCTCAGCCACGGTGGCAGCGGACTGATCTTCTTCCTCCGGCACTTCGCGAGGCTCGATTTCAGTCACCGAGTCGATGGTGAAATTGCTCACACGCTTACCCTTGGCCTTGAAACTCTTCACACCAATGTATTCGTCGGCATCAATCACCAGATTTTCGCGGAAAGCGTCGCCACCGCCAAATTTCACATCGAAGCGAGGGAACTTCTCGTCGGTGAGCGTGAGCAGTTTGGAATCGGGGTTGCCGCCAATCATGCTCTGCTTGTTGTTCTTGTCTTCGAGCGTGCATCGCTTGATGTAGAGGAAGCCTTGGTCGGCATCATCGACGATAGCCGTCCACACCTTGCCCTCCACATACTTCTCGATGCGGAGAATGCCGTCTTCGTAGTGGTTGGTGGCTTCGCTGGTGGTGGTGTAGAAGTCGCCATTTTTCATAATCACGAGAATACGGTCATCGCCACTGAACTTGCCAAGCGAGAAACCGTGGTTCTCGTAGTTGAGACGAAGCACATCGGGGTCGAACCACACTTCACGGTCGCCGAGGGTTGACACGCCATGCTCCTTGAGCGAAATGCGGTGCACCTCGTTTTTGGTCACAAGATTGCCACGGGTGAGTTTGCCTTTAATGCCGAGTTCGGCGAGGTCGATGTCGAATTGCAGCACCTTCAGGCGTGGCTTAGGCTTGAGCGTGATGCGAAGCACTTCAGCCTCACCGTTAGGATTGGCGGTGAACCACATCACCTTGCTGCCCGGCTTTCCTTGCGTAAGGTCGTATTCACGGTCGCGTGTCACGCCCGTAACGGCAAATCGCTTCATATACACGATGCCGCCACGTCCGTCTTGATAGAGCACATTGTAGATGGTGCGCGTGTCGTTGCGCTTAAACACATTCAGGTAAATCACATTCTTACCCACATATATCTTCTCGCTCACCTTAATCACCTTAAACTTACCATCTTTGTAGAAAATGATAATGTCGTCGATGTCGGAGCAGTTGCACACAAATTCGTCCTTCTTCAGAGCGGTGCCGATAAAGCCGTCGGCACGGTTGATGTAGAGTTTTTCGTTAGCCTCAGCCACCTTCGATGCCACGATAGTGTCGAAGTCGCGAATGATGGTGCGGCGTGGGAACTGGTGGCCGTATTTCTTTTTCAGTCCCTCAAACCACTTGATGGTGTGGTCCACCAAGTGAGCGAGCTTGTTGTCGATGTCGGCAATGCGCTCGTTGAGGGTGGCGATGTAATTGTTCGCCTTGTCGATGTTGAACTTCAAGATTCTGCCCATCTTTATTTCGAGCAGACGGAGAATGTCGTCGCGCGTGATGTCGCGCACAAACTGCGCCTTGAATGGGTTGAGACGCTTGTCGATGTGAGCCACGGCAGCGTCGAGGTCCTTCGCCTGTTCGTAGCCACGATCCTTATAGATGCGCTCCTCGATGAAGATTTTTTCGAGCGAGGCGTAAAGCAGCGATTCGAGAGCGTCGGCACGCTGATACTCCAAATCCGCTTTCAGGATTTGCTTGGTGCGGTCCACGCTGTAGCGCAGCAGTTCGCTCACGTTGAGGAACTGAGGCTTCTCGTCCTTAATCACACAGCAGCAAGGCGAAATGCTGGTTTCGCAGTCGCTGAACGCGTAGAGCGCGTCGATAGCCTTGTCGCTCGACGTGCCGGGCTGCAGTGTGACGATGATTTCGGCTGTGGAGGCAGTGTTGTCTTCCACCTTTTTGATTTTGATTTTACCCTTTTCGGCCGCTTTCAGGATTGATTCAATCACAGAGGCAGTGGTCTTGCCGTAAGGCACGTCCTTCACCAGCAGCGTTTTATTGTCGATTTTCTCAATCTTGGTGCGCACACGCACATTGCCGCCACGCTCACCGTCCTTATAGTTGTTCACGTCGATGTAGCCGCCAGTGGGGAAGTCGGGGTAGAGGTGAAATTCCTCGCCACGGAGATAACTGACAGACGCATCGATGATTTCGCAGAAGTTGTGAGGCAGAATTTTACACGACAAGCCCACGGCAATACCCTCGGCACCTTGCGCAAGGAGCAAAGGGAACTTGGCAGGGAGCGTGATAGGCTCCTGGTTGGTGCCATCATAACTCCAAGTCCATTCGGTGACCTTGTTGTCGAACACCACTTCAAGGGCAAACTCCGACAGGCGCGCCTCGATGTAACGGCCAGCCGCAGCACCGTCGCCAGTGAGAATGTTACCCCAGTTACCTTGCGTGTCGACCAGCAGTCCCTTCTGACCGATAGCCACCAGAGCCGAATAGATGGAGGCATCGCCGTGTGGGTGATAGTGCATGGTGTCGCCCACGATACCAGCCACCTTAGCGTAGTGGCCGTTGTCGCTCTTTTTCATCACGTGCATGATGCGGCGTTGCACAGGCTTCAAGCCATCTTCGATGTGTGGCACCGCACGCTCCAAAATCACATAACTGGCGTAGTCGAGAAACCAATTCTCGTACATGCCAGAGAGTTGCAATTTCTTGTCTTTGGGCAATTTGTAGGAAGAGTGGGCAGAAGTAGTGGCGTCGTCGGAGGTCACTTCTTCGGCTTGCACATCTTCCACCGAAGCGTCGGATGCTTGGGTATCGTTCATTTCGCCCTCAGGGTTGGTGGCCTGTGGTTGTTCGTTCAATTCTTCGGGTGTCTTCTCGTTGTCGTTGTTCATATTTTGTGGGTAAAATCTGCGTAATTTAGCAATTAACCTACAAATTTAACAAAAAATCTTGATTACAGCCCCCTTTCTTCCTCTTTTTATTAATGTGGAACGCGGCTTTAGCCCAGCTTGAAGTGGTGAAAAGTGAGAAAATGAATAAAAAAATGGCGTATTTGTTTGTTGATTAATATAAAATGACTATTTTTGCAATGATAATTAGAGGATAGATGAATAGTGTAGATATGTGAAGTGAGAAAAGCACTTTAATTGAATCTGTAAAGCCATTATTTACTTTCCCTAAAAATTTTTGTTAAACATTTTCTAAAAACTAAATGACAATGAAAAAAGTTATTTTGATGCTTGCGTTTGCTGCCTCATTGATGGTAGTGAGCTGCGGTAAAGGTGACGGTAAACCTGCTGGTAGCGATTCTGCTGCCGCTGTAGAACAAACTGCTGATGATGCTGCTGAAGCTCTCCCAACAGAACCATTCACACTCAAAATTAGAGGTGTGAGCGGTGGTGAATGGGACAACTTCAAACCATGCCTTGGTGAAGCAAAATTCACTTTGGGCACTGAAGAAGGCGACATGGTGAACGTGGAAGTGATGGTTCCTTTCGAATCAAGAAATGCGCGCGCGGTGAAGGGCGTAGAATCGGCTAACTACCAAATCTACTACTCTGGTGAAGACAACAAAAACATTTACTGCGATCCAATGCTTGAACTCGACAAGGCTGAAATCCCTGCTGTAGTGGAATTTGTGAACGCTGGTAAGGCTGGCGAGGAAAAAGATTTCAAATATGTGGGTAAGTTGAAGAAGGCTGATGTGCTTGCTATGATTAAGGATGGCGAGATGGGTGCATTGGTTAAGAACTTTAAGTTCCAGGAATAATCCTAAATTTTCTGATTTAAAGACAATAATTGTTTGATATGATGATTGCTGCCCGCTGGCGGGTGGCAATCTTTTTTTGGCTTTTTTGGTGGGGGGGGCTTTTGGGAGCAGCTCGGAGCACTCGGAGCACTCGGATTTTTTGAGGGGATTTTGTGGTGGGGGATTTTGGGAGCAGCTCGGATTTTTTTGAGGGGATTCTTTTTTTTTGGGGGGGGGTGTTTTGGATTGTAAGTGTTGGAGAAAATTAAAAAATGATTAATATTTTGCATATTTTTGTTACAATTTGGGAAAAATGTGTATCTTTGCACTATAAAATTTTATACACTATAAAAGTATTAAATGTTATCAGAGAACTAATTAGTTATAAATTAGTATTTTGAAAAAACTATTACTAAGCAGACTATGGCTAACGCAAAATTAGACACATTAGATTACAAGATTTTAAAGATGCTTTCGATTGACGCAAGAAAGCCTTATCTTGAAGTGGCTCGCGCCTGTGGCGTGAGTGGCGCCGCTATTCATCAGCGTATTCAGAAACTATATAGCATGGGTGTGGTGAGAGGTTCGATTACATTGATTGACCCTTCATCGGTAGGATTCGACACTTGTGCTTATGTGGGTATTTTCCTGAACGACTCATCGAAGTACGACGAGGTGATTGAACACCTCAAGGAAATGCCTGAAGTGGTGGAATGCTATATCACAACCGGCAAGTACGACATGTTTGTGAAGCTTTACGCAAAGAATAACGACCATTTGCTCCACTTAATTCACGACAAGTTCCTGACTATGGGTCTTGGCAGAACCGAAACACTGATTACTTTCAAGGAAGTGTTTAAACGCCAAATTCCTGTAGAAGACTAAGAAACTCTTCATTTTTTTATTTGGACAACCTTTCCTCGCCCAGGTTTCGCATTTTCTCTGTTGTGGCTTGCCCATGATGAGACAGGCGTGACCTGAGTGAGGATTTTTATTTATTAAACTATGAACGATAAGGCACATATTCTTCTCGATGCTATCAGTATAGCTCGTGGAGCAGGACAAATTCAGATGGCGAATTTCCGTAGCGCCACGCTGAAAGTGGAAACGAAAGACAATGAGTACGACTTGGTGACGGCAGCCGATAAGGCTTGCGAGGCATTTGTGGCAAGCAAGGTGCATGAATTGTATCCCACACATTCGGTGTTGAGCGAGGAATCGGGCGACGACGATGTGAAAAGCGATTGGCAATGGGTGGTTGATCCAGTGGACGGCACCACCAACTTCAAGTCGGGACTGCCTTATTTCACCATTTCGATTGGTATTCGCTATCGTGGCGAAACGGTGATAGGGGTGGTGTATGCGCCACGCCTCGACGAACTGTTCACTGCCGTGAAGGGCGAGGGTGCGATGCTCAATGGCGAACCCATCAAATGCTCGGCTTGCACCTCGATTTCGCAGGCTGTGGTTTGCACAGGATTTCCTTACGACAAGGCGGAAAATGCCGATAACAACATTGCCGAATCGGTGCGCATGATTCCAAAGGTGCGTGGTTACCGCCGTTTGGGCTCGGCATCGCTCGACATTTGCTACACAGCGGCAGGCATTCTCGACGCCTTTTGGGAACTGAATTTGCACATTTGGGACGTGTGTGCGGCATATTTGATAGCCACCGAGGCAGGGTGTGAGATTCACCGCCTGCGCACCGACCGTGCCGAATCGGTGCTGATTTCGCCCAAGGCACTCACTCAGCCCATGCTTGATGTGCTGCTGCCCGCAACAATATAACGGTTTACACACAAACGCTTTATGAAGAGGGGATATTCCCTTGGTGTGTTATTAATGGTTCAGTGGAAAATTTCTGGGGATAGATTATGCATTGTTGCCGAATCGTGAATGGAACCAAAAAACAAAAACCTAAAAAACAGCCTTGGAGCAACGTGGAATGCTTCGCATTTGGCGGTGCGACTGTGCGCTTTGCGTCATTGGAAACGAGTTTCCATGCCGCCAACCACACAATCCCTCCGCCACCCTCTTACGAGGGCTATCCACTTTGCCCCAAGGATAAAAGCCGCTCGCCGTTTCACGGCGAAAAACCTTTGATGGTAAAATGATTTCTTGAAAAGAGGTTGTATCAATCTCCCAAAATGATAACGCCATAGCGTAGGGATTGTTTCCAATGTGCTGATACATTGCCATTTGCAGCGAAACATGCCAAAGGCATGTCCCTACGTTATATTGGATTGTTTTTTTGATATTACTTTCTTTATTTTGGTGCTTCGTTGACTGGTGATGGCATTTTGGAGAGCGCGCGGAAGTAGCGGACCATGATGGGGAGGGTGATGGCTGCCGAAATCACATCGGCGAAGGTTTGACACACCTCCACACCGAAAATGCCCCAATAGATGGGCAGCACGATGATGAGCGGAATGAAACACAAGCCATTCCGCAGTGCCGCTACCACGTTGGCGGAGATTGCCCAGCCGCTCGTTTGCAGCGCCATGTTGCTCATGATGATGAAGGCGGTGAGCGGCCAAGTGATGATTTGCCATCGCAGCGCCGTGGCACCCACTTCCACCACGGCAGGGTCGTGGCGCATGAGGTCGATTACCTCTTCGGCAAAGTAGAAGCCAGCCACACAGCACACCACCAGGAACATGAGACAGAGTTTGATGGCGTAGAAATATCCTTTGCGCACACGCTTAAAGAGGCGTGCGCCGAAGTTGAATCCGCAAAATGGCTGGAATCCTTGCCCAATGCCAATCACCACCGAGAACACCACAAAACTCACACGCCCCACAATGCTCATGCCGGCAATGGCAGAGTCGCCAAACGAGGCTGCCGCCAAATTGAGCAACATGGTGGAAACGCTTGCCAGACCTTGGCGCGAGAGCGATGGCGTGCCGCCTTTCAGCATCTCCGTCATGTAGTGCTTGTTGAGGGTGATGAGTTTCAGCGTGAGGCGCAGATTTCCGCCCCTTGTCGCCAACACGTACAATACGATAAAACCGAACAACTCGCTGAGAATGGTGCCGATAGCCGTGCCGGCGATGCCCATACCGAAGGTGAATGTGAACAGCGGCACCAGCGCCACGTTGAGCACCGCGCCCGTCATCATACCCACCATGGCAGAGACGGCGTTGCCCTGAAATCGCATTTGATTGTTGAGCGTCATGGTGGCGGTAACGATAGGCGTGCCGAGCAGCATAATGCCTAAATACGTTTTGGTGTAGGGGAGAATGGTGGGCGTGGAGCCGAATGCCATGGAGAGCGGTTCGAGAAACAGCAATGCCACGATAGCCAAAGCCACACCTGTGATGATTGACAAATAAAACGAAGTGCTTGCCATTCGTTCGGCCTCGTTGCGGCGTTTAGCTCCGAGTTGGCGTGAAATGTAGGTGCCTGAGCCTTGCCCGAAGAAGAAACCGATGGCTTGCACAATAGCCATGGCAGGGAACGCCACGCCCACAGCGGCGGTGGCTTGCGTATTGATTTGCCCCACATAGTAGGCATCCACGAGGTTGTAGATACTCGTGACAAGCATACCGGCGATAGTGGGGATAGCCATGCGAGAAATCACCTTTCCCACATTGCCACGCGTGAGGAATATGTAGTTGTCTTTGTTTGTCATTATCTGAGTAGAATCATTACGCCACTGATGGCGAGATAAATATACACTAAAGTGCGCAGCAGATTGATGGATATTCGGCGGAATACCAGTGCGCCAATCACATTGCCGATAATCACCCCGCCTATGCCGTAAAGGAAACCGTAGCCCACGGCAGGCGTGACGAAGCCGTTGTAGGCACGCACCATCGCCATGCCTATGTTGCCAATCAGAAAGTAGGTTTGCACCGTGGCCATATAATGGTTTTTATCGGTTTCGGAAGCGAGGAAATAGAGCACCGCCGGTGGACCTTGCATGGCGAAAAGTCCGCCCATAATGCCACTGAGCGAACCAGCCGCCACTTGTGTGGAGCGCGAGGGCTTGAGGTGGATATGCCCGTTGATAAACAGGAAATAGATGCTCGCAAAAATGAGCACGCAGCCCAAAATGGTGTTGAGCACCGTGTCGTGAATCTGTGTGAGGGCGAAAATGCAGATGGCTGAAAACGCCATGAACGCCACGAGAATGAGCCAAAGGTGATTCCAGCGGATATGGCGCCACATCCTCACTGCCACTATCAGCGAGGTGCAAAGCGCCAAGATTCCAGATAGGGCAGTGGCTTCGCCGTAGCTGGGCATGAGTGCCGTGAGCCACGTCATGATGAAGATGCCGAATCCGAAGCCCGTGACACGCTGCACGAAGCTCGCTCCGATACAAAGCAGTAGTAAATATAGATGCGCGTCCATGTTTTCAGTTCTGTGTTGAGAGGTTTTTTAAAAATCGGTTACTCGTTGCCGTCTTCCTCGTTGAGGGTTTTGAGTGCCACTTTTGCAGATTTGTGCTGCTGATTGGCGGCTTTCTCATACCAGTATCTTGCCAGTTTGTGGCTTTTCTTGATGCCGAATCCGAAGTGGTAGCAAACGCCTAACTTGTATTCAGCCTCCGCATAGCCCTTCTCGGCTGCTTTTTTCCACCATTCAATGGCTTTGTCGAGATCTTTTTCCACTTGGTCGCCCTTCATGTATTCCACGCCCAACATGGTTTGTGCCACCGAATCGCCTTTCTCGGCTTTCTGCCTCAATTCCTCGATGTTCACCTTTGGGGCATCGGGCTCGCCACTTCGTGGTGTGGCAGGGGTGGTGCTTTGTGGTTTTTGGCGATGCGTTTTGCGCTTGTTGCGCCGGTGCTTTGTGGTGGTTTTGCGTTGCGTGGTGGTGTCGGGTTTGGTGGGCATGGCTTCCACGCTCACGCCTTCAATTTCAGCCACGGTTTTCTGCGTGCTGTAGCAACTGCCCAGCACCAGCATCAACGATGATATGATAAAAATGAGTAATCGCATAAATAATGTATACAATATACAAAATTACTGCTTTTATCCTTAGTAATCAAACGCTGTGTGGAAAAAGCAACGGAATGTTGCCGCCATTGGGTGAGGCGGGCAACATTCCGTTGGGAATATGCTTATTGAGGAATGTGTCAAATGCGTTGATTCATTGCTGTTTGTATCGAAACATGCCGAAGGCATGTCCCTACGTTATGATGCAAATTTGACACACACTCGTGTGGGGATTAATCTTCTTTCTTTGCTTTGAGGCAAGAACAGATGAGGAAGCCGATAAGGGCGAGGTAGATGACCACAGCCAAAGCGCTTGTCACGCCATCGCTCAATGGACATTCGTAAGAGAAGCCAGAGAGGGTCATACCTGCGCTCACCACACCCATCAATGCGCCACCTGCGATGAAACCGCTGGCGAGCAAGGTGCCTTTTTCTTGACGAGCCTTGTTGAGTTTCTCGTCTTTGCTGCGAGAGCCTACAAACCAGCTGATGGCGCCACCCACGAGCAATGGAGCGTTGAGGTGGAATGGAATGAACATGCCCAAAGAGAATGCCAAAGCCGGCACGCCGAGCCAGTTGAGCAAGCAAGCGAACACCGCACCCACAGAGTAGAGAATCCATGGAGTGTCGCCACCCATCATCAGAGGGTCGATTACGGCAGCCATTGCGTTGGCTTGTGGAGCAGCCATTACGTCGGGGTTGGTGAAGCCGTAAGCCTTGTTGAGCAGGAGAATCACACCACCCACGGTAGCGGCCGACACCAGAGTGCCCACTGCTTTCCAAGTTTGCTGCTTAGCAGGAGTAGATCCCAACCAGTAGCCAATCTTCATATCGGTAACCATACCGCCAGCCATAGAGAGCGCGGTGCAAACCACACCACCAATCACCATCGAAGCGATGATGCCTTGGGTGCCGTTCAATCCGATAGCCACGAAAATGGTGCTTGCCACGATGAGGGTCATCAAAGTCATGCCCGATACAGGGTTGCTGCCCACGATAGCGATAGCGTTGGCTGCCACGGTGGTGAACAGGAAGGCGATAACCACTACCACGAAAAATGCCACGATGGCTTGTGTGAGGTTGCCGATCACGCCAATCCAGAAGAACACGAAAGTGACGATAAGCGCAGCGGTGAGTGCAAACACGAGAAGTTTCATTGAAATGTCTTTCTGTGTGCGCACGGGCTTTTCTTCGTCGCCTTTCTTGCTGAACGATTTACCAGCCAAACCTACGGCGCTCTTAATCACGCCCCACGACTTGATAATGCCAATCACACCACTCATGGCGATACCGCCGATACCGATAGAACGAGCGTAGTCCTTGAAGATGGCATCGGGAGCCATTTCTGCCATTTCGGGAACCATAGAGCCGAGCAGAGGAACGATGCACCACCAAATGAAAGCACTACCAGCGAAAATGATGAATGCGTAGCGAAGGCCCACAATGTAGCCCAGACCGAGCACAGCAGAGCCGGTGTTGATGCTGAACATCATCTTGGTGTTGTGGGTGAAAGTTTGGAGCGCAGGGATAGCCTGTGTGCTGAGCACCTCTTTCCACCAGCCGAATGTGCTGAGGAAGAAGTCGTACAAACCGCCCACCAAACCTGCCATCAGCAATGGCTTGGCTTGGCTGCCGCCCTTTTGACCGCTGATAAGCACCTGTGTGGTGGCAGTGGCTTCAGGGAATGGGAATTTGCCGTGCATGTCCTTTACGAAATACTTACGGAAAGGAATGAAGAACAGAATGCCGAGCAAACCGCCGAGGAGTGAACTGAGGAACACTTCAAGGAAGTTGACGGTGATTTCGGGGTACTTCGCCTGCAAGATGTAGAGCGCAGGCAAGGTGAAGATGGCACCAGCCACCACAATGCCCGACGCAGCGCCGATTGACTGGATAATCACGTTTTCGCCGAGCGAGTTTTTACGTTTGGTCACGCCGGCAATACCTGCTGCGATGATAGCAATAGGAATTGCTGCTTCAAACACTTGTCCCACTTTCAACCCAAGGTAGGCTGCGGCGGCACTGAAAATAACTGCCATAATCAAACCCATCGACACAGAGTAGCCAGTGGCTTCGGGGTACGTCTTGTCGGGACGCATGGGGGGAACGTATTCCTCTCCCGGTTTGAGTTCGGTGAATGCGTTTTCGGGCAAGCTCATGCTTTCTTGCACCTCGTCATTCAAAACATTAGTTGAATCGTCTTTCATTAATTTACTATGTTTTTATTTGTGAGTAATCAATTATGCGAAGTTACATAAAATCTCCCGAAAAACTGACCAATTTATCAGTAAAAAGCACAAATTCCTCAAAAGAAGTGAAGAAAAAGGGTGGGAGAAGTTAAGAGGGTTTAGTGGATAAATACTGGGGCACAGAAACAAAAACATAAAAAAACAGCCTTTTAGCGATGCTAGTGCTTCGCACCTGTCGTTAGTGCTGTGGCATGTCTGATTTCAAGCTGAGGCTTGAATCAGCCACACCACATCACCAACGCCGCCCTCTTACGAGGTCGGTGGCATCGCAA
>OJAM01000725.1_pt1 | contig 13626 bp, 12 predicted proteins | sample 1589071 | NCBI WGS metagenome assembly OJAM01 (sample SAMN03283243) | human gut metagenome | biome: human-associated habitat; material: feces | host: Homo sapiens | place: Peru | collected 2012
TATGCCTTGATCTACCAAAACATCGTATTCAAAGCAATAGTCGTGATATATATCTTCGTTGTAAAAAATGCCAAGTGTAAAGGAAAAAACTAAGAGTTTGTGTTTAATACTCAAGCACTCTTGATTGAATCTTAAGAAAGCACTGCTATCAGGATAGGCAGATATAATACGAATGCAGTCTTGTTTAAACCTTTGGACAACCTCTTCATTATTAAACAGTCTCGGCAATTTCTCAAGTAAAACAGTATCAGAATCATAAACCATTTCAAGAACTCTAAATATTTCTTTTTCCTGATAAGTTGCTTTTTTCCACAGATCTGGATTTAATAATTCTTTTGCCGCTTCTTTACCAGTGTCCTCCATATAATACTCGCAGAGTTTTTTGATAATTAAAAGCTTGTTTTTAGAATATTGGGATAAAACCACTAAGTCTTTTTCTGTGATTTTTTCTTTAAGATTTGTGATTATATCATAAAAAAGAGTATTACCGGTCTCTTGAAGCTTATCTTGGCAGAAATTTGCAAAAGAATCTTTAACCTCCTCATTGTCTCTGCCCAACAGGTTGTTCTCCAACAAGTGAGATTTTACATTATTATTCTTTAATAGTTGTCCCAACTGACTACACAGAGCAACATTATCACTTTCAATTATATACTGACACAAAAAGTCAAGAAGATTCTTAGGCTTTTCGACTGAAACATCATTTAGGATTAAAGCAAAAGAATCATGTATCAAAGAGTCATACGGTATGCCAAATTTATGCATCATAATCATGCCGCAAACGCAGATTAACCATGCATTCTTTTCTTTATTAACGATGAAATAATTATAAGATTTCTCCCAAGTGTTAGCATCTTCGGAATTTTTCAGCAAAGCATCATAAAACACAGAAAAAATATGCGATGGAGAATAGTCTGTAAAATTGGGTATTGTTATTGTCCCTGCCCATTTAATAAAGCTCAGTAATCTTAACATGGACAGGCTGTTAAATGCCAGTTGCATAACTTCATAGTGATTCGTGATGTTCCCTGAAATGCGTTTCAAATAAGTTGTACGAAATTGTGAGTATGCACGAGCAAACCCCACTTCTGCACGAGTGTGAAAAATGGAGTATAAATATATGCTTTTTATCAATTCATCATTGTTTGCGTAAAGAATGATTAAAGACAAAATCAAAGGGTAATCTGTACCTATAAAATGACGCATCAAAACACCGATTGCTTCTTGAACAGAAAAATCATTATTGAAGATTAAAAGTCCGCTTTGCGAGAATCCATGTTTTGTAAAATTCGCTACAACGGCTCTAACTATGAATTTTTCACGTTCTTCGTGCGGTATATCTTCACATTCATAAGCAAAACGTATAGCCTGATTATATGAATTCAGTTTTAATAGCGAATCCACATACAATTTGCGTAATTCTTTTATGGATCTTACTTCTTCCGAGTTATGTTCATAGACTAACCGGAAAGCATAATAACAATCCTTTTCATATAATGAGCGTAATAGTTCAAGGCTCTGCTCCGTTGTAATATCTTCCCACTCTTTTTCCTCTGCGTACCAGGTGCCGTAAAGGGTTTGAAGCTCAATTTCTTTTTCCTGGTCATATGCGAAAATGGGAAGAAGTTTAAGAAACCTTTCCTCACTTTCCATAGTTAATGGCATACATGTGTCAACGCATTTCTTAAAATAATCATTTGACAAAGTATTCCATTTAGTGTAATAATCCTGAATTTGCGGATACTCGTTAGCGGAGAAGTCAGGGAAGACATAATTAATTGTGTAACAGATTAAATTGTAATTTGTTTCAATTTCAGCGGTTCTTTCTAATAAAATATGCATCGAATCTAACAGTACGGTTTGTTTTTGCTTTTTTGTGTAATTAGAAAGATTGTGAATCGTTATAATTTCGTCTAAGATTTTATTATCTCCGTATTTTATTATCCACGACAATACAGTTAAAAAGTTTTCAGGTAATTCTTTTTCTTTAGAATACTGATCCCAAATCAAAGCAACGCTTTTTTCAAGCAGTTGGAGATTTAAATCTGTAAAAAGCTCTTCGACCTGCTCTTCGCTCCAATCCTTTGACTCTATAAAACGAACGATTTTCCATTCTGGATATTCTCCATTAGAATCGATAGAATTCAAGAAATCTTTTATACTGCCAGATTGTTTAATATCAAAAAACACAGATATTATATTTGTCCTCAATGAACGTGGGATAGATTGCCCCGCCATGCGCATATAAGCCAGATTAATAAAAGATTTAAAATAATTAACTTGTTCTTCAAAAAGCACTTTTCTTTGAAAAGTCTGAACATTAAACTTGTAAAGACTTTTTATAAAGTAACAATATTCTGACACAAGCTGTACTACAGCGTTCATACTATTGCTGGCATAAAGCCGGATAACATAGAGATACGGAACAATTCTATCTTTCGTTGTTTCAAAGCGCGACATCAAGCTTTTAAATGATGTGTTCGGCTTAGTTTCTTGACCCAGCTGATTAATTATCTTAATAATTTTATATTTATCGTCAGGGAAAAACAGCATACACATAGATGATTGTGTGTACGACTCAAGTATCTTGTTATTAAAGATGGGTCCTGTTTTCCACTTCCGAAGGAAGTCCTTTGCTGTCTTGTTTGTAAGTAATTCTTTTTCAAACAGTGTTAGATCGAATTCTTCAATGTTTTCTCCATCCAAAAGAACAGCGGCACATCTTATTCCCATCTTAATATATTTGATTGGAAGAGAAGACGTGTCAACTTGATTAAAGTGCAAGGATGTTAAATAGCCTTCCCAATCGTTTGCATCATACAAATCGCTTAGAACAGCAAATGCATTTGCTTTGACAGATACGCCCTCTTGATAACTATCAACATTCTCCGCCTTTTTGTTAATAATAACATTAGGATAATATTTGTCGCCAATTCTAATATTTCTTTTTACAATGAATTTTGTTGATAAGTATTTGTCTACAAAAAGTTCTACGCTGCTTGCATAATCGTGGTAATCCTCTATACCAAATTCCCTAATGAAACTTGGAAACAATGAACAAAGGAAAACGCCGTTAATATCAATTATTTTTTGAATTCTTTCTTCAATCGATTCAATCAGTTCTTGAGTCAATTCAACTGCTATTATTTCTGTAGCAAACTCGCCAACTCTGTCATTAGGAATAATAACATTTGGAATTCTTTTTCCATTTACAGTTATTTCCTTGACGAGCGTAAATCTTGATGATAAAAACTTGTCTGTAAACTCTGCGATAGTTTGAGCAACAGATTTGTAGCTAACAAAGCAGTGTTTCTCTATTAAACCCGGCATGTTAGATGCCAAATAATAACCTTCGTCAGATGTTAAAACTTCCAACTCAGCCAAAAGGTTAGAAGGATCTATTGAACCATTCTCATCTATCGTAATTTCAGCATGGTCTTTATTACAATTTTGGGGAAGAATGACTCCTGGAATTGTTTTTCCATTGTAGAGATAGCTTGGTTCATAATGAAATAAACGATCAAGATATTTTTTAACAAACGCTCCAACGCCGGCAGCATATTGCCGAACATCTCTCGTGCCACAAACTTCGTCCAAATAGACAGGCAACTGTGAAGCATAAGCAAACCCTTGTCTATCTATATCTGCGTTAATCTTTGACTCCAGTAAAACAACAGCTGAATTATCAAGCTCTCTATTAGAAGTCAAAATGTTTTTACTGAGTTTCTTGTCTTCAGTAGGAGGCAACATCTTTAAAATCACAGCGTTTTCTGCAATTTCCAGACATACACACTGCTTTTTTGTGCAGTTTAAAAGTATTTCGATAGGAACAGAGTAATCTATCGTCGGTTGTATTTCCCCTGTTTTTTGGTTGGTTGTGACGCCCCCATCTGCAAAACGAACTAGGTATAAGTTTTTTTGAGCGTTAATTTTTTCGTCAGTATCAACCATAGAAGCTTTCATCGGTTCAAATATTACTATTTCGGAATGGTTGTATTCTATCCTTTGACTGTATTCAAAGTTGTAAAAAGCAGGTTTTATGCACGCAAAACTCTTTGAAAACAAAGTTAATACACCATAGGAGTAGTTTAATGAACTATCAAAAACTGTACTTTTAGCATTTAACTCCTCTAATGAAGTTCTCGTTTCAATATAATTAACTTCTCTCGCATTTACAGTGATATCCATAATTAGCTCCTCCTGCCTCAAAATTAATAAATAATTATTTCTGTCGAGTCTCTGTATTGTCAGCAACAGGGACAATCTCCATTATTTCACCAACATCTACAGATAGCGCATCACAAACTTTAATAATTACATCCAAACTAACATGCTCGTCTTTAGCAAGTTTAGTTATAGAAGAAGAACTTAATCCAGCCGCTTCTTGGAGATCTTTCTTCTTCATATCTCTGTCAATTAACAACTTAAATAGTTTTTTATATGATATATCCATAGTGTGTCCTCCGTTTTTTCGAATATATCGAATTGAATAATATCACAACAGTTTTTGATATTATAGCATATAATTCTTGCGTTTACAACAAAATCCTGTTAAATACAAAGAAAAAAACTTTGAACTAGGCAATAATACGGTATATTGCACATAAACAACTATCTTTCATTTCTATCTTGTTGCGCGCTGAATTGCAAACTCGTTATTAGCAACAAAAAACCGCCCGGAATCAGCTCAACGACAGAGCCTGATCCGGGCGTATTCTTTTGCCTATTCAATTCTCGACCTCAGTGCCGGAATAAAGCCTAAACACCAGCACACCATCGTTTTTCACGGTGACACGTTCAACAGCCGCCAGCCACAGGCAGTCGTCAAATTCGGTCAGCAGTTCGTCCCTCACCGACAGATCGGCAATAAACCGCTTGATGTTTCGCCGTACCGATATTTTTCGTTCTTTCTTTGCCGAAAGCGTGTCACGGCATCTTTTAGCTTTTTCATATTTCTCCACGTACCCGTTATACTTCTCGCTGAACTCCTCCTGATCCTGAGCTTCGGAGGAGTTTTCGTTTATACACTTTTTTGTCAGCTCAACGATGACCTCTATTTCCTTATTCAGCTCGGAAATGCCGGAATCTTCCTTCGACGTGTCGGTCAATATGTCCTTTGCTTCAATGCAGGCCTCGATCACCGCCTTTTTTGTCTGTTATCAGGGAATTGTAGGCGGCAAGGAACCGCCTCTTAATCTCTTCCTCCGAGATATGCGGCGTTGTACACCTTTTCTTTCCGTCCGCAAATTTTGCGTTGCACTGCCATACTACCGACTTGTACTTGTCCGTGGAGTGCCACACCTTTGAGCCGTACCACGCACCGCAGTCGCCGCAGATGATTTTTGCGCTCAGCACGCTCTTTCCGCTGTAAGCCTTGCCGATCGCTTTTCTTCTCTCCATCTCATCCTGAACGGCATCCCATTCTGCGGGGTCGATAATCGCTTCGTGGCTCTCTTCGATATAGTACTGCGGCACCTCGCCCTCATTGGGCTTCATCTTTTTTGTCAAAAAGTCCACCGTGAACTTCTTCTGCAGCCTTGCGGAACCGCGGTATTTTTCGTTCGTCAAAATGCTCTCTATCGTTTTTGATCGCCATTTTTCCTTACCCGCCGGGGTCGGGATATGCTCGGCTGTCAGCATTTTCGCAATGCCGTATGTGGTCTTGCCGTGCATGAACTCCGTATAAATGCGCCGTACCAGCTCCGCCTGTTCCGGGTTTATCACAGGAGGATCATCCTTTGTTTCCCCCTTTTCGTAACCGAGAAAGCATTTGTAAGGCAGCGTGATCTTGCCGTCCGAGAAACGTTTTCGCTGTCCCCAGGTGACGTTCTCGGAGATGGACCGGCTCTCTTCCTGCGCGAGAGAACTCATGATTGTTAGGAGCAGTTCGCCCTTGCCGTCAAAGGTCCATATATTTTCTTTCTCAAAATAGACCTCCACGCCCTTTTCCTTCAGCTTGCGGATAGTGGTCAGACTGTCGACCGTGTTTCGGGCAAAACGACTCACGCTCTTTGTGATGATCAGGTCGATGTTCCCGGCAAGGGCATCCTTGACCATTTCGTTGAAGCCTTCACGCTTTTTCGTGTCTAGGCCGCTGATGCCTTCTCCGTGTACACCTTGACGAACTCCCAGTCGCTGTGCCGCCGAATGAACTGTGTATAGTAATCGACCTGCGCCTCATAGGACGTATACTGCTCGTCCTTTTCCGTGGAAACACGGGCATAGCCTGCGGTTCTCCGCTTCTGAACGGCTTTGCCGGGCAGTCGGGTTATGGGATTGACCGTTGCCGGAATGACCGTTATTTTCCTTTCCATATCTCTTTCATCCTTTCACCCTGGGCTTTGCGCTTTTCATCCGTCCAGCTTTCCGACCGCAATTTGTATTCCCACGTTTCGGTGACGCTGTCTCCGTTTTCAAGAACCACGGTAATCTCATTGCTGTCGCAAAGGACATACTTTTTGACGGTTCTGCTGCACTCTATTTCATCAAGAACGCTTTCCGGCACCGCCTTCGCAGCGCACGCCGCCTTCCCCTGTGAACTGCTTATGCCGCAGATCCATATGGGCTTGCCGTGGTGGATCTTCCGTCTACATCCGGCGCCGCAGTTCCCGCAGAACACCCTGCCGGTAAACGGTGTAAGGTGCTGCCGTTCCGTTCTTTTGAATTTTTCAGCTCTGCGCTGTGATTCCGCCTGAACGGCGTCGAACGTCTCCTGCGGGATGATCGCATCATGCGCACCTTCCACGCGGTACATCGGATACTCGCCGTGATTCATTCTGTACTTTTTTGTGATGTGGTTTTCGGTATAGGTACTCTGCAGCAGAAGGTTTCCCGTATAGGAACGGTTGTGAAGGATCCATAGCACCGAGCTGTGATTCCATTCGTGTCCGTTCCGCGTTTTCAGTCCTCTGCTTTTCAGTTCTTTCGCTATACCCTCATAACCGAGCCCGCCGAGATACAGGTTATAAATGAGCCTGACGATCTCCGCTTCTTCCGGTACGATCTCGTACCGCCCGTCCACAATCCTATATCCGAGCACCGTGCCGTTCCAGGGGATACCGTTCTCAAAATTCTTGCGTACCTTCCACTTCATATTTTCGCTGACGGAAAGGCTCTCTTCCTGGGCGTAAGACGCCAGTATCGTCATCATCAGCTCACCCTCGGAACTGAGCGTGTGAATGTTCTGCTCTTCGAAATACACGTCCACACCGAGACTTTTCAGCTCACGCACTGTTTCAAGCAGCGTGACCGTGTTTCTCGCAAAGCGGGAAATCGACTTTGTAAGGATCAGATCCAGCTTTCCGTTTCTGCAGTCGTCGAGCATTTTTTGAAACTCCGGGCGGCCGCCTTTGGTGCCCGTCAGCGCTTCATCCACATATACGCCGCAATACAGCCAGCCGGGATGCTTCTGTATCATTCCGCTGTAGTAACTGACCTGTGCGGAAAGCGAGTGCAACATCGTGTCTCTGCCCGTGGATACCCTTGCGTAGGCGGCGACCCTGAGCGCTTTCGGCTGTTCCGGAATGTCGAAGCTGACGGTTTCTACGACTCTTTCCATAGCTTTTCCTCCTTGTCAGTGTCGTATATTACCGTCAGTCTTACGATATATCAAGCGGATTCAGCGGAATATAGTACACGAATTTAAGCCGTATTTTTCGGTCATAATTGTATCAATTTCGGCGTACTCTCTGTCGGAAATAATACCGGCTCGAAGCATCTCTTTTACAACCGACATCACGGTTCTGTAGGCCGTGATGCTCTCGCGCAGTTCGCTTGTCATGGCCGTTCCTCCTTGCAAGAGAATAACAGGATGCGCAGCAGTATCTGCTGTTTGTTCTGTCGGTATAAAAGACCGCGCCGCACTGTGCGCACTCATGTCTATACGGAGCCCGTGAACAGCGTTTGTCCCGATTTTTCGACCACCACGCGTATCTGCATTTGTCGGAGCAAAACTTCTTTTCCCGTTTATGCGGCGTAAGCTTCAGCCCCGTTCCGCAGAAAAGACAGACTGATTTTTCATCTTTTCCCGTGTCTCTTTTGCAGAAAGATTTGACGGTGTTGAGCGGTATTCCCGTCTGAGCCGATATCTTTTTGTAGCCGAAGCCCTGTTCGCGGAGCTTTCGGATTTTAGTTTTTTCCGTATTTGTCATAACCGGCACCTCCCATAGGGTAGCCTTGAGAGATGCCGGATTATGACGGTTCAGATCAATCTTTCATGTAAAAGTCGCAGATGTACCCGTCCGCTCGGAGAATAAGCCCCTCCGCCCAGGGAGGGACCCGCGCCATCTGCTCACAGATAACTTCAAGCGACATGCGGGGATCGGCTTCGATGATGAGCTCGTCATGCACGTGGGCAACGATATCGCAGCATCGGAGCGTTTTCATCGCGTACATCAGAATGTCGCGGGACGTCGCCTGCACGATGTTCTCGACAAACTTGGGACCGTAGGATTCGATGCGTTCCCATTTTTTTGTTCCGCCTGTGCCTTCATACGTCACGGACTCAGAGCCGAAACGGTTCTCGCCGGTACGGGGTTTCACGTAGGCGAGATTCCTTCCGGACGGCAGCGTTATGAACAGCATGCCGCTTCTCAAAGAGAAGAGTATCCCGTGCGTCTTCGCGACCGTTTTTTCTTTTACGGCGGTCTTTACCGCCCGGTCAACGTCCCACCAGAACTTCACGATGTTCGGATTGGACTGACGCCATGCCGACACAAGCGGCTGAAGCTCCTCTTCGGAAAGTCCCATCTCAAGAGCGCCCATCGCTTTGAGCGCGCCGGCAGAGCCGCCGTAGCCGAGCGCGAGTTCCGCAATCTTGCCCTTCTGTCTTAAGCGTCCGTTCACCCCGTGCTTCTCAACGGGGACTTTGAACATCTGCGACGCTGACGCGCAGTAGATGTCGCCGCCGTTTCTGAACACCTCCGTCCTCCACTGCTCTCCGGCGAACCACGCTATGACCCTCGCTTCGATCGCGGAGAAATCCGCCACATAAAATCTGCAGCCGGGTTTCGGAACAAATGCCGTGCGGATCAGCTGTGAAAGTGTGTCCGGCACATCGTCATAAAGCATGGTAAGCGTTTCGTAGTCGCCGCTTTTCACCAGCGCTCTCGCCTGTGCAAGATCCGGCATACGGTTCTGCGGAAGATTCTGCAGCTGAACGAGCCTTCCGGCAAATCTGCCGGTACGGTTCGCCCCGTAGAACTGGAACATTCCTCTGCACCTACCGTCGGCGCAGGCGGCGTTCTCCATCGCCGTATACTTTTTTACCGACGACTTTGATATCTGCTGTCTCATCTGCAGAATTTCGGTTATCTCCCCATCAGTCTGATCTATAAGGGCGGAAACGGCCTTTTTCCCGAGGGTGTCGGTTTCCACACCGTTTTCCGACAGCCACTCCTTCATCTGTGCTACGGAGTTCGGATTCTCAAGCGAGGTTTTCTCTTTCATCTCTCTGAGAAGCTTTCCGCGCGACAGTCCATCCATCCGGATCGCCTGTTTTACAAGAGCCATGTCTACAAGGATGCCTCTGTCGTTTATCTCCTGGTCGATATGGTATTCGTCCCACACCTCATCCGGCACGGGGAATTTCGAGAGCCGGCTCTGTATCTGCATTTCGGCTTCCACGTCGCGGATATTGTAGGCTTTGAAGCGTTCCCACTTTTCAGTATCGTGTACGGGCAGATTTCTTGTTCTGCCGCCGTTCGCCTTCGTAGGCGCGCACGGGGAACAGAAATACCGTATCAGGTCTTTGCCCTCCGTCAGTTTTTGCTTTTCAAGACCGAGAACCGCGCCGCAGCCTTCGAGGGAGAGAGGAAGTCCCATATATGCCGACCACACCATCGAACATTTCCAGGCGGACGGGTTCAGATACCTCGCGCGCTCCTTTGACAGCGGATGTCTGTCGTGAAACGGATCGAGAGATATTCCGAGGTCTGAAAGATACCGCGAAAGACAGAAGCATCTCAAGGTATTCGGTCACCAGCCCCTCGCGGTCATCCTGCTCCATTGCTTTCCTCTGTTCGTCCTGTGCGAACTCTTCAAGATGAGGCGGCAGATACAGCTTCTCTCCCGCTTTCGCGAGAAGAATCACCTCCGCCCATATCTGATCGATGAGATCCTCCGTCATTTCCCACGGCTTATATCTGCTTTCGCTTCTGACCTTGACGTTCCAGAAGCGGCGGTTTCCCGTAATATCGCGCAGATAGCCGTTCTCGCTGTTGGTGGTGCCGAAGAAAACGCACTGCCTCGGATGCGGCGTGACGCGCTTCCCGAAAGAGGCTCTGTACTTGTCATCGCAGCGGGATACAAAGGCTTTCACCTTGTCAAGATCCGCCTTTTTCATTCCGGCAAGTTCTCCGATCTCATGTATCCAGTAACCCTGCAGTTTCTCGGCGGCCGTCTTGTCGTTCATATCCGAAAGCGTCAGGCTGTCCGAAAACCATTCCATTCCGAGGTTTGAAATGAACGTCGATTTGCCGATGCCCTGCGCGCCGTTGAACACGGGAAGATAATCGAACTTGACGCCCGGATGGTAGACACGCATATACGCGGCGCAGAGCGTTTTGCGGCAGACCGCGCGGATGTATTCGTTGTCCTCGGCTCCGAGGTAATCGATAAACAGCGTATCGACCCTTTTCACCCCGTCCCAGGGAGGAAGGGCTTCGAAATACTGCCGTATCGGATGATAGGAACGATCGTCGGCAACTTTGGTAACCGCGATATCATAGTTTCTCTGCGAGAATGAACCGTATCGGTCGTCAACATAACAGATCAATTGAGCGTCGTCCGCATCTCTCCAGAACTTCGCCGGATGCTGCCAGGGAACGTCGCCTTTGATTTCAAGACCGTCCGCAAGCTGATTAAACACGATATTCTTCAGCCGCGGATCGTTCTGCATGATATGATTGAAAGGCGTTGTACTGCGTCCCCGATTCTTGACGCAGTTCCATATATCCCAAGTAGAGACGCCAATCTCTTCGGCGAGCTCTCGCATCGTGTCGCCCATAGCAAACGGAAGCTCATAATCGTCGTCGTCAACGGCAATGTAAACAATTTTAGGTTTCTGCATAATAAATTCCTCCTATTTTCTCGTTGACATTCAACCGCCCTTGTGTTATAATGACAATGGCAGGACTATGCCCCTATAAAAACACGCCAGTGTTTAGTATAAGAGCATACGAATGTCGTTCCTCCTCATCGAATTGGGAAGCCGTCGCCAAACGCTTTTACCCTTTCGTGGGGAGTCTTCTTTTTTTAGTCTTCTATTCCGCACAAAGACCGTATTTCTTCTACCGCATCAGTTATTATATCAAACTGTTCGCGGATATCTTCAACAAAGTCTTCTGCGTCCATGTGTTTTTGAGAACCTTTCAGATTCTCCGCCCAACCATCGAGTCGATCCTCTTCGTCATCTAAGATGTCGTTCGCAAATTCGACCCTATCGTTTATGTATCGAGCAGCTCTCGCGAGTGCTCTCTTGTTCTTACGAGTCAAGTATATCACCTCACTTTGTTGATTTACCAAAAACTATGAAAATAATTTACGCAACTTTTTCAAACATTTCTTTGCAAAGCTCGTAAATTTCATTATTGGAGACCTGTTTTGAAGTAACCAGCTCGTTTATATCTGTCTTTCCGAGGACGAAATCTGACACTGCCTTTCTTGCTTCGTCGTATCTGAGGATTGTGTCTTTGAGGTAGCTCATCGTAATTCTTACATCTGAATGTCCGAGCATACCCTGTAAATCTCTCATAGCATAATCATTCGCGCCGCCATCGTGACAACACAACACTATATTCGCAAATGATTTCCTCATGGTATGAGATGAAATGTGTATCGGGAGCCCAGCTTCCTGCCCCGCGTTTTTGAGATATCGCGAATAGCTTTGCTCCTGTAGTTTTCCACCGTTATTCTTTGAGAAGATATAATCATCGGGAGAACAGTTTCGTCCGCCGAGCCACTTGCGATATTCTGTAAGCGTTTCCTTTATCGCATCTGAAATGAAACACCGATTGATTTTAGATGTCTTGCTCTCGACTACGGGTATACGGTCTCTGAACTCGCCGTCGTCGTCCATGATCCAACCCCATTTTAATTTAACGAGGTCGCTTGCTCTAAGACCGAAGCAAATGCCGCAACGGAACATAGCCCAGTTTCGTATTCCCATTCGTCCTGTGTTTTTAAGCTTATCCAGTACAACACACATTTCATCATAGGAACGAATCGAATCCGCCGCATGAGCTATTGGAACGCCGTCCGATTTTACGCCGGACAGCAACCGCTCTTGTTTTTTCTCTTGTTCTAATCGCCGATTTGCTTTTCGCTCCTTTTCTGAAAATTCATTTTGAATCCGATTTGTTTCCCATAAGGATTTATATCTGTCTCGCTCTTCTGCTGTTTCGCGGAGGAGCTTTTTTAGCCTTGCGTTCTGGGCTTTCAGGCTATCAATAAGTATGTCTTTGTTAACATCAACACTGGTTATCTGACCCAATTCTGACGCTCCTTCCAAGCATTATACACTCGATTGAAATTGCCCTGAATACTGATAGGATAACCACGATAACCCTGACGCCTTATCTCACGCTCTGCAAGAAGCTCAATCCACCAGTAAAGTACCTCTGGATCGCTCTCAAGAGCAGGAAGATATTCTTCCGGGAAGTGGGTGTTATCGCCTCTGTGCCATTCAGATTCATATTTATCTCTTAAATTTCCCCTCATCTCCGGAGGCGGTGCGGGATTTGCCGCAATGCGCTGCCGCTCTCTATCTATTTCGTCCCAACGCTCTTTTACATCGGCTCCAACAAACACCGCCGAAGCACCAATCAAACCAAGAAATGAACCCAAAAATCCCATTTTACAAATTTCTCCTTTCATTAATCGAACTTTAGTCGAACATTTGTTCCGTTTATATTTTTTATTATAGTCCTAAAAAATTCTCTTGTCAACAGGGAATTTTTTCCAGTTGTAAGTTGTCACTTTTATCGGACAGTCAAATCATTTTCCTTTATGAGTCGAGCCGCTATAACGGGACTCAGCTTAACCGTCGGCAAAGTAATTTTGTTTGCACCATTGCTCCAAGTTTGATGGCTACCGCAACACCTCACCTCCTTATAGCCGTTATCCCGTAAAATTCTCTTGAACTCTTTTACTTTGAATTGAGTCAATCTAACATACACACCTCCATAACAGCATAATTTCCAAACTGTTCACACTCCTTATCGAATAGATAATTTAATAGCTCTGCAAAGTCATTTCCTTTTCCGGCATATCCAAGCTTATTTGCGCTGTCCCGAATTGATTTCATCTTAGGACACGACTCGCAGCTATGTATTGAGCAGAGCTTGCTTCCGATACCGGAACAAGCCACAAACTCATTTCCATTTTTCGTTTTTGCTACTACTGTTTGATGTTCCATTTTCCCCTCCAATTAACAGCCACACACTACTTTTATTTACAAACAGACGATATAAATGTGTAACGATTTAGGTATTCTTTTATTTCTTCTTATCATTTGGCTTGTTATTGACGGTCGCCGTCCATAGCCTTATATTTCTTTTGTCCAACTTTTAACCAAAAAGCCTAAAACTCTGTAAAACTCTTGTTTTCCCAAAATTTACGCATATAATC
>OJAM01000727.1_pt1 | contig 13612 bp, 9 predicted proteins | sample 1589071 | NCBI WGS metagenome assembly OJAM01 (sample SAMN03283243) | human gut metagenome | biome: human-associated habitat; material: feces | host: Homo sapiens | place: Peru | collected 2012
ACCTTGACGTTATCCGGAGTCAATTTCCCAAGGTCGCACACAAATTCCGGTGTCAGTTCCGGCCCCTTGTATTCCTGTGCCGAAGCCACAAAACCAGAAACCAGCGCCACAGCCAGCGCAGAGAGGATTCTTTTGATCATTGCCTTCATTTATTTTGAATATGGTAAAGTTACGTCATTCATTTCAGACCGCAAAATGTCTCGCAGATTATCGGGCCGTCTTCTTTCCAGGCCTCCCGGCAGTATAGCTCAGAATTGCAGAGGTAACGGCTTTCGCCGCGGCCAGGAAAGGGTATCCAGTGCAAATCTTCGTTTGTGCGCAAGAAGTTAGGAATTTCTGTAAGTTCAGAGGAGCCCCCTTTCCCCGAATTTTTGTAACGTGAATAATTCGGAAAAGGAGACACCTCTGAAATCCATCCAAAACGATTGGTTAAAATTAAAAGAGCCTACAGCGAGTGCAGGTAGCCGAGGGCGTGGCTCCAGTTCTGGAAATCCAGGTCGGGCCTGCTCATCAGGATGTTGAACATGCCGCTGTCGTAGAAGCGCATCTGGAGGTCATCGTCCTCATCCAGCTGAAGGAGGTTGACAGCATCCGGGAACTCATCACGGATCTCCTCGAAGTACGGACGGCCCAGAAGCTTGAAGCCGTGGGCATCGTCATCGCACTCTGCGAAATCAATGGCCATCGCCGGTTCGGCCAGGTCCTGCTCCTCATCGTCCACCAAAATGCACGAATTGAAGGTCTCCATGTTGATCTGTTTGGCGTACTTGACCTTGACGGCCTTTTTCGGCCAGCGTCCGAGCGGGAAATGCTCCGGGGACTCGTAGCCGATGAAGTCATCGATCGCCGCGAAGAAATAGAGCATTCCCTCATGGGGAAAAAGCCCCTCCCTGTCAAAAGGCGCTATGTCCTCGCAATCAATCTGGCAGATGAACGTTAGGGGATATTCACTCTCCGTTCCGTCCTCCTCCGTGATCTTCATCATCGGGTACTCCGCCTGGGGCGGAAGATCCGGGTTGCCCCACCATTTGCTGCAGCAGAAAAGGTTGGACTCTGTCATTCTTGGTTTTAAACTGATTGCCATATTCTTGTTTATGTTTTAGAAGCAGTTCTTTTTTATCGTTCCTACAACACGTCCGCCACGATGACCGTGACATTGTCGGCTCCGCCGTTCCTCTTGGCCGCGTCCACCAGCGCGGCGCAGCTCTCCTCCGGCGAACCGGATTGCAGAAGCCTCTCGACAGCCTCGTCCTCAAGCATGTCCGTAAGGCCGTCAGAGCAGATCAGGATCCGGTCCGACTCCATCACACGTCCGGTGATGTCCTGAACTAGAGGCTCCGTGTCACAGCCCGCACCGATGCAGTTGTAGAGGGCTTTCCCGGCAGGAAGAGGCACCATGTCCCTTTCCAGAAGCGTCTGGTCCAGAGTTAGTTGCCGAAGCATTCCGTCTCTCAGACGGTACGTCCGGCTGTCACCCACGTTCACAAGCAGTGTCATCCCCTGCATCCACACAAGTCCGGTCAGCGTACATCCCATCGCCTTGCTCTGCCACTCTTCCCGCGCTTTACGGTTGAGGCAGAGGCTGACAAACCCGATCCTCGCTTTCAGATCATGAGCAGGATCGCCATGCTCCTGAGACTTGTCAAGCAGGAATGCGCGCAGGGTCTCCAGCGTGAACTGGCTGGCATACTCACCGTTCTCATGGCCGCCCATCCCGTCCGAGACGAGCAGGCAGAAACTCTCATTTCCAATGACTTCCTTTTCAATGTTCAAGGAACCATCCCTTATGAGGTACATCCCGGCGCAAGCCATGTCCTCATTGTTGTCACGGACTCGTCCGACATCCGAAACGCAGCTGATCTTCAGTCTCATAGGCTATTCAACTGTAAATTTCAAAGTGGCTATCTTAAGCTGCTGGCCCTTACGCAGGGTGTACCATTTGTCTTTCTCCAATCTCACCCCGTCTATGGCCGTGCCGTTGGTCGAACCCAGATCACAGATCTTCCACTCGCCGTCCTCTAAAGCCAGCTTCCCGTGACGACCGGAGACATATTTACAACTCCCTAGCTCCGGGAATATTCCCCCGCTCCTGCCGAACTCCCCTTCCTTGAGGTAAAGTGTCATCCCTTCCCCTCTTAAGGTCAGCAACGCATCAAAAATCTGGTTCAAATCAATCTTCTCCAGAGGCTTAGGAGAGTTTGACCGTACATCCGGATCCTTCGGCTTCGGAGAGTCGGATGGCCCAGGATGTACGGCTGATTCCGCAGCGAAAAACTCCTCGGCGCTGACCAGATCCTCGCCACAACGGGGACACGACACGCCCTTTCGGGGCTGCCTACACTCAGGGCAGAACATCAGATGCTTCCCGCACAAATCGCAATAGCGGCTGTCTTCGTCTATAACACCTTGACAGAACGGACATTTCATAGCAGATCCTCCTTTGTTATCGTCTTTGGCTTGGAACCCTCGTAGGCGGCCTGACGGTCAGCGCCCTCAGCGATGAGCTCCTTCATTCTTGAATATGCCCGGCCGGCCACCGCTGACTTGACCTTGCCGAACAGGTTCCTCACGTCGCGACCGTTGCCGAAATCGAACGCCCTGTTGTCGTACATTTCACGGAAGCCTTCCTCAAGGATCCCTTCGGCCTCAGTGTCAATGGAATATCCTTCCTTGCGGCAATAAAGACGGAATATGTCCATCAGTTCCTCGGGATTGTAGTCCTCGAATGTGATGGTCTTGGTGAAGCGGGACTTGAGGCCGGAATTGGAATCCAGGAACCGGCCCATCTCCCTCGTGTAGCCGGCGGCGATGCACACGAACCTGCCCTTACGGTCCTCCAGCAGTTTCAGCAGCTCGGTCACGCTCTCGTTGCCGAACTCGTCGTTTTCGCCTTGGATCAATGAATATGCCTCGTCGATGAACAGGATTCCTCCCATCGCCCTGTCGATCGTCTCCCGTGTCTTAGGAGCGGTCTGGCCTTGGTACGGAGCCACCATGTCCGCCCTCGACACCTCGATCACATCCGGTCTCGCGATCACTCCGAGAGAGTACAGGATCCTTCCCATCAGCCTTGCGACAGTGGTCTTGCCGGTTCCCGGATTGCCGAGGAACAGATAGTGGTCAGGAACGATCGCCGTGAAGTCCCTGCCGGAAAGCTCGCTGTCCATCTTCTTCTGTCTCATCTCGTTGAGCATTGAACGGATCTCCTTCTTGACGCTTTCCAATCCGATAAGCGAATCCAGTTCCGCGAGGCACTCCTCCTCGGACGCCACTTTCGGCTCCTCGAACGGAATGTCCTCCGGAAGGATGGTGAAGAATGTTTCCTTGCCGACCTGGCTGTCAGGAAGCCCGTTGACCCTTGTCCCGATGTTGCCCAGCACGCTGTCGAGCATATTCCTTGCCTCACGGGCATTGCCGAAATCCTTCCCCGACTTTTCCGCCGAGAGCTTCCGGAACGCCTTGAGGGCTTTGTCCAGAGTGCCACCTGCAAAAGAGTAGCCCTGCCCTTCGGCCATCCTGCGGAAGATCTCCGTCAGTTCCTCCGGCGTGTAGTCGTCGATATTTATCCTGTGCGTGAACCGGCTGGCGAACCCTTCGTTGGCCTTCATCAGGTTCCGCATCTTGTCCTTGTAGCCGGCGCAGACCACCACGAACTTGCCCCGGTCGTTCTCCATCCGTACCATAAGCCGTTCCAGAGCCTTGATCCCCTCGGAATCAGAGCAATGGCCGGTGTCGTCGAACGGAGCGAGCGCATAGGCCTCGTCTATGAAAAGGACTCCGCCCATCGCCTCGTTCACAGCCTTGTCCATGTTCTTGTCCGACTCGTTGGCGTAGGTGCTTACTATGTCCTTGCGGCCTTTCTCGATGACCCTGTCGACCTGGCATATTCCCATCGCCTTGAAGAGTTTGCCGAGCACTCTCGCCACGGAGGTCTTGCCCGTGCCTGGGTTTCCGGTCAGGATGATGTTCACGGGACGGATCGAGGCCTTGCCCCCGAACTCCATCCGGCGCTGCTGGAAGCGCATTTCCTCCGCCAGTTCCCTAAGGGCCTTCTTGACACTCTCCATCCCGACAAAGGAGTCAAGCTCCTTCATCACGCTCTCCACAGAAATCTCCTTCGTGCCGTCCGGCCCGGCTATGTCCTCCCAAGTCAGGACTTTGCCCGAGCGGGCATATTCATCATCACTCATTTCCGCCGTTCTGGTGCAAAGCCGCTCGAAGCTTCTGTCGAAGGCGTTGCGCACATCGCGGGCGTTGCCGAAGGTGTCGGTGCGGCCAAGGTACATCCGCTCGAAGAATTTCCCGACCTTCTCCGAAGCCTCTTCGGCGAGGGTCAACCCCTTCTTAGCCACCATGTTAAGGAATATCTCGGTGAGTTCCTTGCCGTTGTAATCCTTGAACTCGATCTTCTTCTTGAAACGCGAGTCCAGTCCCGGATTGGAACGGAGGAAGGTGGTCATCTCCTTGGTGTAGCCTGCGATGATGCAGACGAAGTCTCCGGCCCTGTTCTCAAGGTACGGCAGTAGGGTGTCTATGGCCTCTTGGCCGACCTTGTCGTCATCTCCCTGTTTCAATGAATATGCCTCGTCGATGAACAGGATTCCTCCCATCGCGCTGTTGATGACCCGCTCGGTCTTCAGGGCCGTGTCGCCGACGTACTGTGAGACAAGGTCTTTGCGCATGACCTCGACCAGATGGCCGCTCGGAAGCACCTGAAGGCTGCCAAGAATGTCGGCGAACAGCCTTGCGATCGTGGTCTTTCCGGTTCCCGGGTTTCCCGTGAAGACGAAATGGCTTTTCAGCTGCACAGGCTTGCCGGGATTGTCCCTTTTCTGACGTTTTATGCTGTCAATGATGGACTTGATCTCCTGCTTGACCTCCGTAAGTCCGGTGAAGGCGTTGATCTTCTCCATGATCTGCTCCTCGGTGAGTTCCTTGAACGGCTCTCCCGGAATGTCAGTCTCCTCGATTTGGGAGCCACCACGGCTGAACATGTTGAAGGCGCTCTCCTCGGCGACCTTGCCCGCAAGGATTCCGTTCTCCTTGGTTCTGCCGTCACGGAACATCTCTTTGAAAACCAGCCCCAGCCTCTTCTCTGCCTCAGGACTGACCGCCGTTCTGAACCTGTCCCGGATCAACGACACGCACAGAGCCTTAAGATCGCTGTCCTTGAATGACGAGATCTGGAAACGGAACTCAAAGAGAGACAATGCGTTGCTTTCCGCGCTAATGTAGGTGCCAAAGCCGTCCTCAAGTCCGCACAGAATCACCACCGGCATGTTCACATTGACCTTCATCCTTGCGAAAAGCTTGTCCAGCTCCGAAGGGCCGCCTTGTGTGTCCACAAGATTCTGGCAGTTCGTCACCACCAGCACACCGGTCTTGACAGCGGCCAGGTTCTCGTCCAGACTGGAGTTGAACTCGTCCCAGTCCGCCGCGTCCACGGTCTTTGGCTTACGGCTTTCCGAAATGCGGTTGTCGTAAAGTATCTGAGTCAGTCGGCCCGCCAGATAGGTCTTCCCCGTCCCGGTCTCCCCTGTGATGATGCAGTCGAGTCCCGGGCGGGCGTCGCTTCCTGTCCGTTTGCGGAACTCGGCTGTCTGCTCGCAGCGCTTCGTGAAATTCTCCAGCGGCTCCCTCACGCACTCCTTCGCGATCATCCCGTGCGGCATGCCAACGGCCATGGAACCCGCCTTTCCAGCCTCCGGATCCGCGGTCCCGCGTGACCCACCTGCCACCGGCTTACCGACCGCCGAGGCATCGGCGGCAGCAGTCAGCCTCTCCCCGCACCATTTACAGTACGAAGCCTCATTTCTGTTCGTCTTTCCGCACTTCTGACACGTTTTCATGGGCTTTCTCGGTTATCTTGTTGATTGTGTTATGGATCTTAGGATGGTTCTCTTTCAGGGAATCCATGTCCGTGATCTTCGGTATCGTGGCCACAGGAAACAAAAGAAGGAATGAGGTGACGACTGCCATCACCAGATCCTTGAATTTCTCCCAGAGGTCACTCAGGTACTTTGACCTGTAGAACTTCTCGTTGCCGAACAGGGATGAGACGAAATCGTCACTTCTCTCCTTGTAGGCGAAATGCAGGGGCTCCAGAATCTTCTGGTCCTCGTTCGGACTGTGCATCCTCCTGAGCTCACGCGCCCCGTTCATCCTCTTGAAGATCAGTCTGGCGTACCAGAACACAGCGGCGGCGACCACCACGATCGTGACGTAGACCATGAACTTGCCGAGGAATCATTTGGATAGGAAATAAAGGAAGACAGTGCCGACTATCCACCTGAACAGAGACCTTAACAGGCTTCTGTCCAAGTCATCCAGATAGATGTGAAGATTCAGGACCAGAGGAAGCAGCAGGCTCCCTCCCCAGAACCAAAGCTCCGACTTTCCGGCCTCGATTGTCGGGTAGTCGATCGCTCCCAGAATCAGGTAGAACAGCAGCAGGAGGCACGGAGCGAGACCAAAGACGACATAGACGACCTTCTCAAGGAGTCCCAGCAGGAGGATCGGAGTCTTGGTCTTGTGCCTTGCCACGGCGCCGGAAGCCTTTTGGAAGCGTTTGTAGTAATAGTCGTCCTTGTAGTACTTCCCGATGACGTTCAGGTACTGGGATGTCAGCTTCTCGTAGGCCAGACGCTTGCTCAGATCCGCCTCCGGATTCTCCTGGAGTTTGGAAGCCACCCAAGCTTCAAGTCCGTAATATTCAAAAGCTTCCTCTACCTCCTCCTTTTTGATTTTCGTAAGGTCATCAAGATGGTAGACGTAGCTTCCGGAAGCCGGGAAATAGAAGTCGGCGCACTTGGTCAGCCCCTCGACGGCCTTCATTATCGCTATCTTGTCGTAGTAAGGGCCGTACTTGTTGGTGTTGTCGGCGCTGCCGTAGTTCGTGCAGTAGCTGATCCATTTGTCCTGCGAGGCGAACCGGTCGCCTTTCGTTAGGAAGAATCTATGCAGGTAGGAATTGTTGTAATTACTGGTGAATGACGAGATTATCAGATCGATGAGAGAGGCCTGGCAAATTTCCGAATAAGGATTGATGTCAGAGTACCAGTTGTCGTACATCTTCTGCCTGTCACCGTCAAAGACACAATAGAAGGCATTGAAGGCGACGTTTATCAGCACGCCGATAGTGTCCCCGTCCATCGCGTAGTTCGGGTCCTTCGGATCAGAGATCAGACTGATGTCCGCCGCCGGATTGATGGTCTGGATGGTCAGTCTGAACAGCATCTGGTAGTCGGTGATGCCTTTGCGCACCTGGATAAGCCTGTCCGCGTCCTTCTCGGAGAAGACCCTGACCATCTCCGCGAACCCGAGCGAGCAGAGGAACTTCTTATCCTCCTCGGCCACAACCCTGTAGTCGGAGCAGAATTTCACCACATCCGTGATGTTGTAGCAGTCCACATCGGTGAACTTGTCCTCCTTGCCTGTCTTCTTGCCTTGCAGGGTCCGGAAATATTTCCGGTCATACACTCCCCAGACAATCACGCTCCTGGCGTAGCCGAAGCTGTCTTTCAAGGCATTGCAGGTCCGTGAATATAAACCGTCAGCCTCCTTTTTCCCTTGCCGCGCCTCGCAATAAAGGTAGATCGGGTTGCTTCTGTCTCCCAGGGTCGAAGCGAAGCCGCTGTCCCCGTTGAGAAGTTTGTTGACGTTCACGCAGACCTTCCCGTCACGGGAATAGAACGGCAGTTGCGGGTCCAGAGCGAGCGCGGCGGCGTAGAGTCCGGCCACCTGGTTCTTCGGATAGACCCTTTCCACGATGTTGTTCAACTTCACCTCCATCTCAGGCATGACCCTGCTGATCCAGGAACTGATCTTTCCTTTGTAGAGGTAGGCGGTACCAAGGGTCTGGTCCTCCATCATGAACTGAGCCAGATCCTTGGTCGTGTGAGCGATCTTGTTCTTTCCCGAATCGAAGACAACCCTCAGGATCTCAGCGTCTTCCACCACAGGTATCTTCTCTCCCTCAAGAGTTCTTCTGATCTCGTCGTAGCTCCATCTGTTCTCCGGCTTACCGACCAGAAGCCCTCTGGTGATGGTCCTCAGGGGCTCTGGCATGTTGTCCGGCACTGGCAGCTTGCCCTGGATCTTCAGCTTCACCAGCTCTGGTTCCTTCTTGCGGAACTCACTGTCCCCCATCCACAGGGAAAGGACGGACATGCCGAGCGCATAGTAGTCCGATGCCGCCGTCATGATCGCATAGGTGACATCCCCGATGCGGGTGGTGTTGGCGTAAAGCTCCGGAGCGGCGTAGATCACGGTTCTGGACTGCGGAGTGTTGACGCTGCCGTCATCCCCGAGAACGTCCGCGATCCCGAAGTCCGAGATCACGGCAAGACCGGAATCCTTGTCGGTGTAGAGAATATTCTCGGGCTTTATGTCCTTGTGCAGCAGCCCTACCTTGTGCAGCTCGCCAATGTTCCTGGCGGTCATCGCGGTGATGCGCAGAATCTCCTCGGCATTGTTTCGGAGGTCGTATGAAGCCACGGAACCATCCTTGCAGAAAGGCATCAGGGCGTACCCCCTGTCAACGTCGCCGATCCTGACAACTCCCGTCTCAAGAATATCCACGATCGCGGCCTTCCCCTTCAATTTCTCCAGTCTTTTAAGAATATCCTTGCGAACCCCATTACCCCGACGGTACAGTTTCAGAGCGAAGCTTCCTTTCTTCGAACTCACCACGTACACCTCGGCCTCGCCTCCGTTTCCTATCAGCCTGTCGATGGCGTAACGTTTGCCTCCAAGTGTAATCTCCTCTTTAGCTGAGACTTCCGCTCCGCCGTCTCCAAGATCGTCCGCATCAGTAGCCGTACAGGTGAATGTGGCCTTGGCGGTCACCGTTCCCGTCCCTTCGGAATCGGATTCTGTCCTGCATGTTCCTGTCTTGCTGATGTCTGCTACGGCTGTGCCGCTTTCTGCCATAGTATCTGCCATATTCTCGATTTTTGTAATGATTCGTGTCGCGCTGGCTAAACGAAGCCCAGTATCTTTTCTTCCTTATACTCACAGACCCATTTCCCGCCGTGCCACGGCTCACAGCACTCGCTCGGACGGTTGTGCCAGCATCCGCAGAAGTTGCAGACCCAGGCGTTTCTTACCTTGGTGTGGATAATTTTCTCAACAGGCAACTTCCTTGCGGAGAAGTAGTTCCTCTGCTCCTGCGGAGTGGAGCCTGCCGGCGGCAGCATCTCGGAGAGAGCCTTGTTCAACTCTTCCTGGATCTTTGAATATTCCGCCCTCAACTCCGCCTTGCTCTTCATCTTACCGGCCGCCGGACCCGCCGGAGCGCCAGACCTCTGCTCCTGCCGTACCTTTTCCGGTTCCTGAGCCTGCCGAAAGGTTGTCTTTCCCAGTAACTCCCTGAGCCTCATCACATCCTCAGGCAGCTTCGCCTCTATATTCTCTTTGGCGACCTCCTCTTCCGCCGCCTCGATCATCGTCTGGATCTCCGCCGCCTTGACAGCCAGTTCCGCCGCCTTAAGGAACGCCGGATCCTTCCGCGCCCTCTCCAGCTCCTTTTTCGCAGCCATCGTAAGCGGCTCGTTGCACTTGCTGCAGAACCCTCTGACATTCAGTGTCCCGCACTTAGGGCAGACAATCCCGCTCCTGCTCATCCCACATTCCGGACACTCATCCTCGCCGCGAGGGATGTCGGCTCCGCAGAACGTGCACCAGCCGACAAGTGAATGTCCGCATCCAGGGCAGAACTCCCAGCTTTTCCTGATGTCCTTTCCGCAGTAAGGACATGTCGCGCCATCCGAAGACGCGCGCAGAGCCTCTCTCTGTTTCAGGATGCCTTCCTTGTGCAGTTCCTTTCTTTTCTGTTGGAATTCAGCCATTTTCTAATTCTTTGGAAGCGTGATGACAAACTCTGAGCAAATCGGATAATGATCGGAAATGTAGTTGATTCCGAATTTAGGCTCGTCTACCACCCGAAAGCCCGTGGCCTCCGCATTGCGGTAAAGAACGTGGTCAATGGTCTCCAGTTTGCTCCCCGGGCGACCGAAATTGTTGAAAGACGGAGTCTTGTCGGCTTTCTTCACGGTCTCGGAAGCTTCGTTGAGGTACGTGGTGAGAGGCCTGAGAGCCTTGTCGTCACACGTTGTGTTGAGGTCGCCGGTCACGAACACCACAGCCTTGTCACCGGCGATCTCCTTGATCTTCTCCACCATCAGCAAGGCACTTTCGGCGCGGGCCTTTTCCCCGACATTGTCAAAGTGTGTGTTGAAGAGGAATATTATCTGTCCGGATTTCCTGAAACGAAGCTTCACCCAGTTGGCCGTCCTGACATATTCAGCGTCCCAGCCTTTTGCCTCCGGCTCCTGATCCTCGTTGAGCCAGAATGTTCCGTAGCCCAGAAGATCGAACCTGTCCGCCCTGAAGAGGATCGGGTTGAATCCGGAATCCTTGTTCAGCGTGCCGGGCTTGCAGTCGCCGTCAATCATGATGTATTTTTGCAACTCTTTGGACAAGAAGGACTTCTGCCCGAAGGTCGCTTCCTGGAGCCCGATGATGTCAGGATGATATTTCCGGATCGCCTTCACGCACCCTTCCTTGCGGCTCTCCCAGTTGTATTTTCCTGTGTCAGCGGGAAACTGGATGCGGATGTTGAAAGACATCACGCTGGCGCTCTCGCTCCTGGCGGCGGCTCCTGGCCCGCACACGACCAGAGCCGCCGCTATGGCGATAATTGACAATAACACTCTTCTCATAAACCAAAAAAATCAGACTATCTGGTAATCTTCGCCACCCAACCCCCGCCGGGAGCCATGTGGATCCTCACGATTCCGTCCGCCGGAATCCGCGCGGAAGTCTTCTTGTAGTCTCTCGCGGCTCTGTCCGCGTTGATGCCATCCTGAAAGACGGTCATCTCGCCGCCTCCGATGAAGCCAAGGTCAAGGTCAAGATCACGCTCGTCCCAATTGGTGAGCGCTCCGACGTACCAGGTCTCCCCGTGACGACGGGCCACGGCGACATATTCACCGATCTCTCCGCAGAGCGGAATGGTCTCGTCCCAGACGGTAGGAAACTCCGCTATGAATTCCGTGCATTCCGTTTCTGCCATGTAGTTGGACGGCGAGTCGCAAAGCATTGTCAGCGGTGCCTCGAAGACGGCATATTCGGCGAGCTGACGGCAGCGTGTACCCTGGCTCATCGCCTCCGATCCGACCGGACGGTAGTTCCTCCTGACCGCGTTGCGCATCGCCCCCTGCGTGTAGTCCATCTGTCCGGCGACCATCCTGACGAACGGTATCGTCACGTCGTAGGTCACCTCGTCGTAGTCCTCCGGACTCCATTTCAGCTGCTCCAGCCCGGCCACGCCCTCGAAATTGAGCACGTTAGGATAGGTTCTCTGGATGCCGGCAGGCTTGTAAACCCCATGGAAATCAATCAGAAGATGATTCTCGGCGGCTATCTTCGCCATCCTTTCGCAGAACTTCACGGCCTGCTGGTCGTCCCTGTTGATGAAATCGATCTTGAAGCCCTTGAAGCCCATCCGGGCGTAGTGGCTCATCGCCTTCTCCGGATTCTTCACAATGCTGTTGTAGCTTGCCCAAAGGATGATGCCGACATTCTTGCCGTCAGCATAGGCGACAAGTTCCTCAAGGTTGATGTCGGGATTGATCAGGAACAGGTTGGCCTTCGCTCTCTGCGCCCATCCCTCGTCCATGATGATGTACTCGATGCCGTGGGCGGCAGCAAAGTCGATGTAGTACTTGTAGGTCTCGGTGTTGATCCCGGCGCGGAAGTCCACCCCGTACAGATTCCAGTCGTTCCACCAGTCCCATGCCACCTTTCCCGGCTTCACCCAGCTCCAGTCGGCGTTCTTGTCCGCCGGGGTGGCAAGCTGCCATACAAGATCCAGATCCATCAGCGACTTGGCTTCCGGTGTGATCCCGACAACCTTCCACGGGAACTTCTGCCCGGCCTCGACCTTGGCGATGTAGTCGGCGTAGTCCATGTCCTGGTAGACATACACCCCGTTAGGGCGAAGTCCCACAGGATAAGGCGCGCGGACACTTCTCAACTCCTTGCCGCCCTGTCCGTTAAGGAACATCCCCGGGTAGCCCAGCAGATCTGATTCGGTGACGACGATCTTCACTCCGCCGGCGGCGTCCACCGTCATCGGAAGGAACACCAGCCTCTCGGGATCCATCTGAGACAAATGAATATGCTCGTACGTGTTCTCGAACGAATTGACGAACTGTTGCTTGAAAGTCTTTTTCTCATTGCTCTTGACGTAAGGCACCCAAGCTGTCCAGTCCTCGGCGAAGTTGAATTCCGTAAGTTCGTCAGTCACAGTAAATTCTCCTGACTTGGCCGTGGAGACAAACCTGTAGGCGACTCCGTTGTCGAACGCCCTGAACTCCACGCTGTAGCCCTTGAACTCAAGTGTAAGGTGGTTGTAGACATTGTCCACCGAGGCCTTTTTGTAGTTCATCGCCCGAACGCCTCTCTCGTCGCAGGAGCCTTTTCTCACCTTGCGGACCCTGTCGCTTCCTCCGAAGACTGTCCCGTCCTCGAATGTCATCGAGATCTCGGACGGCGTAATAAGCGCCACCCCGTCACGGCTTATTGAATATCTCACCCCGTCCCCGGTAGAGATTTCCGCCACGATCCTCCCGTCCGGAGAGGAGACCGACCACGTTTTCTGCGCCCCGAAGGCAACCAAAGGCAGACAAATGAACATCGCCGCCGCCGAAAAGAATTGTTTCAGTGTCATATTTCCCATAGAATGATCCTATTTTCAATAAAAATCAAAAATAGTCATTTTGTCGTACTTTTCCAAAGCGTGAGAATCGCAGGAGCGCTCTTCAGGCAGAATCAGCGCTTACTGTAGGCAAATGCTCTAAAAAAAAAGGTGTGCTATAGGTATTCGAGATTGTCGGGCATGCTGGCTGTGGTGACTAAAGGGCAAGTGAAGGTCACATTCCACCGCCGTCGGGGCAGAGTGTAAAGTTTCTTTACAGCGGGTGTAAGATTTCTTTACACTTTGGAGGGAATGGCTGGAAGGATAAGATATTCATAAATAATTAGTTAGCTAATTTGGCATGACTTTGGCTTGGCGGAAACGGTGGTTTTTAAGGACAAGGTTATGTCAAGCACTTATCTGAGGTTCCTGTCGAGGAACAAGCTTTACACTTTCATCGAGGTTTTCGGGTTGTCGGTGGCGTTGGGATTTGTCATCCTGCTGGCTTCGTATGCCAGGACGGAGTTCAGTGTCGGGGCGAAGCAACCGCTTTCAAGGCAGCTGTATGTCATCGGGGCTGGGAATTCTTTCGGAATGACGCTTGGAACATCCGAGGAGTTTTTCCCGTCCGTTCCGGAGATCAAGGCGTGGACTAGAATCAGCTATGGGGGAACTGCTGATGTTATGGTCGGCGATGACTATTATCAGGCGGCGGAGATTTCGGTTGACACGAATTTTTTCAAGTTCTTTGACTATCGCCTTACATGTTGTCCTAAGGACAATGTTCTGGAGAATGAGGACGAGGTGATTCTGTCCGAGTCGTTCGCCAAGAAAGTCCTGACTTCGTCATTGCGTCACCCTAAACGCCGAAGTGGTCAAAGAGCGGTTTAAGAGCCCTCTGTTCTGGCGTGA
>OJAM01000731.1_pt1 | contig 13587 bp, 13 predicted proteins | sample 1589071 | NCBI WGS metagenome assembly OJAM01 (sample SAMN03283243) | human gut metagenome | biome: human-associated habitat; material: feces | host: Homo sapiens | place: Peru | collected 2012
TCGCCGTGGAATCGGCAACCGCCCCAAGCTGGACCTTCAGGCTGGAAAGGAGAAACTAGAACTGGTAGGACATCGTGACGGCCACGGCGTGCGAGAGACCGTTCTTCGTCTCGAACTTGTACTGGTTGCCGAGGTCGTCCTTCACGCCCAGCGATTCGCCCGCCATGAACACGAGGCCATAGCTCACGGAAAGATCGACCGGACCGAGCTTGTAGCCGAGGCCGACGGTGCCGATCTGGCGGTCGCCGGGCGGCAGCATCGTCGTGCCGTGGTACTTGCTGCACGGATCCTGGTCCCAGACGTAGGACATCATGACGGTCAGCTCGTCGGTCAGGTCGTACGCCGCGCCGAAGCCGATGCGCCAGGTGTCGTTCCACTTCAGCGGCACGTCCTTGTCGTTGTCGCCGGGTAGGTTGAAGTGCAGGTTCTGGATGCAGGACCACTGCGTCCAGACCGCCGCGACGCCCAGGTGGAACCGGTCGGTGACGTCGTAGTTAAGGCCCATCGTGAGCGACTGCGGAAGGCGCAGCGAGCAGGACGCGGCGCCGTCGGCGCTGTCCGCCCCGTCCCTGACCTGGCGGTGCGCCTGGGAAACGGCCCCCGGATAGGCCGCATTGTAGTACTGGTCGTAATACTGCTGGTAGATCGGCCCCATGCTTGGGTTGAGCCCCGCGCCCGCAAGCGCCGCGCGTACGCCCTTGTCCACCTGGGCCGCCACGGCCGAATCGTCATACCGGCGGACCCGCGTGTGGTTGTAGCCCTTCACCTTCGTGTCGATGTAGGACTTGTACATCACGCCGGCGGAGAGCTTTTCCGTGATGTTGTACTTCGTGGAAATCTGCCACCCCCAGTCGAGCATCCCGTTGTCGCCCTTGAGATGGTCGCGCACGGTGCCGTAGTTCGCCCCGTCCCGCGCCGCCATCTTGTCCGAATACTGGTCGAAGGAGAAGTACATGAGGCGGAAGCCCGCCGAGACCGACCAGTCCTCCGTCACCTTGTAGGCGAGATTCGGATTGAGCACCAACCCCTCGATCGTCGTCTGGCGCGTATCCCACGCCAGCGGCCAGTTCTGGTCGTAGTGGGACCCCAGACCGTATTCCGGCGCGAAGCCGAGGCCGAACGAGAACCCATAGGGAAGTTCCTGCGCGAGGTAGACATGCGGCAGCACAAAGCAGCCAGGATCCATCTTAAGGCCCGACCGCCCGTTCACATAGGTGTCCGCACTCGGATGCTCCGTCGTCATGCCGACCGTGATGACCGTCCCCGTCATATCGGTGAGCGTCGCCGGGTTGTAGAAGTTGGCCGAGGCGTCCACCGCCCGCCCCATCACCGCCCCGCCCAGCGCATTGCCGCGCGCCGATCCCTCATAAAGGCCAAATCCAGCAGAAAACGCTGAAATGCACGAAAAAATGGCACAACCTGCAACAACTTCTTTTTTACCAACCATTTCACTATCCTTATCGGTTCTTGACGTGCGACATTATAACAAAATTTGTCACAGTGTTCAATGTTGATTTGCGACACATTTCCAAAATCTGTCAAATCACAAATAATCAATTGAAATACGCAACAATCATTCACTTTACAATGTCGTCCCAGGGATAAAAAGAGCATGAGCCGGGAGGGACGCGCTCCGTCGCGTCCGTTCGCACCTCCCCTCGGCCGTACAATTTCCATCGCTGTCATCATCTGTGTCCGCCGCAAGCGGTATCCGTGCCATCGTGGTAAAAGCGGTGGGACGGAATCTACCACAGAACACACTGAACGGCCGAAGGCCGTCACTGAACACACGGAAGGTGTTGGATATGTGGGGGGAGAGGGGCCACGGATTTCTGTGCAAGATGCGCCGCAGAAAGCGAAGTTCTGATCCATTCTCTCTGTTCGACCCTTTGTGGAAAAGAATCCTCTCTCTCGGTGCCGTATCTGCAGTTATGGGTCTTGATTGGTAATTGGATTTATTACGCACTGAAATCTCATCTTGAAATGTGGGAGGGGATGACGGCTCCGGCTTCGCCGTCACAGATGGATCCCGATCGACGGGCCACCTCTAACGGAAGGGCAAGATCGGTGCCATCGGTGTCCGCCACAGGCGGTATTCGTGCCATCAGTGCCCGCCCCCCGACTTTTTTTCGGGAAGAAAAGAAACTCTGATGGCCGGGAAAGATGCTCCACGACCGTTCCGCAGATGCTTCGCGCAACCACGGCTCACCTCTGGTCGTTCTTTCACATAAACGTGGTTGGCCCCTGCCCACATTCAAAAAACTTCCTCAATAGATCATTGTGCAATGGAATGCACAACTTTCTCGCCCCCGCAGGCCAGCCTGCCGGCCGGCCGGACGCGCATCCCGTCCATCCTGTCATCCTGCCATCATGTTAAAAGACAGCACGGGGACAGCTCCCCTCAGCGAGATATCCGCCGGCGCGCCGCGGAGGGGATCCAGCGCGACCGGCTGGAAACGGCCTGCGACCTCCTCCGCACCACGCGGCTGCCGCCAGCCGTATCACGCCCTCTGGCTTCTCGCCCTCGAACTTGACGACTTGTTCGTACGGCGCCATCGAATAAATCAAATCAAGCGGAATGAATCGGATGCGCGCGCAGTTCGCGCGCTACTTGGCAAATCCTCGGAGAGGACGCACCGGGAAACCGCGGCTGCGGTAGTAGTCGTTCCGGTCGAAATAGTCCGAATTGAAGTACCACGCATAGTAGGAATTGTCCGAATACGGCGTGGAGGACCAGTGGCCGGCTACATCGACGTGACGGGCAACCTCGTGGCGAAGTACGACGCGGCGACGGCGCACCTCGGCGCGCCGTGGCGGATGCCGACTGCCGACGAGTTTGACGCGCTCGTCAGCAACTGCACGACGGCCTGGACGACGCGCAACGGCGTGTACGGGCGGCTCGTGACGGGCAAGGGGGCCTTCTCGACGAAGAGCATCTTTCTTCCCGCTGCCGGCTACGGCAGCGACTCCGACCTCAACGACCCCGGCTCGTACGGCGGCCGACTGGAGCTGGGCCGTGGTCTTGTTGTAGGTCGGGCAGGAGGACCCACTGAACGGGCTGCTCCCCATGCGCGCGCCCGTGCTCGACACCCAGGTCACACCGGAATAGTAGTAGTCCGATGTCCACGTTCCCCCCTCGCGCGCATACCCCACCGTGTCGCCCCACCAGAAGTAGTAGCCGTATTCCTCGGGCTTCGTGGCGCCCACGTTGCACTCCGCCCAGTACGGGCCACCTTCCCAGAGCTGCACGCCGCCCTGCACGACGCCGAGAGGCGTCGCCTCGGCGGCCAGGACCACGTCGGCGATCTTCACCTCGCCCAGGTCCGCCGCGGCGTCCCAGACGTAGCGGCGCGTCCAGGTGGCGCCGGAGCCGGAGATCGTCCCCGCGTCCGTGACATGCGCCATGGCCAGCGCGGCCTTCGTCGCGCTGTTCGTGGCGGCGCATGCGGCCTCCGCCACGTCGTTCGACGCGCCCGAGAACGTCACGACAATGTCCACCTTCCCGTTCCACGGGTACCACTGCCGCGCCGTCACCGACGTGGCGACGGGCTTCGCGGCGAGCAGGTTGACGGCCGCCAGCGCGGCGGCGAACAGACAGGAAATCTTCACTGCATCCTCCCCTTTAGGATGATTGACACGCTAATAAGGAGAGATTCTCTTAGTACCGTTTGAAGATGGTCGGGGCGAGAGGATTTGAACCTCCGACATTCTGCTCCCAAAGCAGACGCACTACCAGGCTGTGCAACGCCCCGAAAGGACGGACGGGAAGATGCCCGCCGTCAAAGTGTCTTGCGCGAGGACTCGTATTCCTCGACGGCACGGGCAATGAGGCCCGTAACGTCGTTCCGCGCGGCGTTGGCGCCCACGCGGACGGCATGGTAGATCGCCTTGTGCGTGGACGACCCATGCGTGATGATCACCGCCCCCGGAACCCCCAGAAGCGGCGCGCCCCCGTAGATGTCCGGATCAAGCTGCTGCTTGAGCGACTTGAACGCCCCCTTCAAGAGAATCGCGCCCAGGATGCGCGAGAGACCCCTGAAGCACTCCTTCTTCAGGAAGTAGCCGATCGCGTGGGCAAGCGATTCGGCCGTCTTCAGGACGACGTTCCCGACGAAGCCGTCGCACACGACCACGTCCGTCTGGCCCTGGAAGATGTCGTGCCCCTCGACGTTCCCCCGGAAGTCGATGCCCTTGACCTCCTTCAGGAGCGGAAACGTCTCCTTCGTCATCTCGTTGCCCTTGCAGTCCTCCGTTCCGATGGACAGCAAACCCACCAGCGGCTTCGTGCGCTTCAGAACCGCCTTCGAGTAGGCGCTGCCCATGATCGCGAACTGGACAAGCCAATCCGGATGGCAGTCCATGTTCGCCCCCGCATCCAGCAGAAGCAGGGGGCGAATCGGACGCCGCGTGGGCAGAATGGCCGCAATCGCAGGACGATGCACGCCCCGGATGCGCCCGAGATTGAAGATCGCGCTCGCCGACACCGCCCCGGAGTTTCCGGCAGACACGAACGCATCCGCCTTCCCCTCCTTGACGAGACGCATCGCGACGTTAATGGAACAGTCTTTCTTCGCGCGCACCGACCGAGCCGGCTCGTCATCCATCTCAAGGACTTCGGTCGCACCCACAACCTCAAGACGCCCCGCCTTGCGGGCCTTCTCGACGTCCTTTGGGTACTTGGCCAGCTCGGCCTCGATCGACTCCTGCACACCGACGAGGATGACCTTCACGTCCTCCAGGCCGACTGCGGCCTCGACGCCGCCCCGGACGATTTCGCCCGGGGCCTTGTCGCCGCCCATCGCATCGAGCGCAACGCGCGTCATACGCCCTTTACTTGGCCGTGACGGAGAACACCTTGCGGCCGTTGTACATGCCGCAGTTCGGGCACACGTGGTGCGACTGCTTCATGCCACCGCAGTTGGGGCACGTCTGCACCGCCGCGAGAATGGCCTTCTCAAGCTGGGCGACGCGCTGACGCTTGCGCATTTTGGACTTCTTGTTCTTAGGTGATGCCATGATGCTCTCTCTTTCTTCTCTTCTTGTTTTCCGTCAATCTTTCGTTCCCAGTTCAAGGGCGTCAAGCGCCCCCCAACGGCTGTCGCGCTCGGTGTGGTCGCACGCACAGGGCCCCTCGTTGAGGTTCTTCCCGCACGTCGGGCACACCCCGCGGCAGTCTTGCCGACAAACCGGGTATGACGGCAAAGCAAGTATTATACTCTGTCTGAGTTCATCCGTCAAATCGACAAACTCGGTTTTTTCACCGATTTCGACGCTCGTGGCGAAGTCGTCCACCGTCACCGTGAAGTCGAAGTCGCCCCCGCACCGGGAACAGACCGCATCGAAGTCCTGCGCAAGCGTTCCCCGCACCAGCAACTCCGTGCCGAACGGCTGCACGAACAGGGAATAACGGATGCCGCCGAAGGGACGCAGCAGTTCGCCGTCCAGTTCCAGAACGGCATCGTCCAGCGTTCCCGCGCAGTCCTCGCCGTCGCGGTCAAGCCGCGCCACATCGATGATCAGCTGGGTATCCATGGGTGGTTAAGTAGTTAAGTGGTTAAGTGGTTAAGTAGTTAAGTGGGGAAGTGGGGAAGTAGTTAAGTGGGGAAGTGGTTAAGCTTTAGGGTGGGCGAGGGCGGCGAGGCGCTTCTGGACGGCCGGCGTGACGAAGGTGGAGGTGTCGCCGCCGTAGCGGGCGATCTCGCGCACGGTAGAGGCGGTCACATAGGCCAGGTTCTCGCTCGGCATCATGAACAGCGTCTCGATCTCCGGCGCCAGGCGGCGGTTCGTGAGGGCCATCTGGAACTCGTACTCGAAGTCCGAATAGACGCGCACGCCGCGAATGACCACGCGCGCGCCGTGGCGGCGGCAGAAGTCGACGAGCAGCGTGTCCAGCACCTCCACCGTCACGTTCCCGAGTCCCGCGCCCTCGACGTCCTCGCGGATCATGGCGAGGCGGTGCGCCGCGTCGTAGAGCGCCCCGGTCTTCGCGCTCGTCGCCGCCACGGCCACGATCAACCGGTCGTAGAGCCCCGCCGCGCGCGTGATGAGGTCGAAATGCCCCCGCGTCATCGGGTCGAACGTGCCGGGGTAGACTGCCGTTTTCTCTGCCATGACGGGTAGTATAGCATAAATCGGAGCGGAGGCGCGGAGACGGAAACGAGCCGCCCGGACGGGCGGCTCGTTTCCTGTCACCATGCGGTGGCGGTCCGTCAGACGACGACCTCCCAGCCGTTGCGCGAGAACTCGCGCTTGAGCGAGAGACCCATCTTGCGGCAGGAGCAGCCCTCCGGGAAGTCCATCTTCACGGGGTCCCAGCCAAAGCCCGTGTCGTACACGTAGCTCATGTTGCACAGGCCGCAGAGAATCGACCCGCGACCGCCGACCTCGGCAGGCGAGATCGTGGGCTTGCGACTGAAGTAGCACTCCACGAAGTTCTGCACCTGGTTCGGGCTCTTGTAGAGCTGGACCTTGGCGTGCTCAAGGTCGTACTTCGCGCAGAGCGTCTTCAGCGTGGAGGTGAGGCGGTCGTCCTTCTTGTCCGAGGAGTCCGTGCCGTAGTCCTTTCCGACCGAGGCCGCGACGAGCGTGAGGCCCGCGACGGGCTTCATGTCGGCGAGGGCCCTGCGGATCTCGGCGGTGGGCTTGACGAGGGTGCCTTCCCAGACGGCGATCTTGCCGCGGTTGACGGCGACGACGCCCTTGGTGCCGTAGAACACCGTGCCCCACGTGCCGAACGGACCATGGTAGAGCTCGATGTCGCCCGTGGGCGACTTGAAGAGCATCTTCATGCCGTACTGGCGGCGGCCGCCGTGGTAGAGGTCGGTCGAGTAGGGTTCGTCGGAACGGATGATCTTGTAGGGGCCGCTCTTGTCCATGTCCATGCCCCACTGGGCGATGTCGAGGTGGTGCGCGCCCCAGTCGCCGTTGTAGCCCGTGCCGAAGTCGTCGTCGAAGCGCCAGAACATCGGGTAGAACTTGTTCACGCCGCGCGGCGCGAGCTGGTCGGAGTAGGCGCGCCACTTCGCCGGGCCGAGCCACATGTCCCAGTCGACGTTCGGATTCGGCGCGCCCTCGGTGGCGGCGTTCTTCGGGTCGTCGAAGAAGCGGATCGGATGGGACGGGCCGCCGAGCTTCGAGCCGCCGTGCCCATAGTTCGCGTCGACGTACTTGATGTCGCCGATGAGGCCGTTGCGGACGATCATGCACGCCGTGCGGAAGACGGGCCAGCTACGCTGCATCGAACCGGTCTGGAACACGCGGCCGTACTTCTCCTGCGCGGCGATGACCTTGCGGGCCTCGTCGATGGAGAACGTGAGGGGCTTTTCGCAGTAGACGTCCTTGCCGGCCTTCATCGCCTCGACGGCGATGTAGGCGTGCCAGTGGTCCGGCGTCGCGATGCAGACCATGTCGATGGTCGGATCCTTCAGCACGTCGCGGAAGTCGGCGACGGCCTTGCAGGCGCTCTGGATCTTCCGCTTCGAATAGTAGTCGTCGACGCGCTTGGCGCCGTCCTCGCGGCGGTCCTTGTCGCAGTCGCAGCACACGACGACCTTGGCGCCGCGGTCGTACTGGCCGAGGAACTGCGGCAGCAGGGCCGTGCGGCCCTGGATGCCGAGGCCGATCATCGCGACGTTGGCCTTCTCGCCGGCCGCGAGCTTGCGCGGGGCGATCTTGGTGGAGGCACTGCCCACGAGCGCGACCGATGCGGCCGAGCCGAGGAGGAAATGTCTTCTGTTGAGATTCATTGTCGTTCCTTATGATGTTTATTAAGTCACTTCGTTTTAAGTGATTAAGCCGCTAAGTTCAAGCAATACCGTTCAGACGCTTCTCATCCGACATGGCACAAGCTCAACCGCTTAACCACTTAACCACTTAACTACTTAATCACTAGCAGCGGCCCTTGCTCTTGAGGAAGGCGAAGGACGGCGTGATCGCCTCGAGCGTGTCGAAATGGCGCTCGCACTCGACGACCCACCACTTGACGCCATCGGCGTCGGCGGCGACGGCGAGCTTGTCCCAGTCGACGCCCTTCGCGCAGACCTTGCCGTTCGCGTCGCGGCCGGGCTGGCCGAGGATGCCGTCGAACTGCTTCACGCCGCCACCCATGCCGTTCTCCTTCGCGTGGAGCGTGGGCGAGCGGTGCGGGTACTTCCTGTACTGCTCGCACGGATCGTGGCCGGCGCAGGTCGTCCAGCCGACGTCCTGTTCCATGCAGACGTTCTTGTGCGTGTTCGAGAAGAAGTAGTCCCAGTACGTCGTGCCGTCCTTCATCTTCAGCGTGAACTCGCCCGTGTGGTTGTGGAGGCCGATCTTGCAGCCGTACTTCGCGGCCTCCTCGGCGGCCGTGTTGTAGTAGTCAACGAGCATCTTGAGGAAGTCGTCGAGGTTCTCGCCCTTCTTCGGGAAGTTGCCGCCGCCGGGGCAGATGATCGTGGTGTTGCCGTAGCCGAGGTTGAACTCGCACGTCCGCTTCACGTTGGCGGGGCTGAACGCATCGCGGCCGACGTGCGTGCCGCAGCCGACGAGGCCGTTGTCGTTCAGCATCTTCTTCAACTCGGCGGCCGACTTGCCGTAGTAGCCCGCGAACTCGACGCCCTTGTAGCCGATCTTCGCGACCTCGGCGAGCGCCTTCTCAAGGCCCACCGTGGGGATGTACTTGTGGATGGAATAGAGCTGGACGGCGACCTGGCCCTTCTTGCAGCCGGCCAGCGTGCAGCAGGTGCCGGCGCCGAAAGCCGACGCGGCACCCGCCGCGGCCAGCGAACCCAGGAAACCTCTTCTCGACAGATTCATGTTTGTTCTCCTTTTCGTGGTATTCATCTTTCTTGTCTACAGCCTTTGGACGCCAACCTCTGTCCTGACTGCGCACCTACGCAAGCTGGTCCATCGTCACGACGGGCAGGTCCTTCGCCGGTTCGACCATCGGCTTGAGCGCCGAGGCGTCGAACGCGAAGCCGTCCTTGCCGAGCTTCCACACGACAGGGGCCGTGTTGAGGATCGTGGCGCGGAAGCCCTGCATGGTCGCGCCCATGTTGCCGGTGTGGGACGAGTTGCAGCCCTCGTTCTCGATGACGAACGGGTACTTGAAGCCCTTCTTCATGAGCGTCTGCAGGAACTTCGTCCAGTCGCAGGAGTCGCTGCCGCCGAAGCCCGGCAGGCGCGGCTCGTAGTTCATGCGCGCCCACTCGTTCGCGGCGATCGGCACGCCGGCCTTCTGCGCGAGGGCCTTGTCGACGACCTGTTCGGGATAGAGGCGGCCCCAGTGGATGGCGTCCGACGAGGTGGGGAAGTTGCGCGTGCCCTTGATGTGGACGCGGCGGAGGCGCCTGAAGTCCATCGCCTCGATGACGTCGCTCGGGTCGATGTGCTGCCAGATGTCGTGCGACGGGTCGTACGTCTCCTGCAGGGCGGAGGAATCGTCGAGGATCGCGTACATGAGCTTGCGCGCCGCAAGGCAGCCCGGCAGGTTGTTGTAGGCGTCGGGCGCCGTCGCCGGCTGCCAGCCCTCCATCGGGCAGTTCTCCACGCACACGGTCACGCCGAGGCTCTTCGCATAGTTGAGCATCGGCTGGAAGACCTTCTTGAACTTGTGGAGGTTCTTCTCGAACCCGCCGTCCGTGCGGCCGAGCACGTGGTCATAGCCCACGAACGTGCCGCAGACGACGTCGTTCGCGTCGCCGCCGAGGAGGGCCGCGATGCGGATGAGCTTGAGGATGTGGTTCTGGTTCGTGCGCTGCAGCGCCTCCGTCTTCGCGCCGATGAGGTTGTCGTAGGCGCCCACGGAGACGCGCAGACCCTCCTCGTTGCAGCGGCGGACGACGCGCTTCGCGGCGGCGAGGTCGAACGTCTCGTAGTCGAGGTGCGTCGCAATGTGGTCCGCGCGGTCCGTGTCGCGGCGGAACACGCAGAGTTCGAGGCCCTGCGCGCCGACCGCCTTCGCGTAGGCGAGGACGTCCTCGAAGCTCTTGCCCGCAAACGCGGAGGTCATGAGCCAAATCGGGTTGTTCATCGGCTTGGGGGCGCCCGGCCCGAACCCGGGCATCTCCGCGCCCCTGGCCGTGCGGCCGCCCATCGCGGCCACGGCCGCCGCGGCCGCGCCGAACTTGAAGAAGTCACGTCTGTTCATGGTCTTTCCTTTCTCTCTAAAACGGAATCTCGGAAACAATCAGTGGTTAAGTCGCTTCGCTTCAAGTAGTTAAGTTGACTGTTCAACCTTTTCCGGCATTTCGCCAATCCAAAAACTTAACCACTACTTAACTACTTCTTAACTACTTATACTTAACCACTTAACTACTTAACTACTTAATCACTTAATCTACCTGAGCTGTCCGAGGAAGCGCAGGTCGTTCTCGTAGAGCCAGCGGATGTCGGGGATGCCGTACTTGATCATCGCGATGCGCTCGACGCCGAAGCCGAAGGCGTAGCCCGAAACCGCCTCGGGATCCCAGCCGACGTGCCGGAAGACGCGCGGATCGACCATGCCCGCGCCGGCGACCTCGATCCAGCCCGACTGCTTGCAGACGTTGCAGCCCTTGCCCTTGCAGACGTGGCAGGAGAAGTCGACCTCCACGCTCGGTTCGGTGAACGGGAAGAAGTGGGGACGGAAGCGCACGGTGACGCTGTCGCCCATCATCTCCTTCGCGAAGTAGGCGAGCACGCTCTTGAGGTCTGCGAGCGAGACGGGCTTCGTGTCGCAGTAGAGCCCCTCGATCTGGTGGAAGTTCGCGGAGTGCGTCGCGTCCGTCGTGTCGCGGCGGTAGGTGCGGCCCGGGCAGATGACGCGCACGGGCGGCTTGTTCGCGAGCATGGTGCGGATCTGCACGGGGGAGGTCTGCGTGCGGAGAAGCAGGTCCTCCGCCGTGCGGGCGTCGCCCTCGCCGCGGATCTCGGCCGAGTCGAGCCAGAAGGTGTCCGTGCGGTCGTTCGTGGGATGGTGGTCGGGCGTGTTGAGCGCCGTGAAGTTGTTGAAGCGCGTCTCGATGTCCGGACCGTCCGCCACGGTGAAGCCGAGCTTGCCGAAGATGCGCGCGGTGTCGGCGACCACGCGGCTGAGCGGATGCTCCACGCCCGGCGCGGGCCAGCGCCCCGGCAGCGTCGCGTCGACGTCCTCCGCCTTCGCGCCGCCCACGGCGGCGGCACCCTTCGCCGCAAGCGCGGCCTCCACCTCGGCGCGCCAGGCCTGCACGGCCTTGCCGAACGCCGGGCGCTCCTCCTTCGGAACGTCCTTCATGCCCTTGATGAGCGCGGGGATGGAGCCGTTGCGGCCCACGTACCTGATGCGCAGCTGTTCGACGGCGGCGGCGTCCGCGGCGGCGGCGATCTCCGCGAGCGACGCGGCCCTGCCCTGTTCGAGTTCTTCGAGTGTCATGCTTGTCTTCTTTCGAAAATTTTCCCTATTATATCCATTCGGGCGGACGGAGGCAAGTACACCGTTCCGTCACTTTGCGCCGATGGCCCGCACCAGGTAGGGCCAGTAGACCCGCGTGTACACCGCACAGGAGTAGACGTTGAGGGCGATGAGGACGCCCTCGACCGCGTAGACGGACGCCATCAGCGGCCCCTGGCACGCGGGCGGCAGCAGGTGGTGCAGCGCCAGGTAGGCGTAGATGTAGGCGGCTGCCGGGAAGGAAAGCGCCGTGCGCACCTTCCCCAGCCACATCGCGCCCACGTCGGCCCGGTAGGCGGCGGCGACGGAACGGAGAAAGGTCACCCACTGGTCGCGGAGGATGTAGAGGACGGTGAAGACGAGCATGACGAGCGCATGCGCCGGCGACTCGCCCTGCGCGCCGATGACCCACAGCAGCGTGGGGAAGCTCACGATGAAGAACACCTTGTCCATCAGCGGATCCGCGAGCTTGCCGAACGTCGAGACGACCTTCCACTTCCGCGCAAGCCTGCCGTCGTAGAGGTCGGAGATGGCGGCACAGAACATCAGGACGCCCGCCGCGACCGCCAACCCCACGCACGCGCGGCGCTGGGCCAGCACCGCGCAGACCAGAAACGCGAAGATGAGCGGGACGCGGGAGAACGTGAGCGCGTTGACGATGCAGGAGTGGAGGCGCGAACTCATTTGCCCGACGCGCCGTCCTCTCCCCCTTCTTCTTCACCCTCGAACGCGGCCTCGTCCGCCATGTCGGCGTTGAGGTCCCCCTCCATGCGCTCCAGCATCGCGGTCATCTTCTCCCCGATGTCGGCCTGCTTGTGGACGAAGTTCCGCACTTCGCCGAGCTGCACCTTCGTGAACTCCAGCGTCGCCTGCAGCGCGTCGCGGCGCAGCACCATCTGCCCGAGCTCCTGCTCCAGCTCCTCGATGCGCTGCTCGGCCTTCTGGAGATGGCGTCGCGTCGCGAAGAGCTGCTTCAGGATCTCGCCCGGCTCGATGTCGAGGTCGTCGATCTTCATCCCGTCCGGAATCGGCACGAGCACGCTCTCGCCGCAGTTCACGCAGTTGATCTGGAGCCCCGCGCCACGGTAGTCGATCGCGAGGTTGTGGCCACAGTGCGGACAGTCGAACACGATGTCCGTGTCCCGGATCTCGGTTTCCGGCGGCTCGCCTTCGGAGGGGACGGCGGTCCCGTCCCCGTTTTCTCCAGGCGTCTCCACCTCGCGCTCTTTGAGTTCTTCTTCGGACATGCGTAAACCTCCTCGAATTTTGCTGACCCTAGTATAAAATAAAGGAGGCCGGAACGCAAGTTCGCAGATGGACGCAAATGACTACGTGGTTACGCCAGGCTCGTCCCCTTCGTCTCCGGGACGAACCCCAGCGCCCAGAGGAAGTGGAAGACCATCATCACCCCGAAGAAGGCGAAGATCGCCCACGTCGGAACCGCCTCGGCGGCAATGGGGAAGACGAGCGCCACGAGCGCCGCGAAGAACCAGTGCGTGAAGCTGCCGAGGGCCTGTCCCTGCGCGCGGAACCGCTGCGGGAAGACCTCCGCGATCAACACCCAGATCACCGTACCCTGCCCCACCGCATGCGAGGCGAGGAAGAGGAAGACCATCGCGGCGGACAACACGCCGTTCCCGAGGTAGAAGAAGAGGCTCGCCGCGAAGAGCGACACAAGATACCCCGCGCCGCCGACCAGCAGCAGCGTCCGACGTCCCAGCCGGTCGATGAGCCAAACGCCCGCGAACGTGGCGGCGAAGTTGAGGATCCCGAGGCCGAACGTCGCCAGGAACTGCGCGTCCCGCGCAAAGCCCGCCAGGTTGAAGATGCGCGGCGCGAAGTAGTTCACCGCGTTGCAGCCAGAGAGCTGGTTGAAGAACGCCACGAAGAAGGCGAGCAGGATCGGCCGCAGGTTGGCCCGGCTCCAGAAACGCGCTTCGCATTCCTGTCCATCGCCGTCCACGCCTGCGCCGCGCTGCGCGAGCCAGCGCGGACTCTCCACGAGGAACGGGCACAGCGCCGTGAAGACGAACGCCGGCACGGCCTCCACGCCCAGCATCCACCGCCAGGCGTTCGGCCCGACGCCCTTCAGCGCGAGGTTGGAGGCGAGCGAGGCCAGCACGCCGAAGACGATGTTGAACTGGAAGAGGGCCGTCATCCGTCCCCGCGACGCGGCGGGCGCGATTTCCGCGATGTAGACC
>OJAM01000732.1_pt1 | contig 13575 bp, 19 predicted proteins | sample 1589071 | NCBI WGS metagenome assembly OJAM01 (sample SAMN03283243) | human gut metagenome | biome: human-associated habitat; material: feces | host: Homo sapiens | place: Peru | collected 2012
CGATTATGAAGTACGAGTACAATTATTCCTTCCTTGAGAGATGGATGCAAGCCAACGAAAAAGTAGATGGCAAGCAGATATTACAGGCTATTGGGTCTACCAGTAACCAGAGTTTAAGACTGTATCTGGACAGAAAATGTCCGATGCCTATCATCAGTATTCTTCGTTTTTGCAACACGTTCCATGTGCCTATCTCAGCTTTTATTGTCGACAAAGAAAAATATCTTGGATATGTCGACAATTCTAAAGGCATAGAAACAGAAAGTGAGGTCATCCCACTCGACAGCGACGCTTTTGAGCCTGTTGATGGCTACATCAAGAACGGCGATAAGCGGGCACACGGCAGTCGTTCTCTTCGCAACCCGATAGACGTAACAGAACAAGCATCTATCGTTCCTGGCATCATCTTCAAGAAGAATATCATTTGCGAGCCATCGGACTGCGCGACAGTCACAGACCATAGAGCGGATGCTGAAGTGGTAGAGACAAAGGCTCCTGACGAAAACACTCCCATCACTGATGTTGCAGAAGCAGACTACAACAAAAACTTAGTTGACCGACTTTTAGGAATCATCGATGAGCAACAGAAACTGATGAGTGACCAACAAAAAGAGATTGCTACACTCACCAAGCAACTACTTGAGGTAAGAGCAAACGGCAATACCATGGTACGAAATTCGATGATGGGCATAGCCGCAGACGACATTCATCATGAGTAAGTGACACCTCACCCACGGATATAAACAAAAAAGCAGCCATCTATCCTCACGGACGGATGGCTGCATGTAACTTTAAAATTCCGTAAACTTAAAAATAAAGAAAATAACCTCCCCTACGCTTAGGGGAAAATAATCTATTAACCTATGAATAATCTTGTTCGTTAATAAAAGCCATACGACGACGGAAAAACTCTTTCCCGCCTGTCAAAATACAATCGGGCGACGTACTCTCGTATGGAAGATCTGTGTACCAGAATCCGTGATGCAAAAAGAGAGGCGGCGTAGTGTCGCCGAAGCTGAACGGAACGGGTATCTCGTTTCCTTCCTTGTCCTTTGCCGTAACAGGCTTAAAGGAAAAGATGTCAATTAGCTTTGTCTCGCTTACAACGGGGAGCGCCCGCATCTCCTTCTCCAAGTCGCTGCCTTTGACGGGAGTAAAGTATGGCGTACTCTGGTAGCCTTCTATTCTTGGTACTCTTACGTTTTCCCAGCCTTCCTTACTGACAGTATACTTAAACTCGACAAAGAGGATGCCACCAGCATAGCCATCGCACGTTTCGTAGTAAGCGTCAGCATGGACACTTTCAGCCCACGCACGAGCCTTTTCCTGGGCTTCCTTACATTCGTCGATAAACTCCTGCAGCTTCTTGCCTACCTCGCTGTCGGCTGCTACCTTGTAATAATAATGGGGTCTTTTTTTACTACTCATAACTTTTATATTTTATTGTTTAACGAAAAAATTTATCTCCATCCTCTCCTGCTCTGCGCATACGACAATAGATTACCGGCTCACCGCTTTCGTCGTTTTTCATACTGAAACCACGAAGTGCCAACTCCTGAAGATAAAGGACAAGAGGGTCGCCATAAGGGCATACCACTGCTTTGAAGTAGGTCCTCAACTTCGAGTCGTTAAAAACATCGCAGTCCTCCGTCCAAGCGCTCAGGGGCTTATAGGTCCGACAGAACGCCTCTATCTTGGATTCAATCACGAAATCATCAAGCGTAACCACCGCCTGATCGTTATTGTCCATAAAATCGTCTTTCTTCTTTCTGCCCATAACTATATTATATATAAGGAAAACTATTTCTTTGTCTGCTTTCGATATTTGGCGACCAATACGCAAACGACAATCATCATAAATGCCAGAACGAAGGCTCTCATCTGGAGCTTGAATCTTCCCCACCATGAAGTAGTACAGTCCATAGCGGTATTTTTTTCTTTATCCAGATAGTTGCTGTCGTTTTTCTCCCAGTGAGTGCCCACATTCAGCTTATTGCTCAACATCAGGCTGTCTATCGTGCGCTGCATACGCGATATGGTTTCTTCCTGATGATTCAGCCGTGCCTCGTAGGTGGCATTGCGCTCATAGTCGCCCTTGCGGTGTATGGTTCGGTCGGTGGTGGTGGTCTTGTTGCCCTGAGCATCCATGCTCTCGGTCACTCGCTCAGTGATAGTCTCCTCGTTGCTGCCCTTGTCGGTCATGGAGCCAGTAGTGAACTGTTCGGTGGTGGCAGCACTGACAGTACTGTCCGTAGAAGTTTCCGACTTCACCACACTGTCCTTAACGATGGCGACGACACTATCGCGCCGCTGCTCACTGCTCCTCTGCTCCACCTTACGGGAGGAAGCGCAGCTCGCAAAAATGATTAAAGCCAGAAGCCATAACACACCCAGAAGCCATAACATTGCTGATTTGATTTTTTCCATAATTCGTCTTGTTGATTTACGCCTGCAAAATTAGAAAAAGTCGCTGACATCAACAGGACATAACAAAACACCGCCTACCCTATGGAAAGGATAAGCGGTGTGAAAAATTATTTATCCGATAAAGAATAATTCCAATTAACTATCTTGCCAAATACTTTGACTGAGCATTTTTTTACGTGCTTAATAACATCGTCGGTTAGACAACTCTCTACCCTTTCGCATTGCTCCCGACTTGCCTTTAAGAGTATAGTCTTGCCATCGTAGGACATAAACCCAACCTTGCGCAGTTCGTCACCAGCCTCTCCATCAAGCATAGATAAGAGCTGCTGCCACTCTCTCTCCCCTGGCTGCTCATCAGCAAAGAGCAACGTCTGCTCCTTGGGCGCTGTCGCCTTCATCATCTCCTCGAAAGTATCGTAAACATTAAACTCGATAAAAGCAGGATTACCTACCTTGCGCTTACCATTGTAGACAGGTTCATACGACACGCAAACGTCGAGTTGACCCATCTGCTTCAGTCGGTTTATATCGGCAATGCTATTGTCGAGTACATTCTTCTTGAATTGCGAAAACTTAGGATAGGTCTCTTTCACAATTTCCGTACCACTAAATTCAAGCATACCTAAATACTTCTTGATTTTACTGACCGTAAGCCGGATTTTGCGCTCTTTCCAGTTATTGCCGCTTGCATCGCGCAGAATGTAATATATCATTGGCATACGCGCCACCTCACCAATCAAAGCAATGTTATCAGGATGTGACACATATCCCTCGGTCATATTGAAGGCATAGTCCAATACATAAAGGTGTTTGTCGGGATCTATCACTTGCGGGTTAAGCCCAAACACAACTCCCGTGTTCTTAATAGACGTTTCGCCACTCAGAAAAACATTATACATGTGCATACCCCATGTACCATCCTCATTCTTCTTCGGACCTTCCACCTTTACGTCCAACACTTCTTTCATCGCTTGCTTCACGGCAAAGAAATTGTTTTCTGGTACACCTAACTCAGCATAGGAGATGTATATCTGAGTGACACCCGAATTTTTCACTGCCTCGGAGAACAGGGATTTGGGTACCTTGCGCGACTTAGCCAAATCTGAACCAAAGAACTCTTTTATGAAGGGCTGCAACTGCTCACTCACCTTCACCAGCACCGCCTGCTGCAACAGCGACAGGTTCTTGCTCAACCTGGTGAAGGCAAAAGGCGTATTTATCCACTTTTGCGGTAATCGTTTCTCGTTTTCCATATCGTTTCCTTTCCTTTGAGGTAAAAAGTTACTAAATCTTTTTACCTATTTACTATTTCGTTTTACCTATTTACTAACTATTTTTCTTTACCTTGTACTTAAATCACTGAAAATCAGTAATTTCTCATAAACTCCTATAATATAGATAAGAAGAAACATATTTTTTCTTTATATATATATATTTTAATAGTAAGGTAAAAAGATTTAGTATATAGGTAAAAAGATTTAGTAAGATTTTACCTTATCGTCACCTTTCGAGTAAAGCAATTTAGTACTTCACATTTAAGGTAAAAAGATTTAGTAAGATTTTACCTTATCGTCACCTTATGGGTAAAGCGATTTTTCTTTCTTATGTTTGAGGTAAAAAGATTTAGTAAGATTTTACCTTAGCCTTGAGAATATCTGTCGATAAACTCTATCACTCCCTGGGCAGCCAGTTCCTGAAGCGTCTTTCCAGTACATTCCTTCAGACGAGCCAAACGGAAATAATAATCCATGGGGATTGTTACCTTTACACTTTTCTCAGTCTTTAAAGGTTTCATGGATAATGGCTGTTGCGCTTCGCCTACCGACTGCTGGCTGCCAGTGGAAGAGGTGGTGGTAGCACTACCGCTCGCCGTACCCGTTGAAGGCATAGAAGATGCCGACTGTTGCGCGGTCTGTCCTTGCTCGTATATTCCTTCTATTTTATCCATTGCGTCTGATTTATTCAAACCGAATTTTTTTACATTTTGTCTTGCCATAATATTCTATTGATTAAAAGTCCTCAAATATTTGTATGAACTATAACATGAGCTGCCTACCGAGGCATACTCTCTAAGATTTCTTTCGTAAATCGCTCATAGTCCTGCCCTACCCTGCAGTAAGGTGCATAAGTAAAAATGTCGGTACCCATCGCCTGTGCTTCCACCATCTTGGTATCTCTGCGGGTATATGAATCGAACACGTAGTCATCGAACTTCTTGCTCAGATATTCTTTGAATTGACGTGTCGCCTTGGTCTGATCGTTACTCATCACCTCCAACAGTCCACGAATATCCAGGTCCTCATTCAGATCTTCCCTGGTCTCTTTCACGGCGTTGGTGATCTCGGCAATACCTTTTGTGGCCAACACTTCCAACTGGACGGGGATAACGACACTCGATGCTGCTGCCAGCGCATTGTAGGTGAGCAACGACATGGCTGGAGGGCAGTCTATCAATACGTAATCGAAGGCATCCAGGAAGCTGTTCACGCCCTCGTCTGCAAGTTCCGTGCCTTGCATCTCCTGCAAGGGCTTCAGCAGAAGTTTGCGCAAGGCCTTGCGAGGTACAGCCATCTGGTTGAGGAATGGCTCGATGCTGACCATCTTCTGTGAAGCTGGAGCGAGGTAGATGCCTTCTTGCATCTTATATACGGGCAAGGATGTCTGATTGATAAGAGCATCGTAGGTGGTAGGCTTATTGTCGCTGTTCACCTGGTCCCAACCGAAAAGGAAGGATAGACTGACCTGTGGGTCGAGGTCTACGAGCAAGATACGGGGCTTCCGCTCCTTTCCGTCTGCTCCCTTTCCGAAGTACCCTTTACCGAAGCGACGCAGCCCTGTTGCTAAACTCTGTACTGTTGTAGTCTTGCCTACTCCACCTTTATGATTCACAAAAGCGAGTATTTCTTTCAATCTTGTTTCTGCCATAATCTTTTTATTTTAAATGAATAATCTATTCAATAATGCTATAATGTGTAACGAATACACCGAAGTACATAAGTACGTTAGTACTAAAGTACGAACCTACGTATCTACATACGTACCTATGAATTTTCATACGTGCAAAGATACAACTTAAAAACATAACTACCAACTATTTTCCGTTTTATATTTTAAAAATTAAGTATTTTTATAGGTTTGCATCTATGAACGTATGAAAATACGAATGAACGTAGCTTCATATCAGCATACGAACCAACGTTTGAACCTATTAACATACAAACCTACGTATCAACATACGAATGTGCATACCTACGTCCGAATAAACGTATTAACCTATATGCATACGTACCTACGTACCTACGTGCATACGAAAGTTCGTAAGTACGTAGGTACGAAAGTAGAAAAGTATTGATGTGGAAAAGTAGAAGTGTATAAAAATAGAAAAGTATAAAAGTACTAAGGCGCTAATGTACTAAAGTACTTTTATACTTTTGTCCTTATCCTCTTAACCTGTAAAGAGAGTTATATGTTAATATCATTACCTTCCTGTTGCCATTCATCTTTGATGGAAAGTGAGAGGGAGGCGCGGTGATTGTAAAATGAACCTGTAATAGTCGTTATCTTGTTGCGCTCCAGGCGGACGTTAGGTACCGTGATGGTTGCATAGGGCGTGGGATTGTTCTTGCGGTTCATCGTGAAGGTGATGTCGGCTGAATAGCCATCTTTCGGGCAAAGCACGAAGTAGGCGAGGGTAGTGCCTGTGGTACCGGCAAGAGAGGAGACATCAGAGCTGCGCTGATTTTTCACATAGTCCATAACATCCAAGGTCTGCCAGTTGATAGTGCGGTATTCGTTGAATGTAGCATCGATGGTACTGCAATCGTCTGGGAATACATCGGTGCTGTTGACCACCATCTTTGCCACTAATCGTTTCAGGGCGATGACAGCCACCTCGTTCTGACCCACGGCAACCGTTATGTCCTTCACTGCGCCGAAGCTGTCGGAAGTCTTGTCGCTCGTCCAGACAACTGGCTCCGTGGCAGAAGACACAGGTGTCAGGATGTTGTCGGTGATTGCCCAGGGTGTGCTGGTTGCGTCGAGGAGGGTAGAGGCGGTGCTGCGGGTAGCTATCACCTTTAAGGTATGCTCGCCATAATCGAGCGTCAGGTCAGGCTCGGCAAAGTCCGCTGCCTTGCTCGTCTGATGGAGCACCTGGAGCAACTTACCTGTTGCCTTGTCGTAGTCCAGGATATACAGGTCTGTGAGCTCTTTGCCGTTAGCAACAAGGGAGGCTCGCGTAGCTGCATCGAACATTGGAGCTACAGCTGCCTTAGCAGAGGATGAGGGCTGTGAGGCACTAACGAAACGTAACTTGACGTGAGCCTTACCAGCAGGCTGTTCCTGTTGCTGCTCGTCCTGAAGGTGGAAACTCTCGCATGATGTCATCGTTGGCATCAGCAGAGCTGCAGCCATGGCCATGGTGCAACAAACAAATAGTTTCTTTTTCATAATCTTTTAGTTTTTAGTTAATAAAAGAATTTAGTCAATTGATTATTTTCCGTTTACGATCTTGTTATACTCCTCTTCGGATATTACTCCCTTTTCCTTCTGCTCATAGAAAAAGCGTCTCGCAAACAATCCCATCACGTGCCTCAGACTCTCACATGCCAGTCGAAGGTTCTCGCCTTCGAGTGCATCCTGGGTGAAGTTCTCCCCGTCCTTCTGGCAACAAACGTCTGCTGTCACAGTCTTACCGTCGGTTTCAACCGAAATAACAATGTCAAATAGTTTCTTTTTCATTTTCTTTTTGTTTTAATGTTTATTGTTTGAAGGCTCCTGCCAATAATGGCAAGAAGAAAACAGCAGCACCGATCATGGAGAAGAGGACAACACCCGTTGATACGATAGCCAAGGCTGCGAACATATAGGTCAACGCCTTTTTGATGCCACAAGAAGACCTCTCCTGCTCTGCTGCAGATGCCGATTCTTCATTTTCTCGCAGCGTCGGCTCGCCTACCTGCGGATAGTTACGCTTGCGCTTCGGCTTCTGCTGAGGTATAGGCTCCGGCTCTGCATCCTGCTCCTGACTCTGATGAATCTCAGGCTCTATAACAAGAGGATCTTCCACCTTACCATCAACGCAAATAATCACATCGCCGTGCAAGCTGACCTCTATCTTGCAGCCCGGCACAAGGGCTTTCTGGTTGAAGGTCTTCTCGCTTCCACAATTGGCATGGGCGAAACGGTGTCCGTTCATCTCTACTTCATCGAAGTCGGCAACATACGTCACCTTGCCGGTCTTTTCGCCTACCGTGGTATGATGGCCGCGATATGTGGTTACGGCCTTGAATACGGGACGGAACTTAAACGCGCAGTTATACTTTGCGTCATGGTCAGTCTGTCCGATGCGGTCGTAATAGTCGTAGTTGTCAAACTTAAAGACAAGTCCGTCGGTAGGGTAGAGCAGCGACTCTCGCTCCACCTCGGCAGCACACACGATGTTCTCGATGTCCTGCTCCAGCTCGGCATCCGGCTTGCCCAGGTCAAGGTCTGCCACAAAGCCCGAAGTTTTGAAACCGTTACGTTCAAGAGCCTGCATGGCAGCGGCATGCCTTACCACGTCGTCCATAATAAGACGGAAAGGATGAAACTCCAGACGCTTGCACTCGTCAGCCACAGCCACCTTCTTAGCCATGATGCCGTTGCTCGTAGAACGAGGTGATTTGCCAGCCTTGCTATAACGAGCAAACTCCTCAAGCGTGATAATAACCTCGCCTCTTACCTCCACGCGGTCATACAGACAAAAATTTGCCACAACGTGAGGTACGCCCTTAACGTGCTTCATGTGCTCCAGGCAGTCGATACCGAACAGCTCTTTACCGTGTCCGTAGGTGGCTTCTGCCAACACTCCCTGGCGATAAACAAGGCTCACGGTCTCGCCGTCAAACTTCCACTCTACAGCCACCTCCGTGCCCTTAGAGCTGATGTTGGCAGCTCTCTGCTGTGCTCTCAGATATTTCACCACCGCCTTGGCATCATGCAACTTCTTCATCGAGAGGCAAGCCGTGCGACGTGCCACGGTGCGCTTGCCGTTGCCATTCTCGCTGTAGCACTGCTGAGTAGGAGAGTCGGGCAATACTTCGTCGGGATGCTGATCTTCGTACTCCTGCAGGGCAAAGTACATTGCGTCGTATTCCTCGTCGCTGATGGTCGGGCGGTTCTGCCCGAAATATCTATAGTCGTGCATCTTCACCACGTCCACCAGCGCACGATAATCGTCGAAATTCTCTATTTTTTTCATAATGCTATAATGTGTTTCTAAATTAAAAGTATGTTGTTATTGTTATTCTGGTGTCACAGCCATAATAGCATGGATTGTGTCCGTGATGTATTTTCCACCACCATGTGCCATGATCCACTCGTGCACATCGTCAGTCACTACGTACTGTCTTCTATTGCCACCGATGGCAGGTCTGCCTGCCTTCGACGCTCCACTCTTTATTATTTCCATATTTCCCTCGTTTTATTTTTCGTCTATAATATCATCATCTGCAGTCTCTGACTCTTTCAGTTCCGTTGGCAACCATGCAGGCCACCAGGTTACATCCAAAGCCCATTGGAACATGTCGCCCTGGTCAGCCTTGTAGTTCCAGAAGACGTGCAGGATTTTGAACACTTCCCAGGCCTCTGCGTCCGTCAACTCCGACAACACGCCTTTCAGGTTTTCCTCCTCGGCTTTCGTCAGGTCCACACTCTTCTCCATTTCCAGCCAGTCGCACACCTCTGCGCACAACATACAAGCCGCGTGTTCTGCGTCCATGTCCGACAACAGGAGGCTGTTGGTAGCTGCTGCCATCGCCAGCCAGTATTTTTCGTTGCTCAACTTCCATATTGCCGAGCGACGAGAACGCCAGTCACTAAGAGCCACCTCCGCATGGCACTCTGCCATCCAGTCGCCTATCTCGCGCATGATGCGTGCCATTCCCGACGCGTCGGCAGAAACGAAGTTGGCAGGGAGTTTTGTTTCCTGTGTCTCGTTAAACAAACCTTCGCGGAACTCGATCGCGATGCCACTCTCGTTGTCTGTAACTGTCCACATCAGATCCTTGCCCGATGCCAACGTAAATCTTTCTTTTGCCATAAAACTTTGTTTTTATTATTGTTATTATTTATTTTCACTTCTCTACTTGCGCCAATACGCCTACGACTCGTGCTTTGTCGTCGATATACCGATTCACCAAACAATAGTCTCCCGTCTTCACCCACTTGTAAGGAATACGCTTATAATCCCCGAAATTTCCCGACGGTCTGTAATAACGTCGCTTGTTTTCGTCTTTAGGGCATTCTGCCGGTGAACTGATAGCAAGGGAGCCTATGTTGTTACAGAAAACGCCATCTTTCCACGTTCCTTCCTTGTACACATGATATGTCTCAGGCTCTTTTACCTTCGACAATATCATGTCGCGGGCCTTCAATCCTAAGTCAGCATAAGGCTCGGTAAGGTCAAACTCAAAATCGAAGCACGTGGCAGCGCGAAGAATGCACATCGCATAATCTGTCACAGCACCTTTGCCTCCGCTCGTAACACGCACGCAGCGCATGGTCTCCGTGATATACTGTCCGCCTCCGTTCTGGATGATCCACTCGTGTGCATCATCGGCCACGATATATTCCCGCGTCTTGCCCTCCATAGCAGGGCGACCAGATCTTGTGTTACTTGTTGTTGTTTCCATATCGTTTTACTTTTTTACCTTTTTACCTTTAAAGGCTCTTTTCAACCATTCTCAGCTCGGCACCTAACGCTCCTGCAATCTTGTTGAGTACGTCAATATTCACGGCATACTTGCCGGCTTCAACACTGCGAACGTTCGCTGCTGTGATGCCCGCAATCTTGGCGAGTTGCTCTTGCTCCCAACCCTGGGCGGTTCGTATCGCGCGGATGCTCTCGCCCATGGCCTTGCGCTTGTCGTAAATAATTTGGTCTTTTTCCATATTGTCTATAATAAATCAATTATTTGTCGTTCTGTTCTATCTGTTCAAGTTTCATATACACCAAAGTGTTTTTGTCGTAATATCTTCGAGGCGCAGCCGAGGAAAAGTAGGTGTTTTTACTCTCTTTGATACAAGGAGCTGCATCCACTATTTTCTTCCCGAAGCCCTGAATAGCGTGAGTCTTTCCGATGATGACAATGCCCGACTGATACGCTTCGCGCACATTCACGGCAAAACGATGTAAAGAGGCTTTACTATTTCTTTCCTCCTTCGTCACCTTTGCCAATACCTTCAGATGGTCGGTTGTTCGTGCTTTCGTGCGCAGCTCCACCGTGCCCTTCTTCTTATAGTTGACGCAAACGGCATACTCACCAGGCTTCAGTTGTTCCAGATGCTCCTCCAGCAGGTCGTACCGCTGCAACACATTAATAGGTGTGATGCTCACGCTGTCCTTCGTGCCGACAAGCGCAGCCCTAATCTCCTGAGCCTCCTGTAAAGCCTTCGCCTTAGCTTTGGCTTCCGCTTTCAGGCGAAGATTCTCACGTTCTCGCTGTGCTGTTTCCTCGGCTATCTCACGATCCACAGCAGCACGTATCTCTTCAATATCGTTGCCCATGTCCCTGCAAGCTTCCCAAAGACCACTAGCGAACATGTTGTAACTTTTTATCATGCCCTTTTCGTTGTCACACTTGCGTCCATCCATCCGAGTGACACGCAGCCTCCCCGTCAACTCGTCACGATATACAAGCATATAGGTGGAGCGCAGGTTCTTCGACTTCCATACTCTAATCTGTTCTGCCATAATAGGATTGTTTTCTGAATGTTTTTTATTTTACATTGAACTCCTTTATCTCGTAGACAAAAGTCTCTTGCGGATAATATATAGGTAATCCCATAACTTCCTCTGTATGTTCTGCTACATAAACATAAATAGGTGTATCCAGATAGAAATTATCCACTGTAGGGATAATTTCCTCTTCGCCGTCCCAAGTACGTACAGACTGAGTAACTTCTGTGAAATCATCTTTCTTAGGAAGGCTATTAAATGCCTTTTCCTTAGTATCGAAAACGTTTGCAATAATCTTGTTGCAACAAACAATATATACTTTCTTGTCGTTCATATTCTTACCGCTTAACCGAAATGCGGTAGGGCTGAATGATTATTTTCTTAATCTATATTACTACCAGGAAGACCGAACCACTCAGGATAATTCTTTTCTATAGGATTTCCTTCGCCTCCATCGTGTAATATCGCGATTTCTGTATCGCAGTAAATATCCCAGCTTTTTTCGCGAAGGTAAATTTTTACGTGCTTTTTAGAGGTTGCTGTAATGTGCATATATGCACGGCTTGCGTGGTTATATACCGAATAAGTTTTATTTTTTGCCATTTTATAGACTTAACCGTGATGTCGAGGGCTGAAAATGTGATTAATAACGATTATTCTTCCTCGTCCTCGTCCTCGCTGAACCAATCGTACATCTCCATCTTGACGATGATCTCGTCAATAGACTCTGAGATGAAGCCTTTCTCCTCAAGTATTATGCGCACATCGTCCTCCTCGTCCTTAGTATATGAAGAAAAAATGTCGCGTTCCAGATGTACGCAGTCCTCCTGGGTGAACACCTCCATGTTGGAAGGATATACTTTGATATTGGTTGCCATCAACTTGCCGAGCTCGCTGCAAACATAGGCAAGAACGTCTTTTTCTACGTATCCGCCACGTTCCGCAATGTCGAGGATCATCTGATACTCGTCATCGTCACACTCCGACAACTTACGCACGATGTCGGTATCGTACTCGCCATCCCAATCCAGGATGCCCGTCTCGCTCTCTATCTCGTCGCGACCGGTCAGGATGACATTGCCGCCGCCATCCATGAGCTGCCACTCGCTATCAGGCAGAGGCTTGCCGTTTTCGTCCTCCCAGATGATAGAAGAATCACCGAAGCAATCCGACAAGTCATTCACGGTGCCTTCATAAGTCTTGTGACCTGCATTGTTAAAGTGTCCGCCACGTCCAATATGGAAACGTACCTTCAAGTCCTGAGCTCCTTCTAAGATTGTTGTATTCATATTCTCAATGCCACTTATAGGTTGCTGCCCTGTTTTTAATGATTAATAATGTTTTCTTTATTTTTCTGTTGCAAAGATAGTGATAATTTTTGAAACTATCAAATAAATGACGCAGAAAATACACTTTAATGCGTCATTTTTTTATTTTCTGCCTTTTTATGCCAGATTTCGCGATTTTTTCCTTTGTTTTCCGTGTCTTCCGGCTCACGTTGTCACTCCTTCGGGTGTCGAACCCTCACATGCCAACCGTGGGGAGTGGTGCGCTGCTCGCTATCCTCACGGACCGCCAACAGCCTAAAAAACAAAAATACTCAGATGATGATTATATGATCCCGCCGAAGGAGTCGAGCCTTCGCAGGGCCGTGCCGGGCGCAGGATGGGATGATGGATTTAACGTCGCACACTTAATTCTACGGTTTCGCATTGTCGAATACACTTCTTTCTGAACTTGCAGATGCTATGCTTTTTCAGGTATCTCAGCTCTTTATCAGCTTCTTTCTCAGTATACTCTATTCCGTTGTACTCACGCCAATCACCTTCAATAAAGGCAAAAATGCTATAAAATTTTGTCATAATTCCGTCGTTTTTTTTAAGGGTTCTTATAATATTTGTCTCATACCACACCGCCGCCTGAGCCATCGTGTCCTTCAGCTCCTCGATGATCTGCTTGTAGTTGTCCTGAGTGATGGCAATGTGCCGTTCTGGATGCTTCCCGTCGTGGTCGCCGCTTGCCAGGTGGATGATGCAGAATGTGCGGTCGGTATCGTGATGAGCTACCATGCCTCGCTGCTTGAGAGCTGCCACCGTGCGGTCGAAGTCTGCCGGAGTGGTGGGTATCACCTGCAACACGCTCCAGGGACGTTCCTGAACCGTGAGGAGCGTCTGCCCTTCCTGCTGACTGAGCAGGAAGGAATGAATTGTTTTAGATGTTTTCATATCATTAAGCGGCTTTTTTGATGTCCTTCATGTACGAAGTAACAGAAATATCTCCACATATAGAGTCGTACACTTCACATTCTAAATCTTCGTTACCTCCGACAGACATATATTCTGCCTTTACTATATAATATAGCATACAGAAAAGATAGGCAGGCTGGAAAATCTCGTTATCATCGAACAGGCGGCGTGGCCACTGATCGA
>OJAM01000737.1_pt1 | contig 13545 bp, 13 predicted proteins | sample 1589071 | NCBI WGS metagenome assembly OJAM01 (sample SAMN03283243) | human gut metagenome | biome: human-associated habitat; material: feces | host: Homo sapiens | place: Peru | collected 2012
GGTGCGTCATGTGTTTACGAAGCTTCGGTCTGCGGTCTCTCGGGGATAACGAGCTGTTCGTCCTCGGGAATATCGAACTCCAGTCCGTTGTTTGTCTTGAAGGTGAGTTGTCTGATCGGTTTCCACTCGAGATACATGCTGCCCTGAAGACGGTAGTCCTTGTCATTGTATGTATCATTCGCTGCTACCGCACGCGGGTTGGTGTCTGAGTTCTCAGGGATATTCACATTGAAACTTCCGTCTTCGTTGCGGAACGGAGTCCACGGCAAGATGGTCCACATCGCCACTGTAGGGTTCGAGTAATAGAGGTCACCCATCTGGCCGGAATTGGAGTTTGCATAGCTCAAGTTGAATTTCGCGCCTGTCTTGAGAGTTCTGGTAAGCCTCATGTCGGCATTGACTCTGGCTGTAAGTCTCTCATAGTCCACACCATAGAACACACCCTCGTTCTTGTGGTATGAAACTGAAGAATAATAGGAAGCCTTGTCTGTTCCGCCGGTGGCATTGATCTCATACTCCTGGAGAGTTCCGACTCTGGTCAGTTCCTTGTACCAGTTGGTAGTGCCGTCGGCAAGGAGTGACTGAGGATAATAGTACTGAGAAGTAGGATCATCCGGATTGAAACCCGCATTGATGGCGCAATCACGACGATAGGCAATAAGTTCAGAACCGGTGAGCGGTCTTACATTATTGTCATTGATCAGCTGCTGAGCACCGAATTTGGCCCTTGCGGTAAATCTTGCCTTTCCTGCCTTTCCGCTCTTGGTGGTAACGAGAATGACTCCGTTTGCTGCACGGGAACCGTAAACTGAGGCCGCAGCAGCGTCCTTGAGGACTGTGATGGACTCGATGTCGTTAGGGTTAAGGAAGGTGGATGATGAACCGCCGCCCACACCGGCATTTGAGAGCTGACGGAAGTCTGTTGACATCACCGGAATACCATCGACAACCCACAGAGGCTCGTTACCTGCATTGATGGAAGATGTACCGCGCACACGGATTGAAGAGGTGGAACCAGGCTGTCCTGAACCGGAAGTGATGGTCACACCGGCCATTTTTCCTGAAAGCATTTTATCAACGGATGTGGCAGGCACTTCTGCGAGCTCCGAATTCTTGACTGATGAAACAGAACCGGTATTAGCCTCTCTGCGGACTGTTCCGTAAGCCACAACGACTACATCGTCGAGGACGTTCTTGTCCGGATCGAGTCTAATGTCCAATGCTGTTCTGCCGTCCACGAGTATCTCTGCTGTCGTATAACCTAAACATGATACCGTGAGGGATGCGCTCCCCGGCACTGAAATGGAATATGCTCCGTTGGCGTCAGTCATCGTATAGACTTTCGTACTGCCCTTAAGCTGGACAGATGCATAAGGGACTCCTTCGCCGGAGCTCGCATCTGTGACGAATCCTGAAACGGTCAGATTCTGCGCATTCAATGCAGAAGAAATCCCCAGAAACAGGACTGCCGTGAAAAGAAGACAAATCTTTTTCATAAGCATTTACATTAGTTTAACATATATTGATATTCTTTGGTTCAAGTATCTCTAAGCGTCCTTGACCTGCCCTTTCCGAAAAGGGCGTTTACGCAAATATCAAGATTAAATTCAAAAAAAACAATATATAAGCAGATTAGATTCGCATAATTGATAGTGATTTATACCGTTTTAACTAAAATTTCATAAACAAAACAAACTATTTCAGGTTAAGATTTGAAGAAACGTAACGTTTTAATGTTTGTTTTCATAAGTGAATAAAAAATAAAAATCGACTGCCTGAGCAGCCGATTTTTAGTCTAAAACGTTATTTTCTTCCTTTTACGACAGGAAATGTCGGATTTCTTACATTATCCTGCTCCTTTTCCTCCGGAAAACCCTATTTTTTCTCCGGTTCAGCAGTAAAAAACTTATATTGGAACAGTACCAAATAGAAAGCACCTACGGTGACGCAACTGTCCGCGAAGTTGAATACCGGCTCGAAGAAGCGGAACGGATGTCCTCCTATGAAAGGCATCCATGTCGGCCAGGTCGTGTCGATGAGCGGGAAATAGAACATGTCCACCACTTTGCCGAACATCACAGGCGCATAACTTCCTCCGAACTGTGCCACCTCGTATGGTGTCGAAGCAGAGAAAATCTGGCCGTAGAGCAGACAGTCCACGATGTTGCCAAGGGCGCCCGCTGTAATCAATGTCAGGCCGACAAGGACTCCGGTAGGCACAGGCGCATACTTGAGAACATTCCCGCCGGCATCGATTTCAGCCGGCCGTCCACGCCGCACAAGGCGGGTTATCCACCAGCAAAGGAATCCGAAGAGAGCCACGCGGAACGCGGTCAGCACGAATTTGCCTACCATCCCGCCGAACTTCATCCCGAATGCCATTCCCTCATTTTCTATGAAGAGAATCTGGAACCAGTTGCCGAAAACGCTGAAATGCTCGCCCAAAGTCATATTGGACTTGACCAGCAGTTTTATCACCTGGTCCACTACCACGAGAAGAATTCCTAGAATCAGCAGCCACCTGCCTTTGGAAATCCTGAATCTATTTTCCGCCATTATTGAGTTTTTCCTTCGCTTCTACTGTAAGGGTTGCGTGAGGTACCAGACGGAGACGCTCCTTAGGGATGAGCTTTCCGGTCACGCGGCAGATACCGTAAGACTTGTTCTCGATACGCACGAGCGCAGCCTCAAGGTTTTGTATGAACTTGTACTGCCTCTGAGCCAACTGGCTTGCCTCTTCACGTGAAAGCTGCATTGCGCCGTCGTCTTCTACAGTCTTGAATGAAGGAGTGGTGTCCTCGATGTCATTTGTACCGTTGTGCATCACGACATACCTGAGAGTATTGTACTCTTTCTTGGCCTTGTCGAGCATCTCCAATATGATCTTCTTGAACTCCTCAAGTTCTTCATCACTGTAACGGGTCTTTTCTACAGGCTCGAGGTTTGCTTTATTTTCTTCCATAAGCGTAAGTGTTATCTGCGTGTTACCGCAATCATTATTGTATTCTCGTTCCACTCCACTTCTGTTGCCTTACCAGTCGCCTCGCCCTTTCCGGCCAATGTGACTGACAATGACAATGTCTGTGCGGAAACGTATTCTTTATATGTTTTTAAAGAGGATTCTATCTCTGCAGCGTCGTCGCCGTCCGCGTAAATGACTACATCTACCTTGTCGGTAACGTCGAAACCGCTGTCCTTGCGGATGTTCTGGATTCTGTTCACGAGTTCGCGCGCCACGCCTTCGTTCTTCAGCTCAGGGCTTACTTCAATGTCGAGGGCCAATGTGAGCGGGCCTTCTGATGCCACGAGCCATCCCGGCATGTCCTCTGACGAGATCATATAGTCTCCAGGATTCAGCTCCACGTCACCGCCTTCGAGTTTCAATGTATATGCAACAGACTGAGCCTCAGCGTTCTGTATGGCATTGATCTCCTGCTGCGGTATGTCGGCGAAGGCAGCGGCAATCTCTTTCATTCTCTTGCCGTAAACCTTTCCGAGCGTCTTGAAGTTAGGTTTGATCTTCTTGGTGATGATGCCTGTCGTGTCGGAAATGAATTCCGCATCCTTGACATTGACCTCACCCAAAAGCAGGGCCTTGACCTTCTCGAGCTGCTCGCGGACCTTGTCTGAAATGACAGGAATCACGAGTTTGCTGAGCGGCTGACGCACCTTGATATTGACCTTCCTGCGGAGCGCAAGCACCATTGACGAAGCTCTCTGAGCGAGTTCCATCCTCTCCTCGAGGTCCTTGTCAATGACGGTTTCGTCGCAGTCAGGCATCAGCACGTAGTGCACTGACTCTTCTCCGTCCGGAACCAGGTCGAGGTAGAGCTGGTCCATGTAGAACGGCGCTATCGGAGCTCCGAGCACGGCTACGGTCTTGAGCACTTCGTAAAGTGTCTGATATGCAGCGAGTTTGTCCTCATTGTCAGCACTTCCCCAGAAGCGTTTTCTGTTCAGACGGACGTACCAGTTGCTCAGATGGTCGCATACGAAATCCTGTATCATTCTTCCTGCGGAAGTCACGTCGTAGTCCTCGTATGCAGCCTTCACGTCTTTTATCAATGTGTTGAGGAGGGAGATTATCCACCTGTCGATTTCCGGTCTGCGGCTGTACGGAACTGCCGGAGCCTTAGGATCGAAGTTGTCCACATTGGCATAAAGCGCGAAGAATGAATATGTATTGTAGAGCGTGCCGAAGAATTTTCTCCTGACTTCATCCACGCCGTCTTCATCGTAACGGAGGTTGTCCCATGGCTGGGCATTGGTAAGCATATACCATCTGAGTGCGTCCGGGCCGAATTTGTCGAGCTGCTCGAACGGGTTCACGGCATTGCCGAGGCGCTTGCTCATCTTGTCGCCGTTCTTGTCGAGGACGAGACCGTTGGAGATGACGCGCTTGAATGCAGGTGTGCCGCTTACCATGGTATGAATTGCGTGCAGGGTGTAGAACCAGCCACGTGTCTGATCAACGCCTTCCGCAATGAAGTCTGCGGTGCAGCCGAACTTCTTGTCGCCCAGGGCACGGAGGCCTTCCTGTGCATATGGCATTGAACCTGAATCGAACCATACGTCGATAAGGTCGCTTTCGCGTACCATCTTCTTGCCTGAGTCAGATACGAGGAAAACATTGTCCACATAAGGTCTGTGGAGGTCGATCTTGTCGTAGTTCTCCTTGCTCATGTCTTCCGGATCGAAGCCTCTGTCCTTCAACGGGTTGGACGACATTACACCGGCAGCGACAGCCTTCTCGATTTCTGCGTAGAACTCTTTCAGGCTTCCGATGCACTTCTCTTCCTTGCCGTCCTCAGTACGCCAGATAGGAAGCGGTGTTCCCCAGAAACGGCTTCTGGAGAGGTTCCAGTCCTGGATATTCTCCAGCCACTGTCCGAAACGTCCTGTGCCGGTAGATTCCGGTTTCCAGGCGATGGTCTTGTTCAATGCCACCATCTGCTCCTTCACGGCCGTGGTCTTGATGAACCACGCATCCAGCGGATAGTAGAGCACCGGCTTGTCGGTTCTCCAGCTGTGAGGGTAGCTGTGGACGTGTTTCTGTATCTTGAACGCTCTTCCGTCCATCTTCATCATCATACACAGGTCGATGTCCAGTGTAGGCGCGTCTTTCGGAAGGGAGTCGTCAAATGCGTTTTTCACGTAACGGCCGGCGTATTCTTTATATTCCGGCGAAACGTGCGTCTTAACATATTCAGGGTCAAGGTCTTCCAACGGATAGAATCTTCCGTCGTGATCGACCTGAGGCTGAGGGTTGCAGTTTCTGTCCAGCACCATCATCGGGGCAATGCCTGCTGCGGCTGCGACTTTCTTGTCATCTGCACCGAATGTCGGGGCAATGTGGACAATACCTGTCGTGCCTTCGTCCGTGGAAACGTAGTCGCCGGTGATTACCCTGAACGCGTCGCCTTCAAGCGGCTTGAACCAAGGAATCAGCTGGTGATATCTTACGCCTGCGAGCTCTGAGCCCTTAAATGTTCCTTCGAGGACCTTGAACGGGATCAGCTTGTCGCCCTGCTTGTAGTCGTCGAGGGAGAGTTCCGCCGCCTTAGGATTGAACCAGTCTGAGACCAATGCCTTGGCTACGATGTAGATAGCCTCCGCACCGGTGTACGGGTTGAATGACTTCACTCTGACATAGTCAATGTCAGGTCCGACGCAAAGTGCTGTGTTTGAAGGCAATGTCCACGGTGTGGTGGTCCATGCCAGGAAATATACAGGAAGTGTCTCCAGTCCGAAGAGCGGCTGTGACTTGGCATCCTTGATGACTTCGAACTGCACTGTGGCTGTGGTATCCGTAACGTCCTTATAGCATCCCGGCTGGTTCAGCTCGTGTGAGCTGAGTCCTGTTCCGTCGGACGGAGAATACGGCTGTATGGAGAATCCCTTGTACAGGAGTCCCTTGTCATATATCTTGCGGAGAAGATACCACAATGTCTCGATGTAGCGGTTGTCATAGGTGATGTACGGGTCGTTCATATCCACCCAGTAACCGATGCGCTCGGTCATGTTCACCCACTCACGAGTGTATTTCATCACCTCGTGACGGCAAGTATCATTGTATTCTTCTACCGATATCTTCTTCCCGATGTCATCCTTGTGGATTCCGAGTTTCTTCTCCACACCGATCTCCACAGGCAGTCCATGGGTATCCCAGCCTGCACGGCGGTTTACCTTGAAGCCGCTCTGGGTCTTGTACCTGCAGATGGCATCCTTGATGGAACGCGCCATAACATGGTGAATACCAGGCATTCCGTTTGCAGAAGGAGGTCCCTCGAAGAAAATGAACTCCGGAGCGCCTTCTCTAAGTTCGAGTGATTTCTCAAACGCATTATGTTTCTTCCACCTGTCCAGCACTTCACTGCCGACAGTTACCAGATTCAAGCCCTTGTATTCTTTGAATGTCATAGTTTTTTATATAATTTTGCAGTCTGCAAAGATAGGAATTTTTAATTAAGAAGAAAAAATATATAATATAATAGGTATGAACACATTGGATATCATATTGATTATCTGTCTCTCCGCCGCCCTGATCGAAGGCCTGGTCAGGGGTTTCACGGAGCAGATCATCGCATTGGTGTCCATCATTGCCGGTACCTGGGCAGCGTTCAAGTTCTCGCAGCTTGTCTGCTCCATGCTCCAGCCGTATCTCCAGATTTCCGAGAAGGTCCTGTACGTGATTGTCTTCGTCCTGATGATTGTCGTGGTCATTCTGCTGCTGCGGCTTCTCGGCAAGGTAATCAAGGCCAGCATCAAGTTCGTGATGCTCGGATGGCTGGACAGGCTGCTCGGCGCGTTGTTCGCATTGATAAAAGTTTCATTGATCATAGGAATAGTAATTATACTTTTCAATACGATAAACTCCTCGTTTCATATTGTCTCTGAGTCGGTTATGGAGAATTCCGTCATATACGCGCCGATGAAGAGGTTCGCGTATGGAGTTTTCCCGTATTTTAAAGAACTTCTTTTCAAGAATTAGAAAATATGTCACGTATATTGTTTATAGAAACATCTACTGCATTGTGTTCCACCGCCCTTTCTGAGGACGGCAAGATAGTCTCCGTCAGGGAAAACGCTGAGCGCAAGCACGCATCGCTCACGGCGCCGTTCATCAAGGAGATGCTCGATGAAAGAGGCCTGAGAATGAAGGACTGCGATGCCGTATGTGTAAGCAAGGGTCCCGGGTCATATACCGGTCTCCGTGTGGGTGTATCTACTGCCAAGGGACTGTGCTTCGGCGCGGGCATTCCTTTGGTCGCCATAGGCTCACTGGACACTCTCGTCTGGCAGGCTATCGGGGAAGGTCTTCTTCCTGAAGGGTGCAAGTTCATTGTCCCGATGATAGATGCGAGAAGGATGGAGGTCTATACTGCCGTTTTCAATGCTGATGGCAGCCAGGTGAGCGAAACTGAGCCGAAAATCATTGGCTCAGAAAGCTTTGCCGATATTCTGAGCGAGGGTCCGGTCCTGTTCATCGGCGACGGTGCGGACAAATGCAGGGAAACCATCCTGTCTCCGAATGCGCACTTCGTCCAGGCTTGCCCGAAGGCTGAGTCAATGCTGGTTCCGGGATTGAAACTGCTGTCTGAGGGCAAAACCGAGGACGTGGCTTATTTCGAGCCGTTCTATCTGAAGCAGTTCGTGCCGACTGTGTCCAAGAAAAAGATTCTGTAGTTGATTTTTATGGTTTTTCGGGGATAGGTTTCTTTCGGAAAAGGCAGTGCAGCGGGTATGCACGGCTGATGAAAAGGAGCTTGACCGGAAAGACACGCAAAGATCCGCATTTTGTTTGCGGAAGGTGTAGCGAAAAATGTTCCGCTGCGCTGTAATATATATAATCAGTTGAAAATGAAACGAACCATTTACCAATCTCCGGCACTTTCTGTCATGGAGGTTTTTGCAGAAGCATCATTCTGCCAGTCGAAAGACGTTCATCAGAATTCTTTCGTTTTTTCACCAAGTGAAGCTTTCGGTCTTTTGGAAGAGGAGGACTAGGGATGAGGAAGATATTGACCTTCGCGGCCATTTTGGCTGCCGCCATTTCCTGCAACAAAGCGGAAATCATCGTCCCGAACAAGCCTCTCGGCGATTCGGTAACTCTCACTGTTGCAAGCACTAAGGTCGGCATTGACGGAAACTCCTATGTGTTCGAGCCGGGCGACCGGATTTTCGCTAAGGCTTCGAACGGAAGCACTGCCACGCTGAGCAACACGGCCGATGCGCCGGGCACTTTCTCCGGGACTTTCAGCGAACCGGTCAGCGATGACGCGACCATCGATCTGTCCTACAACTGCGACGGCTTCACGCAGAACGGCAAGCCATGGCTCTCCGCCCACGATGAGCAGTTCTCAAGGGACTCCGACGGCAGGATTCTTCTCAATGCTGAGTTCAGCGCGCCTGCTGGCGTCCGTGCCATAGCCATCACCACCGGTTTCGACGCGACTGTCGATTTCCACGCCAAGAGCCCTGTCTCCGGTTTCGACGGCAAGACGTTTTCCGGCAATGCAGCTGTTACCGGCCTGAGTGTGTCCGCCGCCAACGGCTTCACGACTTTTGTCAATGTTCCTGACGGTCTCGAGGGTGGTTTCTACTTGAAATTCTCCGACAGCGAGGCCAGGTCAATGTTCAAGAGCTACGCTTCCGGCAGCGTCATCAGCCAGAACGCCAGAGTCTCTGTCAATGAATTTGTTCCAGTGGATGTGCAGTTTGAGGTGAACATCTCGGGTTTCCCGACTTCATACAGTTACTATGCCGCGAACGAGGGCATCGAGGGCATCTCCGCAAAGGATGTAGCCAAAGCCAACAGCATTTCCAACGACTGGATAGGCTCAGGCTCAGCGTCTTACGTCATGACCTCAACGGGGATTCCGTCCAGGCTCCTGACATTCGAGTCCTTCACGCTGAGTGTTGACGGAAAAGAATATGTCAGCTCTGAAGCAGGATCTTCACGGAAGGAGGCTGGGACGCCAATCGTGGTGAAGGCGACTCCGGGCCACAATTCGTGGGGCCAGAAAGACATCACCGCCACAGTGAGGTACAAGGACGTGGAAGGCAAAGAATACGCTGCCACCAAAACCATCACGCGCCACATCACCGGCCTGCCATACGTTGCTGCGCCACCGAAGGACAACGGAGATAATCCGTGGAAGAGCAATTATATGTGGGGAAGTAATCAAATTACATTCAGTGCAGACAACGTGGCCTTGTCAGGGGCTTTAATAGCACCGGCCATAACATCCCCAGCTTTCCACATCCCTGAGGAGCTGGATGTGAATGTAAACACCAATCACAGTTTGGCGTACAAGAATATTGCCGGCGTAAGGAGAACCGTCTTTAAGGTAGAAGCGAATAACAAGACCATAATCTCAAACGGGGACCAGTGCACCAAGTTAACCATGTCCGGCAACGGCAGTCTCGCCCCGTCCGGCAACACGATCACCTGCATAAGCGACTACACCATGATCGGCCCGTCCGTCACGATCTACTCCGTCGCCATCAACTACCGATAGCGAATACCGATAGCGAACGCTCACACGCAGAATGCCTCCGCGGTTCAACACGGGCGCATTTTGGAACAACCTGAAAGTCATACATTTTGGCAAGTAACTATCAATCAAGCAATTGCATCAAACACTCAAAGCCAGGTTACCCTAAAAAACATAGGACCTGGCTTTCTTAATTTCACGCAACCATCAGAGTTTCAACAACTTACACGATTTCTTGACTCGCAAGTTGTTCCAGTTTTTTTCCCCCATGTTAATCTGTTCTTGACATTTCTATGGGCAAAAGTACGGAACCGCTAAAAACGCGTCAATACGTAACCGCGGAGACGCTTACCATCGTACTGAAAAAAGTTTACCGGCATTGACCAGCGGGGCGCAACCTGTAAGTTGCTGTTTATTAAGTATTTAACCGAAATCAGAGTTGTGATTTTCGCAACTCTGAAAACGCTTAACATGTTGATGCACAACCAATTACGCGGCGCACAAGAAAAAATCCCGGCAGGAGTTAAACCTGTCGGGATTCGTTATTGATAGGACAAAAACTTAGTTTTTGTTCTCTTTTCTGTCTCCACGGCCTCTGCCACCACGACGAGGACCACGGTCTCCACGGGACTGGCGACCCTGTCCCTGAGGCTGAGCAGATGCTGAAGCGAGGCCTGCGTTAGGTGAAAGATCTTTCTTTCCGTAAACCTCACCGTTGCAAATCCATACCTTGATACCGAGAGCACCAACCTTGGTGTGAGCTACAGCGAGAGCATAGTCGATATCAGCACGGAATGTGTGGAGCGGTGTACGACCTTCCTTGAACATTTCGCTTCTTGCCATCTCGGCGCCGCCTACACGGCCGCTGATCTGAACCTTGATACCTTCAGCACCTACACGCATTGCGGTAGAAACTGCAAGCTTGATAGCCCTTCTGTATGAAACACGGCCCTCAATCTGACGAGCGATGCTGTCTGCAACGATGCTCGCGTCAACTTCCGGTCTTCTGACTTCGAAGATGTTGATCTGAACCTCTTTGCTTGTGACTTTCTTAAGTTCCTCCTTAAGTTTGTCCACTGCACTGCCGCCCTTGCCGATGATGACACCTGGTCTTGCAGCCTGGATCGTCACTGTGATAAGTTTGAGAGTTCTCTCAATGACAATCTTGGAAATGCTTGCATTGGCAAGACGATTTACGAGGTACTTGCGGATCTTGTAGTCTTCCGCGATTTTCTCAGCGTAATTATCACCACACCAGTTAGAGACCCAACCACGGGTGATACCGATTCTGTTGCTGATAGGATTAGTTTTCTGTCCCATATTATTTATTGTCCTCCACTGTTGATGGTTTCTTTACGTCAAGGATAATAGTAACGTGGTTGGAACGCTTGCGGATTCTGCCGGCTCTACCCTGAGGGCAAGGGCGGATTCTCTTGAGTGTACGACCTTCATCGACCATGATAGTCTTGACGATGACGTTACCGTTGTCCAATTCTTTAGCTTTGTCCTGGTTTTTGGCCTCCCAGTTAGCGATTGCACTGCGAAGGAGAGTCTCAAGAACCTTTGAAGGAGCCTTCTTGGAGAACTTGAGCAGATCCAGAGCGTGGTTAACTTCCACACCTCTTACAGTGTCTGCAACGAGACGCATCTTACGAGGGGATGACGGAACGTCATTTGCCTTCGCAATAGCAGTCTGGCGCTTAATCTCTTTCAGTCTTTCGGCCATTTCTCTTTTACGTTTTCCCATAATTTCTGATCAATTAAGCGATTTTACTTATTGTTACCTGAATGGCCTCTGAAAGTCCTAGTTGGAGCGAACTCTCCAAGCTTGTGGCCTACCATATTCTCAGTTACATATACAGGAATGAACTTATTCCCGTTATGAACGGCGATAGTATGACCTACGAAGTCAGGAGAGATCATGCTTGCGCGTGACCAGGTCTTCACGACCTCTTTCTTCTTGCCGCCTTCATTCATAGCAAGAATTCTTTTTTCCAGAGCTTCCTGGATATATGGACCTTTTCTTAATGAACGACTCATAATCTCTTAAGTTTAATTCCTGTTATTTCTTTCTTCTTTCAATGATGAACTTGTTTGAAGTAGCCTTAGGATTACGTGTCTTGTAGCCCTTTGCAGGAAGTCCCTTACGAGATCTCGGATGACCTCCGGAAGCACGACCTTCACCACCACCCATCGGGTGATCAACCGGGTTCATAACAACACCACGGTTGTGTGGGCGTCTGCCGAGCCATCTGCTGCGACCAGCTTTACCATAAGACTCCAAATTGTGTTCTGGATTCGATACGACACCTACTGTAGCACGGCAGGATACGAGAACCATTCTTGTCTCACCTGAAGGCAGACGAAGAATAACGTGGTTTCCTTCACGAGCTGCAATCTGAGCGTAAGTACCTGCAGAGCGTGCCATTGCACCACCCTGGCCAGGACGGAGCTCGATGTTGTGTACGAGTGTACCGACTGGAATTTCCCCAAGAGGAAGAGCGTTACCAAGCTCAGGAGCAACGCCTGAACCTGACTCGATGACCTGACCTACCTTAAGTCCGTTAGGAGCAATGATGTATCTCTTCTCATTGTCCTCGTACTGTACGAGCGCGATACGTGCGCTACGGTTCGGGTCATATTCTATAGTGAGGACAGTTGCCTTGCACGCATCTTTAGCACGATGGAAGTCGATGATACGGTACATTCTCTTGTGTCCGCCACCGAGGTAACGCATGGTCATCTGACCTGTATTGTTACGTCCGCCTGTGCTCTTAAGAGGTTCCAGCAATGATTTCTGCGGCTTCTTGGCGGTGATATCGTCAAAAGCGCTGATTACTTTGTTCCTTTGACCAGGAGTAACCGGTTTAAATTTTCTTGTTGCCATTGCCTTATCCCTTAAATATTACTATAGAAATCAATCTTATCTTCTCCGGCAAGAGTAACGTATGCTTTCTTGAAGTGATTCATACGGCCTCTAAGCATGCCGGCCTTTGTATAACGGGATTTTCTTTTCCCGTGGTAATTCAATGTATTGACAGCAGCGACTGAAACATTGTACATCTGCTCTACGGCAGCCTTGATTTCAATCTTGTTTGCATCACGGTCAACAATGAATCCATAACGGTTCAACTTTTCGCCCTGAGCCGTCAACTTTTCTGTTACAATTGGCTTAATGATAATTCCCATCTCTCAATCTTTTTAGCGTGCAACTCTTGAGGCGAGGATATCCTGAACACCATCAACAAGCACCATAGAGTGTGCATTCATGACAGTGTAGGTGTTGATCTCATTGACAGAGATAACTTTTACCTGCTCGAGGTTACGTGATGAAAGGTAAATATTGGCAGAGTAGTCAGGAAGAACGAAAAGCACTTTCCTGTCTCCTGCCTTGATGGCTGAAAGAATGTTCAAGAACTCTTTTGTCTTAGGTGCCTCCATTTCGAATGGTTCTACCATGACAATCTTGTTCTCTTTTGCCTTGTAAGAAAGAGCAGAGAATCTTGCGAGTTGTTTGAGCTTCTTGTTGAGCTTCATATCGTAGCAGCGTGGCTTAGGACCGTGTGCACGACCACCACCTACATAGATATTTGATTTCAATGATCCGTGACGAGCTCCACCGCCACCTTTCTGACGACCCTGTTTCTTGGTGCTGTAAGAAATCTCGCTTCTGTCTTTGGTTCTTGCGGTACCCTGACGCTGGTGAGCGAGATACTGAAGAACATCGAGGTAGATAGCGTGATCATTCGGTGCAACGCCGAAAACTTTCTCGTCGAGGACAACCTTCTTTCCGGACTCAGATCCGTCAATCTTCAAAACTGACAATTCCATAATTAATCCTCCAACATTACATATGAACCTTTAGCTCCAGGTACAGAGCCTTTCACTACGAGAAGGTTGTTCTCAGGGATAACTTTGACAACCTGAAGGTTGAACACCTTCACTCTCTCATTTCCCATGTGGCCTGCCATTCTCATTCCCGGGAATACGCGTGATGGCCAAGAAGATGCACCCATAGAACCAGGATGACGAAGTCTGTTGTGCTGAC
>OJAM01000738.1_pt1 | contig 13543 bp, 13 predicted proteins | sample 1589071 | NCBI WGS metagenome assembly OJAM01 (sample SAMN03283243) | human gut metagenome | biome: human-associated habitat; material: feces | host: Homo sapiens | place: Peru | collected 2012
GGTAAAGCGCATGAGTATTCCGGCAAAGAGAGCTGGGCGAAAGTCTCCCGCCGTCAGCATCTCGAAAAAGGTCTATACGATGGCCACGGTGGACGGCAGTGATGCCGAGATCACCATGTATGGAGACATCTACGAGGAGCAGCCCACGAACTGGTGGGGCGAGCCCGTCGAGGGGCAGTACATCCTGCTCTCCGAGTTTTTGGAGGACCTCAAGCAGATCTCCGGCTGCACATCCATCACTATGTATTTGCGTTTTTTCCAAAGCACGGCGGCTATGAGCTTGCACAGCAGGTACATATCCTCTGCGCCTACTGGGGCTTCGTCTGTATGAGCCTGCATCTGGGATTTCACTGGAGCATGATGCTGGCGATGGCGCGCAAGCACTTGCAGCCCTCGCCTTTGCGGACGTGGAGCCTGCGACTGATCGGCTGGCTCTGGGCAGTATATGGCGCGTTTGCTTTCCGACGCAGAGGCGTTAGTTTGTATCTGCTGCTCAGAAGCCACTTCGTATTCTACGATTATTCCGAGCCTGTGATCCTCTTCCTGATTGACTATCTTTCCGTAATGGTGGTGTTTGTGCTAATTGGATACTATGCTTCACAGGCAATCAAAAAAATCAACAGTACGCACCCGATACAGAGCTTTTATTGAATCTCAATACCCTTTCTCCTTTTCCAAGGAATAAGAGCCAACAGGAAGTGTGCTGCCTGTTGGCTCTGTTCTTTGCAGGAGGTGATAGAAACGGTCAGATATGCAATCCTTGCTATTGGTTACGCAAATAAAGAATTATCATATCTGCAAGAGTGCTTTTCCAAATTTAACACAGCAATTCCCTAAAAATGCGCGGCAATCTAATTTGCTTGACTTTCCATCCAACAATCTGTACTCTTAAATCGTATCAAGTTATAGAGAGGGAGGCGAAGCCATGCAGGGGGATTTTGAAGCGTTCTATCTGCGACACTTTAAGGCAATCTACCGTGTTTGTTATGCCTTTATGAAAAACGCCGCAGATGCTGAGGACTGCACAGAGGATGCTTTTGTGAAAGCAATGTCCTGTGACATTTCCTTTGAAAATGAGCGGCATGAACGGTCATGGCTGACAACCACCGCTATGAATATCTGCAAGGACAAGCTCAAGCACTGGTGACGGCAGAAGGTAACGGACCTCGATGAAGCGGCCGAGCAAATCGCCGCCGAACCGGATGAAAAGAGCGAGGTCGTGGAAGCGGTTATGGCGCTGCCGGTGAAATACAAAGAGGTTGTTTGGCTACACTATTATGAGGGCTATCAAACAGACGAGATTGCATTGATGCTGAAACGCTCCCCCTCTACGGTGCGTGGACAACTGCGAGACGCCCGTGCAAAATTGAAACTCACATTAGGAGGTAGCGTATATGAATGACAATGAAGTGAAAAACGCATTTGATCATATAGAGCCAGAACCCGGTGCGCAGGAGCGTATGTATGCAAATATTCTGAAAAAAGCGGCGGCACAAAGAGAAGATCAGAATGCCGAAGAGAATATCGAAGAAAAGCAGCCTACAGTTCAAAAACGCAAGACTATCCCGATGTGGCGGCGCTGGGGGAGCTTAGCCGCCTGCCTTGCTATTGTGATTGTTGCCGGATTTGCATTTCCTCATTTCTTTGACCGATCAGAGCCGGATAACCCACCTGTATTTGTCGGGTCCCCCTTTGAAGATGTAGATGGTCCTGAAGGATTTGAAAAACTGGGGTTTACGATTGACGCGCCGGAGAATGCAGAAAATTTGTATTACTGCATTTATGATGGTAAGATTGCCCGTGTTGATTTTACACTGAACGGTCACGAATACACTTATGAAGCCGCCAAATTGGACGGAAACTTTTCCCGGGCAGAGGGAGATGCTGTGGGCAGTACTGCGCTCAATGCGGAGTATGGCGCAACGCTCGACTGTCTATCGCCTGACACATGGCGGGCGCATTGGAATAGAGATGACGTCAGCTATTACCTGACGAATTTCGACGGTGCGGAGGAATCAACTATCACCGAGGTTGCCAATGCGCTGATGGAAAGCAATTGAAGATGAAAAATTTCGGAGCGTGAAAACGCCCCGAAATTTTTTTGTGCGCTTCCCGACATTTTGCTCCGCTCCCTCGTATGGATGGATAGACGGGCAGGGGAGCGGCGTTTCCGGAGACGCTGTTCCGCCACTCATAAAACGAATTCTGAACTTCAAAAGGAGCAAATAGAAATGAAACGCATTTTGACTTTTGTACTGGCGTTGAGCATGGCGCTGTCCCTCGCCGCCTGCGGCAGCAAGACCGACGACAACAAGAAGAACAACACGGAGGTGACGATGACCGCGCAGGAGATCATGGACGCTCTGAAAGAAAAGCTGGGTGACAGTTTTGGATGCGACGTCGCTGAAACCGAAGATAACATAAGCGGTTATTGGGGACTGGATATGGGGCAAGTGGAAAGCTGGGCATCTATGAGCAATTCCAATTCCGCAGTCAATTCCAGTTACGCTGTTATTGTTAAAGTTAAGGACGGCTACGCACAGGATGCTGCCGCACTTTTGCAGACTGGCTATGAGCAAATTCTCAGCTACTCCCGGATGTACAACATGGATTTGCAGAAGGTCTTGCAGGCTCGTTTGTTCGTGAACGGCAACTATGTGGCGCTGCTGATCCTCGGTGCGCAAGGTGACTGGGAGGCCAGTGATGAGGTGCAGGCTAAATTTGCTGCTGAGGAGGCTGCCAAGGTGGACGAAGTATGGAGAGGTATTTTTGGTTCTGCTGACAACGGTATTACGATCCCGGAGGAGGACGGCAGCAACAACAACGGTGGCTTTTTTGATATGACCGACGATGAAGGTAACAACGATCCGGTGCTTGGCGGCTAGCTATGGTTTTCTCCAGCCTGACATTTTTACAATGCTTTCTGCCGCTGTGTCTGCTGGCGTATTTCCTTGTCCCACAGAAATGGCGCAACGGTACACTGTTTCTGTTCAGCCTGTTGTTTTACGCATGGGGTGAGCCGGTCTATGTGGTGCTGATGCTGTTTTCCACCGCGTTGGACTACACCTGCGGGCAAATGGTAGATCGGCACCGGGGACAGCGGGGAGCAAAGATCGCGCTGCTGGTATCACTCTGTGTCAATTTGGGAATGCTGGGCGTATTCAAATACAGTGACTTCCTGATCGGCACGATCAACTCCTTGTTCGGCACGGCGCTCCCCCAGCCGAATCTGCCCCTGCCCATCGGCATCAGCTTTTATACCTTCCAGACCATGAGCTATACCATTGACGTCTACCGGGGCGAGGCAAAAGCGCAGAAGAATATCATCAATTTCGGCGCGTATGTAACATTATTCCCTCAGTTGATTGCGGGCCCCATCGTCCGCTACCAGACGGTAGCGGACGAGCTGGAGCACCGGGATTGCACCGCTGACCTCTTTGCCGAGGGAGTGAAGCGCTTCGCCTGCGGCATCGGGAAAAAGGTACTGCTGGCAAATAACATCGGCCTTTTGTGGGAGGCAGCATCCGCGCAGGCTACTCCCACGGTACTGACGGCATGGCTGGGTGTCATCGCCTACGGTTTCCAGATCTATTTCGACTTTTCCGGCTATTCCGACATGGCCATCGGCCTTGGACGGATGCTGGGGTTCCGCTTTTTGGAGAACTTCAACTATCCGTTTCTTGCCGACAGTATTACCGATTTCTGGCGGCGCTGGCATATCTCCATGGGGACATGGTTCCGGGATTATGTCTATATCCCGCTGGGAGGCAACAAGGGCGGCCTTGCAAAGCAGCTCCGCAATATTGCTATCGTCTGGCTGCTGACGGGCTTCTGGCACGGGGCAAGCTGGAACTTTGTCCTATGGGGCGTGTATTTTGGAATACTGCTGGTGCTGGAAAAGCTGTTTCTATTGCGCTGGCTCAAAAGGCTGCCCGCCGTATTGCGGCATATCTACGCGCTGGTGCTGGTAACGATCAGCTGGACACTCTTTGCGTTCACAGAGATCAGCAAAGGAGCCGCGTGGTGCAAGGCCATGCTCTCCGGCATGCTGTTCGACAGCAGTAGTCTGTATTTGCTGCTGACTTATGGGCCGATGTTGGCAATCTGTGCTTTGGCAGCCACACCGCTGGGAAAACGCTTTTATGAAAAGCTCGGCACACGGCTGGGGCAGCGGGCGCTGACCGTGGTTGACTGCGGCGGCCTGCTCTGTGTGCTGGTGATGGCTGCGGCCTATCTTGTCAGCGGCAGCTATAATCCGTTCCTGTACTTCCGATTCTGAGGTGAGAAAATGCAAAATAAAATCATAACCTCTTTTTTCTGCCTGCTGCTGGCGGTTTCTACTCTTGCCGGATTGCTGTTGCCTGATCGCTATTACTCCGAAAGAGAAAAGCGCACTTTGACGCAAAAGCCCAAATTTACTGTTGCCAACTTTATCTCCGGCGAGTTTAGTGATGAACTGGAAAAGTATCTTACCGATCAAGTTCCCCTGCGGGATGGCTGGGTCACGATGAAAACCTACATGGAACTGGCCATCGGTAAACGGGAAAGCGGCGGTGTCTATATCTGCAAAGACAAGTATTTGATGGACAAGTTTACATCTTATAGCAAAAAGCAGCTTGCCGCCAACGCAGCCGCCCTTGCTGATTTACAGGAAAAACTGGCAGCAGAGGGCGTTTCTATGAATACGATCCTTGTCCCTATGGCGGCACAAGTGCTGACGGATAAACTCCCTGCCTATGCGCCCGTGGCGGACTACGCCGCTATTCTGCAAGTGCTGACCGATGCGGACGTTGACACAACAGACGTGCTTTCTGCTCTCGCCGCTCATAGCAGCGAGAACATCTACTACCGTACCGATCACCACTGGACGAGCCTTGGGGCCTACTATGCCTATTGTGCGTGGCGTGGCATCGAACCGAACGCAGATGAGTGGACGCAGGAAGTACTCTGCGATGATTTCTACGGTACAACTTGGAATAAAGTCCCGCTGCCCTCTGTCCCCGCCGAGGAGATCACCGCATGGTATAAGCACATAAATAGAAGTGTGTCCTACAACAACGGTCAGTATGAGACGGACAGCATCTACGAGCGGAAATACCTGTCCGGCAGCGACCAATACGCCGTGTTTCTGAACTCCAACCAGGCACAGACCGTCATTGAGGGCAGCGGAAAGAGCGGCAAGCTCCTGCTTATTAAAGACTCCTACGGCAACACCTTTTCCCAATTCCCCGTGGAGGACTACGCGGAGGTCCACGCCCTCGACCTGCGCTTTTTCAAGGGGGATGTGGCGGAGTACGCCAGAGAAAACGGCATCACCGACGCGCTGGTGCTCTACGGCGTGCAGAACTTTGTGAAGGATACAAATCTGCGCTTCTGACGGAGACGGCGCGCAGCCTCCGCGGCGCGGGGCAAAAAGCCGACGGTCAAAGGGCCGTGGGCTTTTGCCTATTCTGCCGACTTTGCGCGGGGGAAAGGGGAGGCTTTTTGCGTAAAACGGAGAGAAGAAAAAAATTCGCAAAAAGGGGTTGACAATGGGAGCGCGCATGCTATAATACGCTACAACAAGTTAAAGCAGTAAAAACCAATGACGGAGAGAAGTAGCCGATGCAGGCAAGCCTCCAGAGAGTCCCGGATGGTGTGATCGGGGCGGCGGACGGTCGGCGAATGGACTTCGGAGGGTGGATCAAAAGGCGAAAGCCGAGTAGAGACCGACGGGTATCCCACCCGTTATCCATCGGGGCGCGTATGATGGTGCGCGTAAGCGAGCGGGCGTTTGATAACGTCAATTTGGGTGGTATCGCAGAAGTTCAACGACTTTTGTCCCATGTAGGTGGGATGAAGGTCTTTTTCTTTTTCCCCGCTCTGTTCCGGCAAGACAGAGCTTCATCTGCCGCCCAAAATCAAATATATTGGAGGAAAACCAAAATGAAAAACAACATGATGAAAAAGCTTCTGACCCTCGTTCTTGCCGGCGCGATGACGCTGTCCCTCGCCGCCTGCGGCGCAAAGGACACCCCGTCGGCCGACCAGCCGGACAACAGCACAGAGGAGGCCAAGACCTATAAGGTGGCTGTGATCAAGCAGCTCGACCACGCCTCCCTCGATGAGATCGCGAACGCCGTCACCGCCGAGCTGGATAAGATTGCCGCCGACAACGGCGTGACCATCGAGTATGAGGTCACCTCCGGCCAGGGCGATCAGACCATCCTCAAGCAGCTGAGCGATCAGGCCATCGCCGACGGCGTGAACGCCATCATTCCCATCGCTACCACCGCCGCGCAGATCGCAGCCCTCTCCGCCGAGGAGACCAAGACGCCGGTCGTCTACGCCGCCATCTCCGACCCCGAGACCGCCAAGCTCACCGGCATCGACTATGTCACCGGCACGAGCGACGCGCTCAACACCGAGTTCATCATGGATATGATGTTCGCCCAGAACCCGAACGTCGCCAAGGTTGGCTTGCTCTACTCCCTCAATGAGCCGAACTCCACCAAGCCCGTCGCGGACGCCAAGGCATACCTTGACGCAAAGGGCATCGAGTACGTCGAGCAGACCGCCAACACCAACGACGAGGTCGTCGCCGCCGCCTCCGCGCTCATCGCCGCCGGTGTGGACGCCGTGTTCACCCCGACCGACAACGTCATCATGGCAGCGGAAATGGCCATCGCCGAGGACCTTGCCGCCAATGGCATTCCCCACTACACCGGCGCGGACTCCTTCGTCCGCAACGGCGCCTACGCCACCTGCGGCGTGAACTACACCGATCTCGGCGCCAAGACCGCCGACCTCGCCTACAAGGCCATCACCGAGGGTATGGACGGCATGGAGGACTACTACCTCATGGACGGCGGCATCATCACCGTCAACACCGATACCGCGGCTATGATCGGCAAGCAGGCCGAGTATTCCTGCTTCGACAGCATGGGCACCGTCGTGGAAGTGACCACCACCAAGGACTGAACCGAAACAACAACGCGGAAGCCCTCCGACGAAGGTCGGAGGGCCGAAGCCTGAAAGGAGAGCGACCCCATGCTCATCATCACGCAGACCGCCCTGGAGCTGGGCTTTTTGTACGCGCCGGTCGCGCTGGCGCTGTTTCTGAGCTACCGCATCCTCGACATTGCCGACCTCACGACGGACGGCTGCTTCGTTCTCGGCGCGGCGGTGTCCGTCAGCCTGACGGCGGCGGGACATCCGTTCCTCGCCATCCCCGCGGCGATGCTCGCCGGCGCGTGCGCGGGACTCGTCACCGCCTTTTTGCAGACGAACCTCGGCGTGCCGAGCATCCTCGCGGGCATCGTGACGAATACGGGACTTTACACCGTGAACCTCATGGCGATGGGATGGAAGGCCAACCAGAGCCTGCTCGGCTCGGATACCGTGTTTACCCTTCTGCGCGATGCCGGCATCGGCGGGGCGTGGTATGAGCTGCTGCTTGCAGTCATCGTTACCGGACTTGCGGCGGTGCTGCTGCGCCTGTTTCTCGGCACGCATCTCGGCCTGTCACTCCGCGCGACGGGCGATAATCCCGATATGGTGCGCGCGTCGTCGCTGAATCCTGCGTTCACCATCTCCGTCGGCCTCTGCCTTGCCAATGCCATGACCGGCCTTGCCGGCGCGATGGTGGGCCAGTATCAGAAGACCGTGGACATCAACTCCGGCACCGGCATCGTCGTCATCGGCCTTGCCTGCCTCATCATCGGTGAAACGGTGCTCGGCCGCCGCAGCATGACGCGCGGCGTGCTCGCCGCGCTCGTCGGCTCGCTGATCTACCGCTTCATCTACGCGGTCGTGTTCTACACGAAGATCGTGCCGGTGGAGTGCCTGAAGCTGCTCACGGCGATCATCGTGGCGCTGGCCATCGCCGCGCCGAGCATCCAAAGGTGGGCGGCGTTCCAGCGCCGCAAGGCCGCGGCAAAAGGGAAGGGGGGCAACTGATATGCTGGACATTCAACACATCTCCAAGACCTTCAACGTCGGAACGGTGAACGAAAAGCGCGCCGTTACCGATCTGTCACTCCATCTCGACAAGGGCGATTTCGTCACCGTTATCGGCTCAAACGGCGCGGGCAAGTCCACGCTCTTCAACGCCATCGCGGGCAGCTTTTATGTGGACGAGGGCCGTATTCTGCTGAATGGCAAGGATATTACCTTTACACGCGAGCACGACCGCAGCCGCGTCATCGGGCGGCTGTTTCAGGACCCGCTGCGCGGCACCGCGCCGCACATGACCATTGAGGAAAACCTCGCCCTCGCGTATCTGCGCGCGGCGCACGGCAATCCGTTCAGCCGCATCACGGCCAAGGACCGCGAGCTCTTCCGCGCCCAGCTCGCGCAGCTCGACATGGGGCTGGAGGACCGGCTGGGCCAGCCCGTCGGCCTGCTCTCGGGCGGTCAGCGGCAGGCGCTGACGCTTTTGATGGCGACGATGGTGCCGCCGGAGCTGCTGCTGCTCGACGAGCACACGGCGGCGCTCGACCCGGGCACGGCGGAAAAGGTGCTCGCGCTCACACAGAGCATCGTGGCGGAGCATCACATCACCTGCCTGATGGTGACGCACAACATGACGCAGGCGCTCTCGCTCGGCAACCGCACGCTGATGATGGCGGACGGCGGCATCGTGCTCGACGTCGCGGGCGCGGAGCGCGCCGGCATGACGGTGGAGGATCTCGTTGAGCGCTTCCGCGCGGGCACGGGCAGGACGCTCGACAACGACCGTATGCTCCTTTCCGAATGAAGCCCTGCGGGCCGGCCCTCCGGTGCGCCGACGGCAGAGCGGATTTTCCCTTTTAAGATGCGACAAAGCGGCAGAGCCTTTTGGCTCTGCCGCTTTTGCTGTATACTGTAAACCATATGCAAAAAACCTTGAAACCATACGGCTTCAAGGTTTTTCGTGGTGGAGATTATTTATGCCCGCAGGGTTTTCGGCTTACCTGCTGCGGCGCAGGACCTCGCACACCAGCTCGTAGACGCGCTCGGTGGAGGGTACGCTCAGCCGCTCGCGCACGGAATGAACGTCGTGCAGCTCGGGCCCGAGGGAGATGGCGTCGAGACCGGGAATCTTCTCAATGAAGAGCCCGCACTCCAAGCCGCCGTGCGTCGCATCGATCTTGCCCTCCGTGCCGGTAAGGTCGCGGTAGACGTCAAGCACCAGCTCGCGGAGCTTGGAATCGCGTTCGTACTGCCAGCCGGGATAATTGCCGCGCTCGGAGACCGTGCCGCCCGCAAACTCCACGATGGCGTGGACGCGCTGAGCAAGCATCGCCTTCTGCGAGGCGATGCAGGAGCGGATGGAGTAGGAGAAATGCAGTCCGTCCTCCGTCAAATGCATCACGCCGAGGTTGAGGGAGGTCTGCACCAGACCGGGGAAGTCCGCGCTCATCTCCTCCACGCCCTGCGGCAGCGCAAGGAGCGTGTGGAGCATCACAGAGGTGGTCTCCGCGCTGACGGCGGACGCCGCCTCGGTCTTGGCACATTCGAGCGTCACGCCCGCGTCGCAGCCGGCGTACTCATTTTTGAGCGTCGCGTCAAAGCCGCGGATGAACTGCTCAAGGTCCGCCTCCTTCCCCGCGGGGACGGCGATGACCGCGTCGCAGCGCGAGCAGATCACGTTGTCGAACCTGCCGCCCTGTATTGCCGCGAGGCGCAGGCCCGAGAGCTGTTCCATCGCGGAATAGAGCACGCGGCCCATCAGCGCGTTCGCGCTGCCGCGGCCCTTGTCAATGTCGCCGCCGGAATGGCCACCCTGCAAGCCGGAGAGCGTCACGGCGTAGCAACTCTCGCCGCCGAGCGGCTCGCGCTTGCCGGGAAGCGTGCAATCCGCGCGCATACCGCCTGCGCAGGACACCGTGAAGATGCCCTCCTCCTCGGAGTCAAGATTCAGGAGCTTTCTGCCCTTGAGGTCGGAGCAGTCGAGCGCGAAAGCGCCGTCCATGCCGACCTCCTCATCGACGGTGAACACCGCCTCGAGCGGCGGATGAGGGAGCGTATCGTCGGCGAGGATGGCGAGGATCATCGCCACGGCGATGCCGTTGTCGCCGCCGAGCGAGGTCTGATCCGCCCAGACCCACTCGCCGTCCGTGCGCAGGTCAAGCCCCTCCCTCGCCATGTCCTTCGCGCACTCGTCCGTCTTGGCGCAGACCATGTCGATGTGGCCCTGTAAAATGATCGGCTCGGACTGCTCATAGCCCGCGGAGCCGTCCTTCCAGATGATAAGGTTGTTGCACGCCTCTTGGCGGTACCTCAGCCCAAGCTCCTTGGCAAAGCCCACGCACAGGTCGCTGATGATCTTCGTGTTGCCGCTGCCGTGCGGCACGGAGCAGAGCTTCTCAAAATATTCAAATACCTTCTCGGGCTTCAGCCCGTTTAATGCAGCCATGCTGCCTTCCTCCTTTTCAGTGTGCACACAGCCCATGCGTTTCGCATGGGCTGTGTGGTGATTGTTCGGTTAGCCGACGGGTACCTCGTCCATCGTCATATCGTCCATGCCGAAGTCGTCGCCGGAGGGGGTGTCCTCCTCGACGATCTCCGCATCGGGCGATGGGATGAACTCCGTCAGATAGGCGTCCTCACCCAGTCCCGCGAGGTAGGCGGGCAGGTTGATGATGATGCCGTCCATATTCTTGGGCAGGGGGATCGTGTAGGTCTGCGTCGTCTCGCTGCCGCCCTTCTTCTCGGTGATCTCGAGCGTCACCGTGAACTTCTGGCCGATGCAGGTCGCGCTGCCGCGCTCGCGGTCATAGAGCTTGGCGACCTGCTCGCCGTCCACAAGGACGACGACCTTGTACGGCGTGTCGTAGGTCTTTCCGTTGTACTCTAACTTCTTGTTGTCGAGATACACGGTGTGGCCGCGGCCGACGATCGTCATGGCATAGGCGATGGCAATGAGCACGACGACTGCCGCGATCTGGAAGATCAGTCTGCGATTGGAGGTCTTATTCTTCATTTTGCCTTCGCCTCCTCTTCTGCCAGCTGGTCGGCTGCAAGCTGCAAGCCAGCCGCGCTCTTAGCCTTGCGCTTCTTCGCCTCATACATGACCAACGCGATGGTGATGACCGCGTAGGACACAAACACGCGGAAGTATTCGCCGATCATCGAGTCGCCGGTGATGACCGTGCCGGTGCGCGGCGCCACGATGAACATGGTGTGGAACAGGATAACGCCGAGGAACACGTTCTTGATGCTCGCCTTCTCCACACTCGCACCACCGACGAGCAGCGCCGCGATGGAGAACATACCGATCTGGGCATGGGCGGTATAGGTGGGGAAGTTGCCGACGTTCTGCAAATAAATGATCATGCCGAAGCCCGCGAACACGGTGGAGATGACCATAGAGATCACGCGGGTGCGCTCGACGTTGATGCCCGCGTCGCGCGCGACCTCCATATCCTGACCGACCGCGCGCATATCCTGACCGAGCTTGGTGCGGCGGAACCAGAGGATAAAGAGGCAGGCGGCGGCGATGATGATGAGCGTGAGCACGGGGATCTTCACGCCGCCGACGCTGACCGCCAGCAGGTTATCCAGGCTCTGGCGCATATTCAGCAGGCTCACCGTATTGCGGATGCCGTAGCCGCGCGGGAGCTTGAGCGTATTGTGGATGATGGGAATGACGGGACCCATCATAAAGAGCACAAAGAACTGGTACACACCGTCCATGGCGAAGGCGATCATGTAGCTCGTGATCATCTCGCGGCCCTTGGCGCGGTTGAGGAGCTTGCCGATCATGATGCCGAGCAGAACGGAGATGGGAATGGAGATGATCGCCGCGAGGATCAGTCCGGGGATGCCCCAGACCTGCCAGTCGGCAGCAAAGATCAATCCGATCTGGCCTGCCATCGCACCGAGCGTCATGCCGAAGTTCATACCCATGCCCGCCATAACGGGGATGAGCAGGCTCAGGATGAGGAAAGCGTTGCGGCCCAGACGGGTCATGCCCTCATTGAGCAGATAGTTCCACGAGAGGTCCGCGCGCGGGATGCAGTAGGCGCAGATCAGAACGAACATGATGGGCACGATGTTGTCGCTCAGGAACCTGCGCAGCGCGCGGCCCCATTCGGCGCCGCCGCGAGGAAGATTGTTGTTGATCTTTTTCATACTTACTTCTTCCCTCCCATCTTACGGGTCAGCGCGTAGACGATCATGCCGTTGGAGACGATGATACGAATGATCTCGCTGATGTCAAGGTGGATCAAGGAGTTGATGACCGTCGGCGTCATGGTGACAAGACCCTGATAGAGGAACGTGCCGATGATAACATTGGCGATGCTCGCCTTGTTGACGCTCGCGCCGCCGATGAGGATGGCGGCGACCGCCGGGAATGCCATCTTGAGCGGGGCGGTGTAGATCTGGATGAAGCCGAACCCCTGCTCATAGACGAGGATGCCGACCGCGCCCAGCCAGGTGGAAAGGACGACGGAAATGAGGCGCATCTTGTCGATGCTGACGCCCGCTGCCTTGGCAAAGGAAGGGTTGGAGCCGACGGCGGTCATCGCGGTGCCGGTCTTGGTGTGCAGGAATGCCCACATTAGGAAAGCAAGGATCGCGAAGAAGATCAGGCTGCCGGTCGGAATGACGAGGTTGATGCCGAAGCGGTTGAGGTCGATGGAGAGAATGTCCGCCAGCACGCGGTCATAGAAGCCCTCGAGGGAGATGGTGGTACGAAGGCCGGAGCCGGAGAAGCCCCACACCATCTCGGGCTTCTTGTACGGCAGCAGCAGCCACATCATGCACATGAAGGAGACGGAGGAGAAGCCGACGTAGGTCGCGACCATCATCTCGCCGCCCTTGATCTTGTTGAGCAGCCAGCCGTAGCCGCCGCCGAGCAGCAGCGCGAACGGCGTTGCGATGACGATGCTCTCGCGCGGCTCATCCGTCAGGCGGACGATGCCCTCAATGGCATCCTTGCCGCGGAAGTTATCCATGTGGAACGTCAGGCAGCGCGCGTCGTCCTCGTGGTAAAACGCCATGGCGTAGCCGCCGCGTGCGATCTCGGAAGCGCCGTCTGCGGAGCTTTCCGGCAGGCCCGTTTTGCCCATCGGGAAAAGGCGCATGGGGCTTTTCGTCTGCTCCCAGCCCTCGTCAAAATCCAGGAAGGAGATGGAATCCAGTCCCATATAGCCGTTGTCGGCGATGGTGAGCGCCAGACCGACGTGTCCGTCGGTGATGAGGTAGTAATCCCACTCCTTGATGCGCATGGGGCTGACGCGGATGTCGCTGCGGCGGTAGACGGGAAGCAGCGAACGCGCCCAGCCCGGCTCCGCGAGGTCGCCGGATGCGTTCAGAAGCGGTGCAGATCGAAGAATTTCGTGCTGTTGACTCATACTTGCTCCTCCTTTGGAAGGTGATTTTCAAAGAAATCCTCCAGCGCGGACTGGACGCGCGCAGGATCGGTGATATAGCTCTTGGCATGGGCCGCGCCGTCGATCAGCACGAGCCTTTTCTCGCTCGCGCAGGCGTCATACGCCTCCTGCGACATGCGTGTAGGGACGAAATCGTCCGCCTTGCCATGGATGAACAGGATCGGATACTTTGCGGCGGCGAC
>OJAM01000739.1_pt1 | contig 13535 bp, 8 predicted proteins | sample 1589071 | NCBI WGS metagenome assembly OJAM01 (sample SAMN03283243) | human gut metagenome | biome: human-associated habitat; material: feces | host: Homo sapiens | place: Peru | collected 2012
GCATTGCCTGCGGAAACGCCGGTGATGATGCCGTCGGCGGAGACTGTCGCAACAGCCTCGTTGCTGCTGCTCCATGTGACCTCATTGGTCTTGCCGAGAATGACCTTTGCGGTGATCTTCTGCTCGTCGCCCGCATAAAGCTCTGCGGACGTGGGCTTGATCTTCAGTGTCAGGTCGGTCGAACGCTGATACTGATACAGCGAAACGACCGGGCAGTTCTTCTCGCCGAAGGATCCGACATAAGCCGCCAGGCAGTCATCGGGAGAAATGGCGTAGAGCTTGGTCTCATTGCCATCGGTGTAGACAGAAACGAGAAGCAGCTCGTTCTTCTGGTCGTAGACCATGGAGGCGTACTTGCCGTCCGTGACCAGCGAAACGCCGGTGAGGTCAAGATCGGTCTGGCCGACCTCGCTCAGGAATTCGTAGTGCTGCGTGTTGCGGTCAAAGCTGACGATGGTCAGCTTGACGAGCTTGCCGGTCTCCGTCAGGATGTAGTAGTAGTTCGCCGGAAGCATGGCGTCCACACGTTCGCCGGTGATGCTGTCGCTGTAGATATGTCTCTGCGTGCCGGAGCCGATGTAGGCGATGGCCGCCATCTGCTGGCCCCACAGCGGAGAATAGCCGGTGAGCTGACGGTAGATGGCCGTGTTGTCGTCCAGATTCAGCTGCATCAGATAGTCGCCGTTGCTGCACAGGCCGACCATATTGCCGAGCGTGCCGTCGTCCGCCTTGGGGGACTCCGCCGCGTCGGACCAGATCAGCTCGCTCTGGATCTCGCCGTGCTCCGTCGTCTGGAATGTGTCGGGATCGACGGTGTAGACCTTTTCGCCATCATGAACGATCAGCTGGCCCTCATGATAGGTACCTGCAATGTAGCCGCTGCCGGCCTTGGAAACGGTCGTCCAGCTTTCCGGATGGTCCGTCTCAAAGTCCGCCCAGTAGGAGCTGCCGTTCGCGTCGGTCACAAGGCCGCTGAAGGTCATGTTCGGGAGCTTCTCGACCGTGACCTTGATGGAAGCGGTCGCCTTCTTGTCGGCATTGGCGGTCGCAGTGATCGTCGCCGTACCGACGCCGGTCGCAGTGATCTTGCCGTCCGTGACGGCTGCGACATTTGCATCGCTGGTAGACCATGTGACGGTCTTGTCGTCTACGAACCACGGGAACACCTCGGCCTTCACCGAGAAGGAAGCTCCCTTATAGAGCGTGCGCTCGTTCTCTGTGAGCGTGACGTAGACGTTCGCGTCCTTGCCGATCGTGACGGTCTTGGACGGAACGGTGTAGAGCGTGGTCACACGGTCATAGAGAATGCCGTCATGGGACTTGTTCGGCAGCGCACCCTTGCCAGTCTTGGGGTCGATGACATACAGCTTGTTGTTGATCGAGGCGGAGCCTCTGGCGTTCAGGCCGGAAGCGAAGTAGAGTACATCCTTGTCATGATCGTAGGTCAGGCTGGTAAAGCCGCCAGCATAGCAGCCGCTGTTGATCTTACCGCTCGTCTTGTTGTTGATCGGCGCGAGGGGGCCGATCTTGCCGTCCACGATCTCTTCCAGCGTCCAGCGGTAGAGATATGCGCCGGTCGTGGTGGTGGAGTGGTTGACGCCGTAGAAGTTGCCACCATCGTCGATCGCTAAGGCAGAGATCGTTCTATAGGGCTTCTTGTTGAAGTTCTTTCCCGGATTCGTAGCCGAGATCTCCGCAACCCTCTTCAGTTCGCCCGTGATCAGATCGACGGTGTAGAGCAGCGTCGTGTCGTTGCCAACCATGGTGCTGTTGTAATTGCCGGTGCCGACTGCACCGTTGAAGTAGGTGATGGCGTAAAGCTTATTGTCCTGCGTATTGAAGGCCATGTCCACGATCATTTCCTTCTCAGCAAGCGCCGTGATGTTTGCGACCTTCTGCACGAACGTCAGGTCGGTCTGCGGCGCGGCATAGATGGCGTCGGGCGTAGAGAAGTAGACATAGCCGCCGACATATTCCGCCGCCGTGACCTGATAGTTCATGCTGTCGTAGGTGGTCATGCCGCTGGCAGAGGGCTTTCTGTAGGCCAGCGTATCGGGATCGATCTCCACCCAGCGATTGCCGGTGCCGCGGTTGTTGGTGATGGTGAAGCCGAACAGCTTGCCCGTGCTGTCGGGGATCTTGCCGTTGTAGTAGACCTTATAGGTGGCCTGGTTACCTGCGTAGTCTGCGACGATGACCGTCACATACTCGCTGGTGTACTCCGGCATGGCAACGGTCGTCGTGGAGGTCTGGCCGGGAGCGGTCTGCTCCGGGATGACCGCGGCGAGGCGCTTCGTGCCGACGCCCTTGTTGACAACGACCGCCGCGATGTACTGGTTATCCTTCGCCGTGACGATCAGGTCACCGGTCGCCTCGTCCTTTTCGACCTTGACAAGCTCCGGAGCCGTATCGTCGATGGTGATGGAGCTGGTGCAGAATGCGCCCGCGCCGAGCTTGCCGGAGCCGATCAGGCTCTCGAGCTGCGCACGGTCGATCTCGCCGTCCTGCTCATAGTATTCCGGCACCATGACGAGGCCCGCCGTAAAGGTGTCGTTCTCGACAAGGCCGGCAAAGGACGGCTTCCAGTTGACTGAAAGCGTCTCATAGTCGTTCTGCCAATCCTGATAGTTGGCGCTGTAATATGCCGGCATGCGCTGGGTGCTGAGGCCGCTCATGTAAAGGATCTTGCCGTCCGCATCCGTCACATAGAACGCGCCTGCGGCTGCGTTTCGGATCAGGCTGACGTTGTAGCCCTTGATGGACGCCTTGGAGTTGAGAGCCAGACGGTTCAGCTGCTCGGGGTCGTCCGAGACATAGGGGTTGCCGTTGAGCGTATAGCTGCTGATACTGCCCGGATAGCCGATGTATGGGGCGTTGGTGGTCACGCGGGAACCGAAATAGGTCGTGCGCGTGTCGCCTGCCAGCATCTCACTCATGGTCGGATGGTCATACATCGACGGGTCGGACCAGTTGCCATAGAAACCGAGCACCGGGATGGAATGCGCCGGGAGGCGTTCGCCGTCGGGGGTGTTGGCGGTATCCACATAGACATAGCCCTCGATATAGGCGCCGGTCTTGTAGGTCTCGTTCAGCGCGGCCTTGGCGTCCGCCGTCAGCTCGATGCTGACGGTCACATGGACCTGCGAGCCGATGGGGACCTCGACGGACGCGATCGTGAGGCCCTTGAGGATCAGGTAGGCATCATAGGTCGTGACCTTGCCGTCCTCGCTCACGTCGGCGATCTGCTGCTGCCCGGCGTCGAGGGTCTCGAGGCCCACGATGCTGTCCAGCACGAGCTGCGCATCCTTTTCATCGGTCACGCCGTCGCGGTTCACGTCGCAGACGATCTTGCTGGTGGGAACGAACGTCTGTCCGTTTACCTCATAGCTCACATTCGCGGCAATGGGGGTGGTCAGCGTGTCAAGATATTCCGCGCCCTTCACCGTCCGGATGGCCTGCGTGAACAGCTCGGTGGAGAAGGTGTACTCCTGCTGTTCGCCGTTGAGGTTGTTGATGGTAAAGCCGAAGGAGTATTTGCCGGTGCGGTCGGGATCGTCGCCCAGCTCCGCCTTGACCTTGCCGTCGGCGGCGGTGCCGCTGAGGTTGTCGTCCATCATGAGGAAGGACTTGGCGTTGATGGCGTCGTTGACGGGTGCATCGATATTCAGCGTCAAATCGCGGATGGTCAGCGACGCTTCGCCGTCCTCGTCCGTCGTCGCGCCGGATTTGATACCGTTTTTGCCGTTGGCCGTGATGGTCAACTCTCCATCGCCGCAGAGGGTGACGGTCGAGCCGTCCTTGCACTTGATGACGGCGTTTTCGGCATTTTCGTTTTCGGGGTAGTTGTCGTCATTGTTCTGCTCGGTATCGCTCAGGGAATTTTCCGTACCGTTGGAAACAAGGATGGTCACCTCGCTCGACTTGCCGCAGGTGATGGCGGCGGTGTTCTCACTCGTAAGTGTCAGGTCGCTCAGCACCAGCGTCACGCCGGTCGTACCCTTTTTCACCTTGATGGAGCCGTCCGCGCAGCTGCCGGAGACGGTGTAGGTACCGCTGTCGGTGATGGTGAGCGCCGTGCCGTCGATCTCGTAGCCCGTGTCCGTCTCGCCCGCAGCGGTCACGCCGCTGTCTGTAAAGGTAAAGGTCACATTGCTTGCCGTGTCCGCCGTACTATTATTTATCGTACCGGCGCAGGCCGTGAGTGACAGCGCCAGCGCCGACGCGCACAGGAAAGGCAGCGGCTTTGGCATCGGCCTTTCGATCGCGCGCTCGATCGCCGAGGGGCACCACGGCTCCATCCGCGCCATCGTGGACGACGGGAAGATCACCTTCACCGCCGAGCTCAAATAAACGGCTTTTGGGCAAAAAACGCTTCGCAGAACTTCTGCGAAGCGTTTTCCTTATCAAAGGCTCTTCTCCCCGCCCGTGACGGTCTCGATGGCGCAGGCGATAAACTTTTTCGCTGCGGGCGAGGCCTCCCTGAGCGACGGGACGGAGATGCCGAGCGTCACGAACTGCGGCGGGTCGAACGGGACCTCCGCCACCGTACCGCTCCACTTGCGCGAGATGAGCCGCTGGTTGAAGCTGACGCCGAGCCCCGCCTCGACCATGTTGTAGGTCGTGAAGCCGTCGCGCGTCGTAAAGCAGGTCTGCGGGTGCAGGTCGTGCTGCTCGAGCAGGCGGTCCTGATCGGTGTCGTGATTGGGCGAGGTGTGGATGAACGGCTCTTCCTGCAAGCGGCAAAGCGGGAACGAATCCGCCGCTGCCAACTCGTGCCCGCGCGGCAGCCACGCGACGAGCTCGTCACGAAAGACAGGCAGCCAGTCGTACTTGTCGCCGTGCATCTGCGCGCCGAAGCAGCAGTCGACCGAGCGCTCGTTCAGCCAGCGCGCCATCTCGAGGTTGCCGCCCTCCTGCATCCGCACGGTCACGCCCGGATAGCGGGCGCGGAACGCCGTCAGGATCTTTGGCATCCACAGGGCCGAAATGCTGTAATAGCAGCCGATCGTCAGCGAGCCCTTTGACACGCCGCCGATCTCCGCGCTGAGCTGCTCGGCGTTGTGGTGCGCGCGCACGACCTCGCGCAGCAGCGGCAGCATGAGCTTTCCGTTTTCCGTGAGCTGCACGCCCTTTTTGCTGCGAAGAAACAGCGGAAAGCCGAGCTCTTCTTCCAGCGTGCCGATCATGCGCGTCACGCCTGACTGCGTGTAGCCCAAAAGCTCCGCCGTGGCCGTCAGGCTGCCGAGCTCTGCCGCGGCAAGGAACGCCTCGCATTTGACCGCTTCCATACGCCCTCCTATCCATGATTTTATATCATGTTTTTCATTTCAAATAACCGTTTGCGTCATGTTTTCTCTTATTCTACAATAGCAGTCAGAAACCGTCAATCCTGTTTTTGAAACGAGGTCTTTTTTCATGGAGCATCGTCTTTCTTTTTCCTGCGACTATCTTGAGGGCGCGCATCCCGCCATCCTGCAGCGCCTGTGCGAAACGAATTTTGCGCAGACCGCCGGTTACGGCACGGATGAATACTGCGAATCCGCGCGCGAGAAGATCCGCGCCGCTTGCGGCGCGCCGAACGCGGAGATTCACTTCCTTGTCGGCGGCACACAGACGAACGCGACCGTCATCGACGCGCTGCTGCGCTCTTACGAGGGTGTGATCGCCGCGGACACGGGGCACATCAGCGTGCACGAGGCCGGCGCCATCGAGTTCGGTGGGCACAAGGTGCTCACGCTGCCGCAGGAGAACGGCAAGATCACCGCATCCCAAATCTGCGCACTGCTTGATCAGTACGAGGACGACGCGAACCGCGACCACACGGTCATGCCCGGGATGGTCTACCTCTCCCAGCCGACGGAGTACGGCACGCTCTATTCCAAAAAGGAGCTCGCGGCCATCAGCGCGCTCTGCCGCGAAAAGCGCCTGCCGCTCTATATCGACGGCGCGCGCCTTGCCTACGCGCTCGCCTGTCCTGAAAACGACGTGACACTGCGCGACCTTGCCGCGCTGTGCGACATTTTCTACATCGGCGGCACGAAATGCGGCGCGCTGCTCGGCGAGGCGGTCGTCATTCCCCAGCCGGGGCTCATTCCACACTTTTTCACCATCATCAAGCAGCACGGCGCGCTGCTCGCCAAGGGACGGCTGCTCGGCATCCAGTTCGACACGCTCTTTACCGATGGGCTCTACGAGCGCATCGGCGCAGACGCCGTTCGCTACGCCGACGCTATCCGGCGCGCGATGGCGGAAAACGGCTATTTGCCCTGTTTCCCCTCCCCGACGAACCAGAGCTTCTGCATCGTCAGTGAGCAGCAGCGCAAAGAGCTCGCCGAGCGCGTGGACTTCTCCGTCTGGGAGCAATATGACGAGACGCACAGCATCATCCGCTTTGCCACAAGCTGGGCGACGCGGGAAGAGGATGTGAACGCGCTCTGTCGCATCCTGCGCGAGTGCGCCGCGCAGGAAAAGGTAGCGTCCTAAAATCAAAAAAGAGCTTTCTCCGATTTTCAGGAGAAAGCTCTTTTTATTTCATTGCGCTGCGCTCAGTTCTTTTTCATCATCTGTTCATCCTGCTGCAAAAGCTGCTGCGTGATGATATCGAGCTGCCTGTGCTTGGCCATGCGGTCGGCGATGTTGTTCTGCACCAGCTCCGTCTCCTGATGGCCGCGGAAGGACAGCTTGAGCAGAATCGGCGTCAGGATCGTGCCGCATACGACCGTGATGACGACCGGCGTCATCATCGCGGGCGACAGCACACCCATCGAAAGGCCGCGGTTGGCGACGATCAGCGCGACTTCGCCGCGGCAGGCCATGCCCACGCCGACCTGGATGCTCTCGCGCGTGGTGAACTGGCACGCCTTGGCGCCAAGGCCGCAGCCGATGAGCTTCGAGATGATCGAAACAAGCAGCAGCAAAATCGAGAAGACGACCATGCCGCCCGTCAGACCCGTGATCTGCACATTGATACCGATGCTCGCGAAGAACACCGGCGTGAGCAGAAGATACCCGAGGGGGTTGTACTTCGTCTGGATGTAGGTGCCCTTGGGCGTGCACGCGACGGCAAGGCCCGCGGCGTAAGCGCCCGTGATATCAGCGACGCCGAAGAACTTCTCGGCGCAGTAGGCCATCACAAGGCACAGGACAAAGGCGAACACGGAGTTTCTGTGGCTGGCCCAACCGTGCTGACGCTTGAGCATCCAGCAGAAGATGCGGTTCGCGCCAAAGCCGACCACGAAGGCAAAGACGAAAAAGCCCACGATCTTGAGGAGCACCATGCCGATGCTCTCGTCACCGCCGGCAAGGCTGCAAACGAGCGTCAGGGCGATCAGGCCGAGCACATCGTCGATGAGCGCGGCGGCCAGAATCGTGTTGCCCACCTTGGTCTCGAGCTTTTTCATCTCCTTGAGCGTTTCGACTGTAATGCTCACGGACGTGGCCGTCAGGATGGTGCCGATGAAGATGTTTTCGATAAAGCCGGTGCTCTCGATGAGTCCCAGCTCATCCGCGCCCCAGGCAAGCGCCGTGCCCATGAGAAACGGCACGACCACGCCGAGGACCGCGACCATGAAGCCCGCCTTGCCGCTGTGCTTGAGCTCGTTGATGTCCGTGCCCATACCGGCGGAGAACATCAGCACGATGACACCAAGCTCGCTGAGCTGCTTGGTGAATTCCGTTTCCGAAAGAAGGCCAAGGCCCGCGGGGCTGAGGATCAGGCCCGCGATCAGCGCGCCCACGACCTGCGGCATCTGAAACTTCTGCGCAATGAGGCCCAGAATCTTCGTGCTCAGCAGGATCAGCGCAAGATCCAGCAAAAAGTGATACGACATATTGATTTCCTCCCAAACTCTCTGATCTCTATCCAAATTCTTCCGTTTCATTTCGCGAGGCTCTATTCTAACTTCTTTTTTTCTTTTTTCAACAGTCAGAATCACCAAGGAAACGGAAGAATTCCTGCACAGCTCAGGCAAAATGCAATATATCTTTCATTTTTAACGTGAAATGTTTGCTTTGATTCCGTTTCCATAGCCGTTTTCACAAAAAGCAGCGTCAAATACGGCGTTAAGAAGCCGTAAAATATGGACAGATTCATTGAATTTCTCTATGATTTACAGGGATATCGTCTATATAGTCCACATATCGCGCACATTTTGTCGCTCACGCCCATTTTGCATCTTTTCCTGCATTTTGCGCATTTTCGTCGCACAATGCGCCGTTTCTCCCCTTGCCGCGGCGGCGCGGGCGTGGTAAAATCGGCCTTGTGACATGAACAAAGGAAAGGACGAGCCATGAATCAGAAAGAACTCAATGAACTGCGCCGGCGCTTCCGGCTCGATAAGAATAATTTCAGCCGCGTGTACGGCTGCTATGTGAACTCCAACCGTGAGATCATTGCGTGGGTCGATACCTCGATGGGCCTCATGCGGCAGGAGGAGCAGGAGATGTACCTGGGCCTTCTCAAAAAGTCCCTCTCCGGCACGCTTGGCAAGAACCTCATCGACGTGGTGTTCTCCACGCAGCAGGTCGCCGACAGCGATGAGCACCGCCTCTTGCAGACTCTTCGCCAGACGGAGCTCAAGGACCCCGCCTCGCGCGAAACGCTCTGCCGCCAAATCATCGACTGCATCGACATGGGCGAGACAAACTATCTCATCCTCCTCGCCGCCGACGCCTACGACGTGCCGCACCGCAGCAAGGATGACGAGATTCAGGCCGACGCGTCGAGTGAGGTCTTCAAGTACTTTGTCTGCTCCATCTGCCCCGTCAAGGCCCCGACGCTCGAACTGCGCTACGACCTTGACCAGAGCGAGTTTCACTCAAGCTCCACCGGCTACATCGCGACCTCGCCCGAGCTCGGCTTCCTCTACCCCGCGTTCGACAACCGCACGGCGAACATTTACAATGTGCTGTTCTACTCGAAAAACGCCGCGGAGATCCATCAGGAGGTCATCGACGCGCTGTTCCACGTCGACCCGCCGATGTCTGCCGAGGAGCAGAAAAACGCCTTTGGCTCGGCGCTTGCCGACGCGCTCGACAAGGATTGCAGCTACGATGTCGTCCAGTCCGTGCACGAGCAGATCAGAGCGCGCATCGAAGATCACAAGGAGAGCAAAGACCCCGAGCCGCTTGAAATGACGGCGGGCGACGTCGGCGGCATCCTCGCCAACAGCGGCGTGAACGACGAGCAGATCGCAGCGTTCCAGCGCGAGTGCGATGAGCAGTACGGCGAGAACGCCGCGCTGAACCCGAACAACATCATCGAGAGCAAGAAGTTTGAGATCACGACCCCCGAGGTCAAAATTTCCATTGCACCGGAGAACAGCTATATGATCGAAGCGCGCGTCATCAATGGCCGCAAATACCTCCTCATCCCCGCCGACGACGGCGTGGAGGTCAACGGCATCGGCGTGAACATCCCGGGTCTTGCAAAAGAGGAATAAGAAAAAAGGAGAGAAGCCGCGGCTTCTCTCCTTCTCTTTTTGACCATTTACGCCTTGCTCTTGTAGAGGTCAGCGATGATGTCGGCGCACTTGTCGATGCCGAGCTCGCCGCTGTCGAGCGTGATGTGGTAATTCTGCGCGTAGCCCCACTTCATGTTCGTGTAGAAGCGGTGATAGGCCGCGCGGCGCTTGTCCTTGTCGCGCAGGCGCTGCTCGGGCGACTGCTCGCGCTCGCCGTAGACCTCGACGATGCGCTTGGCGCGGAACGCCATATCCGCGTGGATAAAGACCTTGAGGCACTTGGCCTTGTCCTGCAAAATGTAGTCCGCGCAGCGGCCGACGATGACACAGGGGCCCTTTTCGGCAAGCTCGCTGATGACGCGGCACTGAATTTCCCATAGGATGTCCTCGTTCGTCGGGCCGAACGCGCGGTTCGAGAGCGCTGAGGACAGGAAGCCGCCGGGTGTGTACTCGCCCGCCTCCTTGACATAATTTTCTGCAAAGCCGCTCTCCTCGGCGATCTTCTGGATGAGCTCTGAGTCATAGCAGGGGATGCCGAGCTGCTCTGCAACCTTTTTGCCGACCGTGCGGCCGCCGCTGCCGAATTCACGGCTGATGGTGATAATATGATTCATAATACAGTTGCTCCTTCCGTATTGAGTTCCCGATACGTTTTTACAATCATACCCGCCGCGATGACGAAAGTCAACACATCCGACACCGGCATGGAGTACAGCACGCCGTCAAGGCCGAAAAAGCGCGGCAGCAGCAGTGCAAAGCCCACGCCGAACACGACCTCGCGCACCATGGAGAGCATCGTGGATGAGAACGCCTTGCCCACGGCCTGCAAAAAGATGAAGCAGGCCTTGTTCACGCAGGCGAGCACCATCATGCAAAGATACGTGCGGAATGCCTTGATCGCAAAGTCCGTGTAGTAGCTGCTCTCGTTCGCCGCGCCGAAGACGGCGATGAGCTGACGCGGGAAGCCCTCGGCCAGAACGAGCGCGACGGCGCCGACGATCGCCTCGCAGAGCAGGAGCTTTGTAAAGAGCTCACGCACGCGCGTCTTTTTCCCCGCGCCCATGTTGTAACCTACGACGGGAATGCAGCCCGCCGCCATGCCGACGACGATGGAAATGACGATCTGGAAGAACTTCATCACAATGCCGACGACGGCCATCGGGATCTGCGCGTACTGCTCCTGCGAGAATATCTCATCCAGCGCGCCGTACTTGCGCAGCATGTTGTTGATGGCCGCCATCGCCGCGACGAGGCTGATCTGCGAGAGAAAGCTCGTGATGCCGAGCGTCAGCATCCGGGTACAGAGGCTTGCGTGCAGGCGGAAGTCTCCCTTCCCCGGCTTGACGGTCTTCATGCGGCAGAGGTACCACACTGCGAGCGCCGCCGTGGCGATCTGGCCCAACACGGTGGCGACCGCCGCGCCCATCATGCCCCACTTACATTCAAAGATGAAGATGGGGTCTAAAATGATGTTGAGCACCGCGCCCGCGAGCGTGGAGATCATGGCGAACCGCGGGTCGCCGTCGGCACGGATGACAGGGTTCATCGCCTGACCGAACATATAAAACGGGATGCCGAGCGAGATATAGAAGAAATACTCCTGCGCGTAATGAAAGGTCTCCTCGTTCACCGTGCCGCCGAACATCGAGATGATAGCGTCGGCGAAGATGAGGTACAGCGCCGTGAGCACAAGGCTGCTCGCGACCGACAATACGACCGCGCTGCCGACGCTCTTTCTTGCCTCTCCCACTTCGCCCTTGCCGAGCGAAATGCTGACGAACGCGCAGCAGCCGTCGCCGATCATCACGGCGATGGCGAGCGCCACGACCGTGAGCGGAAAGACGACGGTGTTTGCCGCGTTGCCGTAGGAACCGAGGTAGCTTGCGTTGGCGATGAAGATCTGGTCGACGATGTTATAGAGCGCGCCGACGAGCAGCGAGATGATGCACGGGACGGCGTAGCGCCGCATGAGCTTTCCCACGCGCTCCGTCCCCAAAAACTGGTTTGTGTTTTCCATGGTGGTCTTCCTCCTGAACATAAAAAATAAGAGATGCGTTCCGCCGGATCAATCCGGACTTACGCATCTCTGCTGCACGATTTGAATATGAAGTTGTCTTCTCCCTCCTTTTGCCGTAAAAAAGCGTGCGGCGTTTCTGCAACCGGATTTACGCAGAAACGCCACACGCTGTGAATTGATTTTATCAAATTGTTTCGAGCATTTCAAATGTTTTTTGCGGCACGGGCCGCAAATTTTTATTTAGTCCTGCTCCATGAAGCTGCGGATATAGGCGATCAGCATTTTCGCCGTGCCCTCGAAGCCGAGCACATCGCTCTTGACAGTCATGTCGTAGCCGCGGGCGTCGCCCCACTTCGTCTCGCAGTAGTAGTTGTGGTAGGACTTTCTGGAGCGGTCGACCTCTTTGATCTCCTCGATCGCGTCCTCGGCAGACAGGCCCTTCTTCTCCATCACACGGCCGACTTTGGCTTGCTGGTTGCCGCAGATGAAAATGCTCAGCATATTGGGGTTGCCCTTGAGCACCTGGTCGCCGCAGCGGCCGATGATGAGGAAGCTCTCGCCATTTGCCGCCTTGTCACGCAGCATGGCGAACGTCTTTTCCGCCACGTTGACTTCAAGAGAATTGGAATACTTGCCGATGCGGCGCGAGGCAAAGAAGTTGACGGGCTTTTCGTCCATCTTGCGGATCATTTCCTCGCTGTAGCCTTCGGAAACGATCTCCTTTTCGATGGAGTCCTTGTCATAGAGCTTGATACCGAGCTCTTGCGCGATCATGTCGGCAATGTAATGGCCGCCGCTGCCGTGCTCGCGGCCAAGGGTGATGATGATCTGGTTTTTCATGGGATCGCACTCCTTTCCTTTTTCCGTTTACAGATAGCGCAGGAATAAGTAGGCCGTGGACACCGCCATGACAATGATCGTCGCGGGCACGCAGTACTTGCAGTAGCGGCCCCAGCCGATGGGATAGCCGCCCTTGGCCGAAGCCGAAGTGCCGACGACGTTGGCGCTCGCGCCGATGGGCGTCGCATTGCCGCCGAGGTCCGTGCCGAGCGAAAGCGCCCAGGCAAGCACGCCGATATCCATGCCCTCTGTCGCGGCGATGGCGCGGATAACAGGGATCATGGTCGCGGCAAAGGGGATATTGTCGACAAAGGCGCTCGTGATGGCCGAGAGCCACAGAATGACGATCACAATAACCGCGATATTGCCCTCACTGACCGAGGTGATGAAGTTCGCGATCATGTTGAGCACGCCTGTCTTTTCAAGGCCCGCCACGGAAACGAACAAGCCGATGAAAAAGAGCAGCGTCTTATAGTCCACGCCCTTAATGATTTCTATAACAGATTTTTTGCCGCTGGTCAAGCCCAAAACGATCAGCGTCAAAATCGCGACGATCACGCCGATGCACGCGACGGAAAGCTCCGTCTGCGCGTGCGTGATCAGCAGCACCACCGCCAGCAGGACGATCAGCAATATCTTCACCCATTTTTTCACAGGAATGACCTCCTCGGTTTACTTTTTTCCGGAAGTATAGTATACTCTCTTCTACTGCATTTGAAAAGAGGGACTTGCCTTGAAAAAGATCGTCATCCGCTTCAACGCGCCGGTGATCCTGACCTTTGCCCTGCTGAGCCTGCTGGCGCTGCTGCTGGGCAACTGGACAGGCGGCACGGCCACCACCCAATTCTTCTCCGTGTACCGCTCCTCGCTGGCCGATCCGCTGACCTATGTCCGCTTCTTCGGCCATGTGCTGGGTCACACCGGCTATGAGCACTACATGGGCAACATGCTGCTCCTGCTGCTGGTGGGCCCCGGTCTGGAGGAAAAATACGGAAGCGGCACCATGGTGTGGATGATCGCGCTGACGGCGCTGGTCACGGGACTGGTACACTTCATCTTCTTCCCCCACTCGGCGCTGCTGGGCGCCAGCGGCGTGGTGTTCATGATGATCGTGCTGTCCTCCTTCACCGCCGCCCGCCGGGGCGAGATCCCCGTGACGCTGATCCTGGTGGTGATCTTCTATCTGGGCGGCGAGATCATGGACGGCCTGTTCAAGC
>OJAM01000741.1_pt1 | contig 13513 bp, 4 predicted proteins | sample 1589071 | NCBI WGS metagenome assembly OJAM01 (sample SAMN03283243) | human gut metagenome | biome: human-associated habitat; material: feces | host: Homo sapiens | place: Peru | collected 2012
GCCCGCCTTATACAGGACGAAGGTCTTGTCCGAGCCGTAGCCGCCGGAATAGGGGCGCCAACCGCCGGAGACATTATAGCTGAGGATGTTGTTGCCGGTCTTGATCGTCCAAACGCCGTCGGCAACCGTGAATGTCCATGTTGTCTTGCCGGATGTACTGAGGGCAATCTTCTTTGCGGCAGAGGAGTAGAGGCTTCCGTTGCCGCAACTGATCACACCGTCGGTAATCGTCCAAACGTCTGCTGTGTCGGGCTGGATGCTGTCACCGGAGTATGTCTTGCCCTCGGTAATCCAGTCGCTTGTAACCTTGGTATTCATCGCCAAGCCGGTGGAGGCGCTGACGATTACATAATCGCCGTTCTCAATGGCGGAGCCGGTGAACTTCGTATAGGTGTCGCTGCTGCCCGTGCCGCCGACGGAATAGGTATACAGCGCATACAGGGTGGTGTCGGCAGTCGGGGTGTAGCTCGTGCCCGCCGCGCGGATGGTCTCCGGTGCATTTTCGGAGTTATCGACCGCAGCATCGGTCCAACCGATAAAGGTGTAGGTGTATTCGCCGCTCGGTTCGCCGCTCGGGGTGGGCAGCTCAAACGCCTCGCCCGCATACGCACTCGTGTCCGCCTGCGTCACGCCCGCGGGGACGGAGTAGCGGACCGTGACCGTCGTCTTTGCCGCAAAGTCGATGCGGACGGTGCAGTCCGTTTCCGCCTTGACCTTGAAGGTGTTGCCGTCCTGCGTCACCGTCGCGGTGCCGGAGGTCACGGTATAGCCCGCAGCATAGTAGCCGGTCGCGGGTGTCGCGGTAATGGTGCTGCCGCTGACGGAAACCGTGCCGTAAGCGGTATTATTGGAAACGGCGTTGACCGTATAGGAGGCAACGGGATTTTGTGCGATTCCGGAGGGCGTCTGCATATCGGAGGGAATTTCCTGTCCGAACAGCAGCCACGCATATTCGGGATAGTCGATAAAGACGTTGCGGTTGCCCTGAACGTTCTCGACCTGATCGTTTCTGCCCATTTCCCAGTCGTCAACAGGGTCGTCATGGCACCACTGCAGCAGGGTGTCGAGGCTCTCAATGACCTTCTTGCCGTTGTTGCCGCCGGTGTCATCGGAGGCTTGGATCGGGTCCGGATCGGTCTCAAAGAGGTTGCGCTCTCCCCAACGGGCGTAGACATAGAGGAAGATTCTCGCAACGTCGCCCTTGATGTTGTCGTTGATCTCCACCAGATCATTGCTTCCGGAATAGTACAGCACGTTCTTGCCGTTATAATTATAGGTTTTATAGCCGGAGATTTTGCCGCGAACGTTGCCCATCGTGTAGTTGCTGCGGGTGGAGTTTACGTCCGTGTCGGTGGGGCGGAGGTGGTGCAGGTCGGAGCCGGCATTGCTCTGATAAAAGGAGCCGCGGCTCTTGGGCCAGACGTGCTCGCGGTTGTAGCCGGAGCCGATCTCGTCGCTGTAGAACAGGACTGCATCGGAGGAGCCGTTGTTGGCGTCGGTCTTCTTCCAATAGGTAGTCAGACTTTTGTAGCTGACCTTATTGGTCATGGTATCCGTCATCAGCGCTCTGAGCTTCGTAATCATCGCGCTGTCAACGGACTCCAGACAGCTTGTGTTGCCGCCTTGCAGTGTTGATACGTTTTCGTAGGTATAGTCGCCTGTGTAGTAAGCCTGCGCCTGTGCGCTCAGGGATGTGCAGACCTGATGGCGCACGCCGGTGTTTGTTGTGGGCGTTCCTGTTTTCGCCGATGCCGTAAGGGTCAGTCCGGAGAACAGGCTGAGTACCAATGCCAGCATCAAAAGCAGGGATACGGATCGCTTTGCCTTTGTTTTCATCTTTTAATTTCAGCTCCTCTTGTTTTTCCCGTATTTTAGGGGATGGATTTAATCATTATACCACGCCGTAAAACAAATTACAATCAAAAACTTGCGGTTTTGACCGATTTTCCCGCGCGGATGAAACAAATCGCCGCAAAATCTTTCGTCAATATGGCAAAAATCAGGCAGGCATTTTTGGGCACAGTGACAAAATTCGTCGATTGTCGGTTTTTTGCAAAAAAATCTTCGATACCTATTGTAAAAAAAAGAAGAACTATGGTAGACTTTGTATATCTATGTATAAACCTATGTACAAACAGTACGACATAATTACGGAGGTGCTTATGAAACAGAAAGTCACACGGATTCTCTCCCTTCTCGTCCTGCTTGCACTGCTGACCTCGCTGCTCGGCACGGCGGCTGCCCCCACCGTAACCGTTGCCGTGAACTCCAAGGAGCGGCACACGGTCTGCACCGCGCTTTCCGCCGATGCAAAGGCCTACTACACCGGTCAGTACAGCTATGCAAATTTGAAGGCGCTCGGCGGCGTGGACAGCACGGATTCCTACACCGCAACGCAGAACAACCCGCTGTATACCAAGCTCCATACCCTTATGGACAGCACCCGCAACAGTACAAAGGTCGTTTACAGCGGCACAGGCGCGGACGCCCTTGCGACCTATTGGCACTACACCGATGCCGTCGGCGGTGCCCATGGCTACAACTATTTCTATACCGACATTTCCTCCAACGACTACGGGACCAATGGAATGCAGCGCGAGCACGTCTGGCCGCAGAGCAAGGCCTCGTATTTTCAGCTCAACGGCGGCGCCGATCTGCACCATCTGCGTCCGTCCATCGGCGGCGTCAATCAGTCCAAGAGCAACCGTGCCTTTGCGAATCTCGTCGGCACCGACACCGCTTATTCCGCCTATCAGGTCGATAATCAGGATGTGATCTGGACCGGCATGAAGGATTTCGACTCTGTGCTGGAGGTCCGCGACAACGTGAAAGGCGACATTGCGCGAATCCTGCTGTATGTCTATGTCCGCTGGGAGCAGCCGAACCTCTATTCCGATGTTGCCTCCTCCAACCTTCCCCCGCTCGACACCGATGATAAATCCAATTCCGGCGACCGCATTATTGAGGACCGCGCAACCCTCCTGCAATGGTGTCATGACGATCCCGTGGACACCTGGGAAATGGAGCGGAACGACCTTATACAGGACGTACAGGGCAACCGCAACGTCTTTATCGACTACCCCGAGCTTGCGTGGTATCTGTTCGGGCTGACCCCTCCGTCCGATATGCAGACCCCCTCGGGCGATGCGGCGGGCGGCGGCGGCTCGGCAACCGTCAGCGCTGTCTCCGATAACACCGCATGGGGCACGGTCTCCGTCTCCGGCAGCGTCATCACCGCCGCGCCGAAGGAGGGCTACTACGCCGCAGGTTACACCGTGACCTCCGGCACCGCCTCCGTCAGGCAGGACGGCAACACCTTCACGGTTACCGCAACAACCGATTGCGTTGTTCGGATTCACTTTGCCGCGAGGGCGGTCGCCGCTGTGACCTTCTCCGTTCCGAACGGTGTCACCCAAGATGCCTTGAGCGGCTATGTCGGCGATTCGGTCATTCTCCCGACGCCCTCCGGTACGCCGACCGCAGATAAATACGCCTACACCTTCGTCGGCTGGACGAACGGTGTCGTAAACAATTCCGGCGCCGCGCCGACGGTCTATCCCGCGGGCAGCAGCTATGTGCTTTCCGACGGCGGCGCGACCCTCTACGCCGTCTATTCCTATCAGGTGACCGCCTCCGGCAACTACGTCAAGGTCACGGGAACGCACGACGATTGGAGCGGCGAGTATCTGATCGTTTATGAAAAGGGCAGCCGCGTGATGGACGGCAGCCGCACATCGTTTCTCGATCCGAACAACTACAAAAATGTCTCCATCACAAACGCTGCGATTTCCGCAGCCGAGGTGGACGCCTACCGCTTCACCGTGGAGAAAAACGGCAACACTTATTCGATTCGGAGCGCAAGCGGCTGCTATATCGGCAAGACCGCAAACTCCGCCGGCATCGACGTCAGCACGACGACCGCATACGGCAACACAATCTCCCTTGACAGCAATGGAAATGCGGTGATCCTCTCCGGCGGCGGCGCATATCTGCGCTATAACAAGGCAAGCAACGCCAACTACTTCCGCTACTTTGCCTCGGAAAACTACGGAAATCAGCAGCCGCTCGCGCTCTATGTCAAGGAGACCTCCGGCACGCGTTACACAACCGTTTTGGAGGATAAGAACGACTGCGCGCACACGAATCAGACTACCGAGCGCACCGAGCCGACCTGTACTGCGGCGGGCTTGAGCGTTATCACCTGTAATGACTGCGGTGAAATCCTCAGCTCGACGACGCTGCCCGCCACGGGACACACCTGCACGGTTCAGACCGTCGCGCCGACGCTCACCGAGCAGGGCTACGATCTGCATACCTGCACCGTCTGCGGTCATACCTATAAGGATAACTACACCGATCCTCTCGGCACGCTCGTTACCGTTCACTTCGTCGTTCCGAACGGCGTCGCGGCAATCTCGCCGATGACCTCCGGCAGCGCGGGAATCACCCTCCCGACCCCGAGCGGCACGCCTGCCGATACCGCCCACACCTACAGCTTTGTCGGCTGGACTGCCGCCGAGACCGCCGCAACAACGGCAAAGCCCGAGATCTGCGCTGCCGGCACGAATTATAAACCCTCCGCTGACTGCACCCTCTACGCGCTCTATTCCTACATCGAAACGAGCGGCGGCGCGGACAACGTTTACACGCTCGTTGCCGAGGCGCCGGAAGATTGGAGCGGCGACTACCTCATCGTCAATCCCGATAAGACTCATGCAATGACCTCCACGCTCAACGGCGGTTGCTTTGCCGCGGCAGCCGTTACCGTTTCGGAGGAAAACACCGTCACCGATCCGACGAGCGACATGATTTTTGCCTTCAAGAAGGAGAGTAACGGGAAATACAGCATCCTCTCTGACAAGGGCTACCTGCTGATCGCCGCCAACAACACCAAAGCAGGCGGCATCTCCGAGGAGCCGACCGACTGGTTTACGATTACGGAAAAGTCCGGCTGTCGGCAGGTGACCTCCGTAAATGTCAGCGCGCGCTGTTTTGCCTATTACAAAAACAACACCGACTTCCGCACCTATGCCTCCTCAACATATAAGACGGGCTACCTCTTCAAAAAGGGCAGCGCAACACAGACGACCTACTACCTCACCCTGCCCGCCTGTGCGCATTCCGATACGGTGCTGCAAAATGCGACTGCCGCCACTTGTACCGCCGCGGGCTATACCGGCGATCGGGTCTGCTCCGCTTGCGGTGCGCTCGTCGAAGCCGGCACCCAAATCCCCGCCCTTGGGCACGAGTGGCGTGCAGCAACTGCCGCCGACGGCGAAGATGCATACACCGCTCCGACCTGCACCGGAACCGGTCTGTACTACGACATCTGCACTCGCTGCGGCACACAGGGTGAACTTCACGAGATTCCCGCCCTGGGACACCGCAATTATCAGTACGCGGACAACGGGGACGGAACGCACAAGGTGACCTGCGGGGTCTGCTCCGCGGTGATCGACGCGGCGGAAGCCCACGTCTACGTTGACGGCACCTGCGCCTGCGGCGCGAAGGAGCAGACCGGACCGGCTTATGACGATTCCCTGAAGTTTGTTTCCACCGCCTTTACCATGGGCGCGGAGCTGAAGTTCGTTTTCATTATGACCAAGCCGGTCGCAACAAAGTACCAGACCGAGTATGTTGACGTAGTTGTCAACGGAGCCGACGGCGACAGAACCGTGAGATTCGAGTTGGAGGATATGACGCTGTTCAACAACGCTGTATACCGAGTGGAATTCACGGGCATCGGCGCGAAGATGATGGGCGACACCTTCACCGCGACCATCCACGCAAAGGACGAAAACGGCAAGGAATATGTCGGCGAGCCGAAGAGCACAACGATCGCAAGTGAGATCCTGAAGGCCGTCCGCGCATCGAACGCGACCCCGGTCATCAAGACGCTGGGCGTTGATATGCTGAATTACGGCACGGCAGCACAGGTGTATTTCGATTACAACACCGCCAACCCTGTCAATGCGGCGCTTACGGAAGAGGAAGCGGCATACGGCACGCTGGAAACGCCCGCTGTGACGAGCAGCATGAGCAAAACGACGGATGGCACGATCATCGCGACCTCTCCGAGTGTCACGCTTGGCTCGAAGGTCACCCTGAATATGATCTTCAATACCGCAAACTATACGGGCGACAAGAGCAAGCTGACCTACAAGGTCACGGACGTCGAGACGAACACGGTAGTTGCCTCCGGCAGTCTTGTGCAGCAGGCCGGCAACTTCTACAAGGCGGTTTATGACGATGTCGGCGCGGCAAGAATGCGAAAGAATGTGACGATCGGTGTCTATGACGAAAACGATCAGCTCGTTTCGCAGGTTCAGACCTGGAGCGTAGAAAGCTATATCGCAAACACGCTTAACTCTGCCAGTGCCACCGAGGCAATCAAGACCCTGCTCAAATCCATGATCAAATACGGCGATTCTGCCGCGGCGTATCTTGGTTAAAAGAATCAACCAAATATCTATTTGTTTGATAATACTTGGAAAGGAGACTGTGAAAACATGAAGTTTGTTGCACCTGAGGTTGAAATTAAGAAATTTGATATGGTTGACGTTCTGACGGTATCCGGCGAAGAAATTCCGACCATGGAGTCTGCTGCTGTTTTTGGCCTTGAAGACTGCGGTCCGAACGCTGATACCTAATCGCTAAGATTCCAAATGCAAGTGGGATCCTGGTTCCCGGGATCCCACTTGTGGTTTATTACAACGTTAAGCACAGTTTCTGCATAGAAAGCGTTTTCGGAGAATAAGATGGATAAATATTTCAAACAGTTTCATAAAAATGCTAGAGAGAAAGGAATTCCAATTGGTGCAAAGCTTGAGCTCACGCCGAGATGCACTTTGGATTGCAAAATGTGCTACGTTCATTTGACAAAAGAGCAAATGGGCAGCGTGTCAGAGCTTCCAACCTCTAAGTGGATTGAAATCATTGACCAGGCATACCGCCAAGGGCTGACTTTTGCACTCCTTACCGGCGGAGAATGTATGCTTCATCCCGGTTTCGCGCAAATTTATGAACACCTGCACGAATTGGGTGTTATTGCTACCGTTAATACCAACGGATTCTATATTTCGGAAGATAATATAAAGCTGTTTCAAAAAATGCCTCCGAGAGGATTTAACATCTCTTTATATGGTTCTTCCGATGAAGTTTATAAAAGAGTTACCGGTGTAGACGGAGTGTATCAAAAAGTCGAGAATAATATTCTAAAGTTAAAGGAGCTTGGCTTTTCCATAAGTATTTCTCTTACTATATCAAAGTATTTAATGGATGATATAGCAAATTTGGTTGCATTTTGCAAGAAAAACAATTTGAAGAAAAATCTAAACTTATCACTGTTTGATGCGAGAAAAGAAACCGGCCGTACGATTGATGACTTTGGACTGACTCCAGATGAACAAATCGATGTATTAAAGCAGGTGATGAGCAATGAGAAGAAATCTTTCTTTGCGAATCCTCCTGCGGCTTTGCCTCCAATCCAATGCTCAGATAATTGTATCTGTCGTTGTGCAGACTGCGGTGCTGGAAGAGAAAGCTACTTGATCACATGGAACGGAGAATTACGTCCGTGCTTCTTGGTTTCCGATATTAGCGAGAGCTTATTGAATAAAAGCTTTGAAGATGCATGGAATGCGCTTCATGCAGCCAGTATACAAATGATAATACCATCCGAATGTGAAGTATGTTCCTTAAAAAAATATTGCCATAGTTGCTTCCTGAGGCGCGCAGATCCGCAAAATCCATCTCATTGCAATCCTGTAATGTGTATGCTAACGCAAAGAAAGATCGAAGCAGGACTAATTAAATACAATCCATAGTTGCGCCGTCTTGATCGAGGTGAGTTTATTTATATATGGTTGGATACTTATATGACGAGTCTTTAGAAGAAGTTCTACTTGAGTTTCTCCTGAACTACTCTGAAAAATTCAATATACCGTTCTGCGCAATTAGCATCAACTCAGCAAAGGACTTGTTGAGCGGCCATAAAGCAGAGGTTATAATGGGCGGTTTAAAAAAGCGTATCGGAGTGATTGAAACACTCCCATCAATTCTCGACTGTACTTTTCCTGTCAATTTGCCATTAGCGGCCAGAAAGTATGGTGCAGATTTTATTTCTGAGCTTAGAAGAAAAACACATATATGCATACAGAAATCAGTTCCCAAAAGCCGTTTTGCAGACTTTTTGTACATGTTCAACCTATTTGAACACGCAATCCCCACATATGAGATAAAAAGCTATAGCGAGCTTCAGAAGAAGATTTCACTTTTTCCGAAAGCCGTGCTTAAACCATCAGAAGGGAGAATGGGCGCAAGAGTCTATTTTTTACATAGAGAATCGGATGGATCGATATTTATAGAAAAAGATGGCAAGCCAGAGCCCTTTTCCGAAGCAAGGTTGAATGCATATCTGAATGATATCAAACGTGCATGGATGGGGGTGGGGTTGCTGCAGCCATATGTTGATTTTCGATTGGATGACAATCATGCGTTGGAATTTAAACTTCTTCGTCACAGAAACGAAAACGGAGAATGGAAGGATGTAGGCACCTATGCAATGATTGGCGGAGATCCCGTTGTCGCAAATATTTCCATGGGTGGATCCTTCGCTGATGCCAACGAGTGTGTGCAGATCATTGCAAATAAAAAGGCAGACGAATTATACGATAAAATAGATTCACTTGGCTTTGCCGTCGCAAAAGGAATTGAAAGTCTTTATGGGACCGATGCGTATTGCCTCGGAATTGATATTGCCGTTGAGCGAAAAACATTACAACCCTACGTCATAGAAGCGAATACCTATCCGTTAGCAAAGCGTTTTGCGCCGGCTATTGCCAAACAACGTTTATCCTACTATAAGTACTTGCAGAAGGCTTATGATGTATAGAACCTTTTACAATTTTAATAAGCGGCTACAGCAATGTAAATTATTGCTGTAGCCGCTTTTCTCTCATTATTAAAAAGGCTGCGGCAGGATTCTGCCGCAGCCAAAAATGATTCAAGTGGGATTAATTTGCTCAGCGAAGATAAGCAGCAGCGGAGTCGCCGTACTTAATCATGGATTCAAGCAGCGTCTTGATTGCCTCGGTAGCGCTGGCGGAGCTGATCGTGCTTGCAATATAGCTCTCTACGCTCCACGTCTGCACCTGAGATACGAGCTGATCGTTTTCGTCATAGACACCGATCGTCACATTCTTCCGCATTCTTGCTGCTCCGACATCGTCATAAACCACCTTGTAGAGGTTGCCCGCCTGCTGCACCATGCTGCCGGAGGCTACTACCGCATTCGTCTCGACGTCTGTTACCTTATAAGTCAGCTTGCTCTTGTCGCCCGTGTAGTTCGCTGTATTGAAAATCATATTCAGCGTGACCTTTGACCCGAGTGCGACCGCCGGAGTAAGCACAGTGATCGTACCGCTTGTCGTCTTGCTCATACTGTTGGTCACTGTGGGAGTCTCTTGCGTGCCGTATGCCATTTCTTCTTCCGTAAGCGCTGCATTGGCGAGGTTTGCTGTGTTGTAGTTGAAATACACCTGGGCCGCCGCACCGTAGTTCAACATATCGACGCCGAGTGTTTTGATGACGGTCGTTGCGGTCGATGCACGGATTACATTCAGAATCTCGTTCGCAATCGTCGTGCTCTTCGGCTCACCGACATACTCCTTGCCGTTTTCGTCCTTCGCATGGATGGTTGCCGTGAAGGTGTCTCCCATCATCTTTGCACTGACACCGGTGAATTCGACTCTGTACACTACGTTGTTGAACAGCGTCATATCCTCCAACTCGAATCTCACGGTTCTGTCGCCGTCGGCTCCGTTGACAACTACGTCAACATACTCGGTCTGGTACTTTGTTGCGACCGGCTTGGTCATAATGAAAACGAACTTCAGCTCCGCGCCCATGGAAAAAGCAGTGGTCATGAATTTCAGCGAGCTGTCATACGTCGGCTCCGTGGTTTCCTTCGCGCCGCAGGGGCAGGTGCCGTCGACGAACGTGTGCGCCTCGGAGGCGTTGGTCACGGTGCTGCAGATGCCGCAGGTGACCTTGTGCGTTCCGTCCCCGTTGTCCGTGTACTGATAATTGCTGTGTCCCGCTGCAATCGTTTCGGTCTTAGTCGCGCTGCATACGGTGCAGGTGAAGGTCATCTCGCCGTCCTCGGTGCAAGTGGCTGCTTTCGTGACCTCGCCTTCGTTCCACGCGTGGTTTCCGTCTGCCGTGGCACATTCCACATAGTACACGCGCATCACATCGTCGTGCTGAAGCTCGTATGTTGCCAAGGTTGCATAGATGGTATCACCCGTCTCGGAATCTGTACCGAGGGTAGGCGCTTCACCGTTGATGGTGAACATCCAGCCGGACCAAGGACCGTACGTCTCGTCGCCCGCAGTCAGTGCGGTGCCGTTCGGAGAGGTGATACCGCTGACATAGGCATCGGTACCGGTGTAGGAGTAACCCTTTTCGGTCAGCACTGCGAACAGAGCATTGGCTGCGCTGCGGTGATCTCCCGTGGTGCAGGTATAGGTCGCATCTTTGAGATCCTCAAAGTCAGAATTCCAAGAGCTGCCCTCAACACTGACTGTTACGGACATGGGCTGGATGGACGGATCCTCAATACCCTCCGTGCCGATGACGGTCACTGTGGTCGAAATGGGCTGCTGATAGAACTTTGCGAACTGAGCGTAATTCGAATCGTCGCGGAACTTTTCGTAGTACTTGGCGTATTCGGTATAGGTCAGGAGACTGTCGATGGTGACCTTGGTGTTGTACTTGGGCTGGGTCAGCAGCAGATTTTCGTGAGAAATGACGGTGGGAACACTGGAGCGGAAGCAGCGATACTGCTCCGAGTCAGACCAACCGGGGATGTCGTCTGCCTCAACGCCGTTAAACTTATAGTCATCCATATTGCGGATAAACTTATAAGAATCGCCGTCGGGTACGATCTCAATGAAGGAACGCAGATCGCCCTTCACCTGATCGCGATCGCTGTTGGCTTTACGGATGCCCTCCCAGTAAACCTCCTCGGTGCAGACCTTTTCCATGAAGGCGGCAGCCGTGTCCAGTTCCTCCTGGGTCAGGGGCCGGACGGTGAAGGTAATGTCCTTGCTTGCCAGCACGGTCATCGAGTCGTAATCCTTACCCTCGCCGGAAGGACGGGAAAGAATCTTCACGGTGACGGTGACTGTCGCTGCTTCCTGACCGGGCAGGGGACGGTAGGTGACCATTCTTGCCACATTTGCCGTAGCAGGATCAGCGGAAATGATCACGTCGCTGTTGTCGGTGCACAGCAGAATGGGCGTATATTTTCCGTCAAAGGATTTCTCGTAATCCCTGTATGCGATCCGGTTCAGATCCTTCGTTGTGGGGAACTGAATGTCGGAGGTAAGATTGCTATTGTCGATCTTGGCGTCGTCGCGGGGGTTGGTCAGACCGACCTCTGCAAGGGCGGTATCCAGAAGCTCATTGTAATCAAGCTCACGAACGACTTTGGTTCCCTTAACGAGAACGGTGTAGACCCTGGAGACGGACAGGTCTTCCCGACCATTGTATACCAAGGACATCGTAAGCGTTACAGTGGTGTCCTTTTCCGGCAAGCTCACCGTGGCTTTGTAGGGGGAGAAGTAGGGATAATCCACATTGGAAACAGCGATGACAGCCGTGCTGTCGGAGGTCCACGAAGCGGTGCTCCACAGCTCGAGATCGTCGCTCGTGCTGTAGTCCACGGAGCTTGCATCCACGCCTTCCTTCAGCGGATATTTGGGAAGCGTGGTCAGGTCCTCTGCCTTTTCTACGGTTTCGGGCAAGGTGATGCGGTCAGCCACGGCATTCAGAGCAGCCATTGCCTTTTCCTCATCCAGTCCCATGTTGAAAAGACATTCCGTAGAGTCCTTGGTGTATGTCTTATAGGTCAAAACTACAGTGGGTCGGACAGTGCCCGAAGCAGCGGTCGTCGTGCCGTTGCTGTTCCACTTGTACTGCAGGGTGCCGTCAGCTTCAATGCCGACATAGTTATAGCTGCTGTAAGCCGCCTCTTTCATGGAGACGGTTACGTCCGTGATTTCGGCAGCGGTCAGCTTCGCCTCGATCATAGTCAATGCGTTGGTATCCTTGCCGAAGGCGGGATTGTAAGTGCCGGAAATTGCCTTTTCCGCAGCCTCCAGTTTTTGATCAGCCTCCTGCTGCTCCGGACTCTTCACTTCGGTCCAGACCGCATAGAGATTGTAGCTTTCGTTGTCCTCGCTGCCGTCATCCCAATAATCGCCGGGGTCCCATGCGCGGTTGATCGTGGCGCCGTCCGCATACTTTACCGTGGAGCCGTTGCTGCTATCAGACCAGCCTGAGAAGTCGTAGCCTTCCTTCGCATAGGTACACGGATTGAGGGTAACGTCCTTGCCGAAGGGAGCAACCTGAGCCGCCATGGTGCCGGTGACACCGGTCTGGTCGGAATACTTAATGTTGAACTTAATGACGTACTGATAATCACGCCATTTGGCGATCAAGGTGACCTCATCGCCGGTGAACACCGTGTCCTTGGTCACGGCTTCACCGAAGGTGCCGTCGTCATTCTTGATGTACCAGCCGTCCAATGCCTTGTTGCTCGGATAGTAGCTCGCGGTCAGGTAGGGCAGGCTGGAATAAACCTTGTCAGGCGTTACCGTCTTGTCAGCGATGGCTTTCGTATAGCCGTTACCGTCAAAATGAACGGTGATGCCCTTGATCCAGTGAGCGTACATACGGAAGCCGTTTTCGGCATCCTCTGCGGTAAATTTATAGGTGGTAGAGACCTTATTTCCGCCTTCCGCAGCGTCATACCAGCCGCCGAAGATATAGCCCGTGCGGACGGGGTCGCTGATGGAACTGTACTGAGCGCCCTTGTCCGTTTTGATGTAATTGTAGTTACTGCCGACCACGCCGACGCGGGTGATGACCTCTGCGCCCTCGTAGTTGAGGTCCACGGTCACATTGACGCCAACACCGCGCCATGTAGCATAGAGCGTAACCGTAGCGCCGTTATCACTGCTGAGATTTTGAACGCTGTCGCCGTTATTGTATGTGCCGTAACTTGCACCGGCATAGGTCGCCCAGCCGTTGAATTCATAGCCGGCGCGGGTGAACGTGACATCGGGCAGGGTCAGCGCTTCGCCATAGACAGCGGTAACGGAGTCCATGGTGCCCGAGCCTCCGTTTGCGTCAAAGGCGATCGTGTACTGATTTGCGGTCCACTTGGCGGTGTAGGTCACGTCGCTGCTGATCACGGTTTCCGCCGTGAGTCGGCTGTCGTCGAGGAACCAGCCGCCGAAGGTATAGCCCTTCTTGGCCAGCGCATCGGCAACGGCGTTGAAGTCGTCCGGATCGGTGTAAATCGTGAAGCAGTCGCCGTCGGACTCGAAGTCGTCCGCGCCGCTGTCCATGGCGTCCATCATAACGTTGTCTTCTTCATAGTCGCCGTCCTCGTTGTCGATGACGAGCACGCCCTTCTTGCTGAAGTTCCAGGACACGCAGCCCGCAG
>OJAM01000744.1_pt1 | contig 13477 bp, 7 predicted proteins | sample 1589071 | NCBI WGS metagenome assembly OJAM01 (sample SAMN03283243) | human gut metagenome | biome: human-associated habitat; material: feces | host: Homo sapiens | place: Peru | collected 2012
CCGCCGCATCAGGCGATAGAGAATTTCGCGGCCGGCGATCGAGAGCGCCGTGGTCGTCTCGTCGACGATCCAGAGCTTCGGCTTGGAATAGAGCGCGCGCGCCAGCTCGACGAGCTTGCGATCCTCAAAGGACAGGGTGTCAATGAGCTGCGCGGGGTCCATGCCCGTCACGCCGATGTCCTCGAGCGCCCGTCTTGCCTCGGCGTTCATGCGCCGGACGTTCAGAACGCCGCCGCGCACGAACAAATGCTCCTTGCCGAAGAAGATGTTCGCGGCGATCGAAATTTTGGAGATCGTGCCCTGCTCCTGAACGACCATGCTGACGCCGCGATCCATGGCGTCGACGGTGTTGCCGGGATGATACGGCTCGCCGCAGAGCCACATGCTGCCGCTGTCGCATTTCTGCATACCCGCCGCGATCGAGGAAAAGGTCGATTTACCGGAGCCGTTTTCTCCGACCAGACCGCGGATCTCACCGGGCGCAATGTCGATGTTGAAGTCGACCAGCGCCCGAACCTGTCCGAAGCTCTTGCAGATGCCCTCCGCACGGAACAGGCTGCTTTCGGAACCTTGCATGATGCTGCACCTCGCTTTTCCTCAAGTGGTTTTTCTTTCTGATTTCATTATAGAGAATTTTGTCGAATTGCAACATAGGAATTTTTTCTTTTTTTGTTTGATTTTTTCACAAAAAAAGTACCGCCTCCCAAAAACGGAGGCGGTAATTTGTGCAGGTTGCACAAGATCAGATGCTGCGGAACAGAATCGAGATCGTCGTGCCCTGTCCGGGCGCGCTCTCGATTTTCAGGCAGTCGGCCGTGCCGTAGAGGTAATAGAGGCGGCTGCGGATGTTGGAAAGGCCGATCTTGCTGCCGCGCTCGTCGGGGCGGCGCGTCCGGCGCAGCAGCTCCTCGAGCTTCTCCGGCTCGATGCCGACCCCGTTGTCGCGGACGGTCAGCAGCAGACCGCCGTCCGCCCTTTGCAGCGCGATGCGAAGCTCGCCGTCGAGCATTCCGCTCTCCTGATCGATCAGCCCGTGGAAGAGCGCGTTCTCCACCAGCGGCTGGATCATGTTCTTCGGGATCTGCTCCTCGCGCAGCTCGGGCGCAACGTCCCAGACGACGCGCAGGTCGCCGCCGTACATGAAGCGCTGGATCTTGAGATACTGCTCGACGACCTCGGTCTCCTTGGCCACGGTGTCCGTGATCTCAATGTCGTTCACGCGCAGCCGGTCGCGCAGGATCGCCATGAGCGCGGTGTTCACGGTCACAACGTCCTCACAGCGATTCTTGCGCGCGAGATAGTTGATGCTGTTGATCGTGTTGCAGATGAAATGCGGGTCGATCTGGCTGACGAGCAGACCGAAGCGGATCTGCTGCTCCGTGCGCTCCTTTTCGGCGATCAGGTCGATGCTGCGGCGCAGATCGTCGAGCATTTTGTTATAAGACTGCTGCAAAAGACCGATCTCGTCGTCGCTGCAAATTTCGACCTTCTGCTCGAGGTTGCCCTTGGCCGCGCCGTCCATCGTCTTGGCCAGCGAGACGACCGGCCGCAGCATCTTGCCGAGGCTCGTCGAGAGCACGATGAGCATCATCAGCAGCAGACAGGCCAGCGACATCAGCAGCCCCAGCGAATAGGGCATCAGCGAGCGCAGAATGTTGGAATTCGAGACGAAGGACGTGATCGTCCAGCCGGAGCTCACGCTCCGGCGTGTAAGCGCCGTTCCGCCGGTGATCTCCATCAGACCCGAAAGCCCCGCCTCCGGCTCGACTGCCGCCGTCCGCTCGGCCCACGTCTCGTCGCCCGCAGTGTAGAACACCGAGCCGGTCGAGTCGCGCAGGAGGAAGTAGTCATAGTTGTTCTCGCCGACCGTCCGGACGTCATAGAGCGTGTCGTTCAGGCTCGTGAAGATCACGAAGGTACACCAGCGGTTGTTCAGATAAAAATTCCGCGCGTAGGTGACCGTCGGATAGTCGACGTGGTTGATGCTGACGGTGTAGACCCTTGAGAGACGGCGGCAGAACTCGGAATCGCGGATGTCCTGATACCACTGCGCGTGCAGCAGTTCGTAATCCGCCTCGCAGATGCGGCTCAGCGAGTCGAGCAGCGGGCGGTCGTTCATCTCCAGAAAGACCGCGCGCACGATGCCCTCATAGCTCGTCAGATTGCTCAGCGAGAGCATGGCGATGTTCTGATTCGACGCGGTCGGCTCGGCAAAATAGCGCTGGATGGCCGCATTCTGCTGCACGGAGAGGGCAAGGTTTTCCGAATAGTTGTCGATGAATTCCAGCGTGCTGTCGATGCGGCTGGTGATCTCCTCGTTGCCGTTTTTGGCGGTCTTGAGCGCGCGGCTGCGCAGCATCGGCACCCAGACCAGATTCGACAGGAGCGTTGCGACGAAAAAGCTTGCCAGACCCACCAGCACGATGCGCCTGCGGAGCTTTCCCTGAATGGTTCTGCCGCGCTTCATGCCTCATCCCTCCCGGTCCTGCGGTATTCGGCCGGGTACATGCCGACCTTTTTATAAAAGACCTGACTGAAATACTGGCTGTTCGGATAGCCAACGGCGGTGCAGATCTCGTAAATTTTCGCGTGCTCCGTGCGCAGCAGGCGCTTGGCCTCCTCAATGCGCACGTCGGTGATGTGGTTTTTGAGCGTCACGCCCGTCTCCTGCTTGAACAGCATACACAGATAGCCCACGCTGAGGTGCAGACTGTCGGCCACGTCGTTGAGCGAAAGCTCCGGCTCGGAATAATGTGCGCGGACATAGGCGATCGCATCGCTGACCGGGCGGGAATAGGCGCTGCGCCGCACGTCGGCCAGCGCAGCCAGCAGCGCGCGGGTCTTTTCCGTCAGCCAGCGGCCGATGCACGCGGCGCTGCGCCACTGCGCCCGATCGTCCGGCGTGTTCCACGCCGTGTGCTCCGGGAGTGCCTCGGCGCGGTGCGCCAGCGCGAAATACAGCTCCTGCGAGCAGCTCAGCAGGGCGCGCAGGTCGGCGCAGTCCGTCAGCGCGGCATAGAGCTGCCGCACAAACGCCTCCGCGCCGTCTGCGTCGCCCGCGTCGAGCAGCGCCTCAAAGGCCGGCCGGTCGAGGCGCGGCACGGGCGCGCTGCGCGGCGGGATGCGCTCGAGCAGAATGAGCGCATCCTCCGGAAGAAAATATTTCCGCTCGAAAACATCCGGGTTGTTCTGCAAAAACCGACGGAATTCGTAAAAATTCATCGGCCGCATCGTCAGATAGAGCGTCGTCGCCCCGGCTGTGCGCTCCGCGAGCGCCGCCTGAAGCCGCAGGGCGTTGCGGCGCATGAGGTCATAGGTGTGGAAGGTCGAGTTGTCCGGCGTCTTGAGCACGAGCAGCGTGCGGCGGTGGCTGAGCGCGCAGCTGCTCGCAAATTGCAGCTCCTCATAGCGGTGCTCGCGCAGAAGCTGCCGCAGCTCCGCCTGCTTCATGCCGCCCTCGCTCTGCGCCGCGCCGCCGTCGAGCGGCAGCGGCTCGTCTCGCTCAAGGATCAGAAAGGCGTAGAGCTTGCCGAGCATCATCTGCGCGTCGGCCGGGCCGGGCGAAGCCGGCGCGGCAAAAAACGCCTCGAGCATCGTTCCGGTCAGAATGCTGCGGTTCTGCCGCTGCTGCTCGATCGACCCGCGCAGCTTGGTCAGCAGGGCGGCCATGCTCTGCGCGGTGATCTCGCTTTTGATGATATAGTCCGTGATGCCGAGCTGGATCGCCGTGCGCGCGTAGGAAAAATCGGCGTAGGCCGTCAGGAGCAGCAGCGGGACCTGCCGGTCCACCTCGCGGATCCTGCGGATCAGCTCGATGCCGTCCATAATGGGCATTTTGATGTCCGTAATGACGAGCTGCGGCCGAAGCTGCATGAATTTCGTAAAGGCCTGCGCCCCGTTGAAGGCCGTCGCCACGATCTCAAAGCCGTAGGCGTTCCAGTCGACGATCGTGCTCAGATCCTCAATGGCCAGCCGCTCGTCATCTACGATCATCAGTGGGATCAACGCTTGCATACCGTCCACGCCCTTTCCTTGGAGTTCATCGGCAACACCGCGCAATTGCGTCGGCGCGCTTCGCCGAATCTGTTTGCCGAATTGTGCGGTGTTGCTCTTTTTTTAACAATACCAAACCTGTCGAAAAATGTCAAGAGACCGCCTTCTGAGGAAGGCGGTCTCTTTGAAAATTGACGGTCATTGCGCGCTCAGCCCGGCGTAAAGGCGCTCGAAGCGCCCGGAACCGGATCAGTTTCCGGCCGGTGCACCCTTTTTATGCTGCCACAGCAGTCTGGCAGAGCACAGTCCCTTCACGGCGAGTTGTACGATAAAGGCAAGAAGCAGAGAGCCGATGACCGAGAGGCCAACGACGATCGGCAGCGCATTCAGGCGCGACGTAACGACCGGAATCCGTTGGCACAGCCGTTTGTACAAAAAATCGTCCGTGATCCAAGAACAAAGATAGGCTGCAAATGTAAGCGATGCTACGCGTGAAAGAGCGGCGTTCACAAGCCGGGGCATACGCGGATAGCGGACGGAGTTGATCGCCAAAAACAGCAGCACGGAATTGACCGTGTTTTGCAGACTCCCCCATTCCTGCCAGCTTCCCCAGACGAACGTTCTGGAATAGCTGCGCAGGATGTTTGCGGCAGAGGAGACCAAAACAGTCAGCGCAAGCGCCGTCAGGAGCCTCCATGTTTTCAGTTGCTTCAGGTCAACATACCGCTTCAGATATGCGCCGATATAATAATAGGTCATCGGGAAAAGCCCCTCCCACCAGTTTGGCACGAGGTGCTCATAGGTCTCGCCCAGCCATGGGTGCGTCAGCGCGCCGGGTGTCGTGAGATCGAACGTATTCAGAACGGAAGGCAGTACGGTCAGAACGAAGAGCGCAGCCAGCAGACACCGCGCGCCGGTCTTGGAGCTGATACCTTTCCAGATCAGGTTCAGAAACGGGATCAGTACCGCAAAGCAAAGGTACATATTGACATACCAGCTATATTGGGAAAAACCTAGAATATTTGCGATCGATCCCAGAACAGAGACGGTATCGTGCACTATGACGCGTCGATAAACACAAATCAGAACGGTTGAGCATACATAGGACAGCCAGATCGGGATCAGACGGCAATAAAATGAGCCGAGCTTTCTTGGGGTGATTTCAATATCGCGGTCAGCCATCAGATGCCCTGTCAGCAGCATGAAGATCGGGACGCAGGTCATGAACACCGTCCGGAGCAGCGTCATGAGATACATACGCTTTCCAAGAACAGGCTGCTGATAAAACTCCGCATTCAGAAAAAAATGTACGCACAGGACAAACAAAAACGCAACGATTCGGGAAATATCAATCCCGACATCCCTTTGCGGGCGGGTCGTATTCATAAGCGCATATTCACCTTTCAGAAAGCTCGCCCGCAGCATCGGAACGAGTCTGCATGACGGGCAGCATATACAATTAGTATATCATACCCCGCATCACTTTTCAACAATATTTTGACCGAGGCGGCTCTGTGCGCGCTTTCTGTTCCTGTAGGATCATCTTCCCCGGCGCTCCGCCTCAGAAAACGAGAGGAGCCGCTCTTTTTGCCCCGCCATCTGTTTGAGACGGACGCGTTGCGTAACGTGTCCGTTTTGAGAATTGACGGTCATTGCGCGCTAAGCCCGGCGTAAAGGCGCTCGAAGCGCCCGGAACCGTAGCGGTCGAGCACGGTGATCGTCAGCACCGTCGGCTGCCCGGCTGCGCCCGGCGCGGCCGGGAGCGGCAGGAGCTGCGCGCCGGTCGTGTTTTCCAGCGGGAAGGTCTGCGGCGCGCCGCCGTTGACCGAGATTTGGATCGTTTTCGGACCGTCCTGCCCGCAGAACAGCGTCAGACCGGTCGCCTGCGCGGCCGCGGCGCCTTGCGCAAGGCTTACCGTCACCGTGAGCGTGTCGCCCTGCTCGTCAAAGGCATAGGTCACGTCCGGCGCGGCGGCAAGGAGGAGCTGGCTGCAAAGCCGCGCGTCGGCGTATTGCGGCGCGGCCGCCGCCGGGTCGAGCCCGAGCGCCTCGGCGGCCTGCGCAAAGGACTCGCCGTCCGTCGCGGCGGCGCTCAGGCTGCATGTCTCGGACAGCAGCGAGCCGCACGCGAACGCGCGACGTCCCACGCTTTTCAGGCTCGTCGGCAGGCTCAGCGCCGCCGGGTCGAGCGCAAGGCAGCCGAGGAAGGCCTCGTCGCCGACGCGCTCCAGCCCCTCCGGCAGCCTCAGCGACGCAAGCCCCGCGCAGGCGAAAAACGCGCCGCCGCCGACCGAGCGCAGGCTCTCCGGAAGCGTCAGCTCCGTCAGCGCGCGGCACTCCTGAAACGCGCTGACGCCGATCGCCGCGACGCCGTTTTCGAGCGTGAGCGTGCGCAGCGCGGTGCAGCAGCCGAAGACAAGGGTCGGAAGCTCGGCCACGCTGCCCGGAACGCGCACGGCCGTCAGCGCCGTGCAGCCGTAGAAGCAAAGCTCGCCGAGCGTCTGCACGCCGTCCTCCAGCGTCAGCTCCGTCAGTCCGGTGCAGGCATAAAACGCGCCCTCTCCGAGCGCCGCTCCGGCCGGGATACGCACGGCCGTCAGCGCCGTGCAGCCCTTGAAGGCGTATTGCGCGACCTGCTCGAGGCCGTCGGGCAGGCCGGTCAGCGCGGCGCAGTCCTGAAAGGCGTTGGCGCCCACGACCCTCAGCCGCGCGGCCTCCAGCTCGCGCAGCGCCCCGCAGGAGCTGAACGCGCCCGCGCCGAGCGTCTCGACGCCGTTGAGCGTCGCGCGCTCCAGCTTCGGACAGCGGTTGAAGGCGAGGTCATCGACGGCCTTCACGCTGTCGGCCAGAACGACCTCGACCAGCTCCGGACAGGCGCTGAAGGCGCGGTCGCTGACCGAGGTCACGCCGTCCTCCGCCCGCACGCGGCGGATCAGCGCGGTGTATTCGTGCCATGGCACACCGTCGGCGAAGCGTTCGGCGTCGAATTCATACATTTCGCCGCTTCCTGAGACGGTCAGCGTGCCGTCTCCGGCCGAGAAGACCCATGTGAGGGCGTCTCCGCAGATGCCGGACTGCCCGAGCGTGCCGTCCAGATCGACGCGCAGCTGCTCCGGGCTGTAGGAATGCGGCCGGTCGCGCTGACTGCGGCGCATGAGCTGCGAGGCCAGAAAGGCCGCCAGCGCGAACGCCGCAGCCAATCCGAGGCAGCTCAAAAGCGTCAAAAGCCTCTTTTTCCGCAAGAAAACGCCTCCCTTCGTGTTAAGGAACCTCTGAATAAATCGTCTGCGGCTGGGTAGCGGATCTTTTGCCCCCAGTCTGCGGTTTGAAAAATGGGAAATACATACAGTATTCCTCCATTTTCCAAACCTTGCCTGAGAACAAAATCTCTCGTTACCAGCTCTTGCCGATTTAATCAGAGCTTCCTTGATCTCGTGTGATACCAGATTATCATACTCCGCACGTCAACATATCATGGAGTTGTAAAATCTCCGGAATTTTTTTCGGCGGATGCCTCGCGCGGAAAGCGGACGGTCACGGTCGTGCCCTGTCCGGGCGCGGAGTCGAAATGCAGCTGTGCGCCGTGGATGCGGACGATCCGGCTGCAAAGCGCAAGCCCCAGCCCGCAGCCGCCCTCGGCGCGGCTTCTGGCCTTGTCGACGCGGTAAAACGGCTCGGCGATGTGCGCAAGCTCCTCGGCGCTCATGCCCCGTCCGTCGTCGGCCACACGGAGCACGGCCGCGCCGTCCTCGGCGCGGAAGGAGATGCGCACCGTCCCGCCCGCGCCGCAGGCACGGATGGCGTTCTCGGTAAAATTGACGATCAGGCTCTCGAGCAGCGACCAGCTCCCGCGCACATGGCAGACGCTCGCCTCCGGCAGGAGCGCGACGCCCTTCGCCCCGGCCTTCGCCTGCAGGGTCTGCACGGCCGCCTCGATCAGCCCGGCGCAGTCGACGTCGGCCGTCTCCGGCTCGTCCGCGCGCAGCACGGTCATGCTGAACAGCTCGTCGGACATCCGGTTCAGGCGCTTGCTCTCGCGCATGATGTAATGCAGATAGCGCAGGCGGTCGTCCTCCGAGACCGGAACGCGCGTCATCAGCTCGCTGTAGCCGTAGATATTCGTCAGCGGCGTGCGCAACTCGTGGGTGAAATTGTCGAGAAAGCGCTGCTTGCGCGCGGCCTCGTCGCGCAGCTGCTCGACGTGCTCCTGCACCTCGTCCGTCATCTGGTTGAAGCGCGCGGTGAGCTGGGCGACCTCATCCTTTCCCTTTGCGGGCACGTGCACGCTGTAATCGCCCCGGCCGACCGCGTCCGCAGCGGCCGCCAGCTTTGCGATCGGGCGCGTAACGCGGTTGACCACGAGCAGCAGCAGACCCGCCAGCAGCATCGACACGCCGACGCTCACAAGGAAAAACAGAAGCTGCAGGCGCGTCCATGTCTGCTCCACGCCGCTGATGTCGCGGATATAGAGCAGCCGGTAGTCCTCGAAATCCGGGATCGAGCCGCAGACGCAGACGAGCGTTTTGCCGCCGTCCTCCGTGAGCATCGAGAGGCTGCCGCTGCCGGACGGGATGCGCGGCGTCAGCGCGTCGTCGGAATAGAGCAGCGCGTCGTTTTCATAGAGCCGCAGCGTGATCGCCTGCTTGGCGTAGTATTTTTCATAGAACCGCATCAGATTCACAAGGCTTGCGCCGTTGAGCGTGTCGTTCCGGTCGAGCAGGGAGAGATCCCGCGCCATGGCCACGCAGATGGCGTATTGCTCGGTCGCGGCGCGCTCCTCCTGCGCCCGCATATCCTGCTTGTATACCACGGACGAGAGCCAATAGATGCTCCCGTTGAACAGCAGCAGAAACAGCAGCAGGATCGGTAAGAAAATTTTTTGCCAGAAATTCATAATCCGCGCTCCGATCGGTCGAATTTTGGGGGAAACAGCCGTTTGACCCTACTATATCATATTGCGCCTTTGATTGCAATCGCGGCTGCACCGCCGCAAAATGTGGTTGCATTTTGCAAAGCAGTATAGTAAAATACAAATAGCCCTGTCAGCTCGTAAAAACCGGAACGCTCCGGGCGAAATTTTTCCCGCGCGCCCCGATTTTTTACAACCTCATAACATCTTCATGATAAGTCCATGACAAGTCTCTGGTATCGTAACAGCAGACCAGAGAATCCATGCCGCGCGAATCACGAAAAAAGGAGAGGACACTATGAAAAAAGGAGAGAACACTATGAAAAAAAGACTGCTGAGCATCCTACTTGCGGCGGCGCTGCTGATCGGCCTCGTGCCGACGCTGCTTCTGCCCGCCGCAGCCGCCGACTACACCAGCGGCGACTTTACCTATAAGCTGAACGACGACGGCAGCGCGATCATCACCCAATATTCCGGCTCTGCCGCCGCGCTGACGATCCCGTCGAGCCTCGACGGGCACACCGTGAAGCAGATCGATTCCTACGCCTTTGGGAAGAACACGACTCTGACGAGCGTGTCCATCCCGGAGACCGTGACCGAGCTGAAGTATTCTGCGTTCATGGACTGCACGAGCCTGACCGCCGTGACGATCCCGAGCGGCCTGACCAAGTCCGGCTCGCTCGGCAGCGGCGCATTCTCCGGCTGCTCCGCGCTGACGACCGTGCAGTTCGGCAGCGGGCTTACGTCCATTCCGGAGGCGCTGTTCGAGGGCACGGGTCTGAAAACGATCACCCTTCCCGAGAGCGTCACGTCGATCGGGATGTGGGCGTTCGCCGACTGCGCGAAGCTCGAGCAGGTTTCTTTTCCCGCCAGCCTGACGTCGATCGACGGCTGCGCCTTTGAAAACTGCACGGCGCTGACCGCCGTCACGCTGCCGAAGCGCCTGACCAAGCTGGGCAATGAGGTTTTTGCAAATTGCAGCGCCCTGAAATCGGTCTGGATCCCGAAGTCGCTGACGAATATCAACGGCTTCGGGGGCGGCTGCTTCAAGGGCTGCACGGCGCTGACGGACATCACCTTTGAGACCGGCATCACCAAGATCGCCGACTACCAGTTCGACGGCTCGCCCATCAAGAGCATCACCATTCCGGGCACCGTGACGACCATCGGCATGAGCGCGTTCTCCGGCTGCGCGAATCTGACCGCGATCGACCTGCCGACCTCCGTCACGGAGATCGGCGCCTATGCCTTTGAAAAATGCACCGGTCTGACCGCCGTCACGCTCCCGAAGCACCTGCGCGAACTTGGCTCGGACGCCTTCGCGGGCAGCACGGCGCTGAAGAGCGTGTTCATCCCCCTGTCGCTGCAAACTGCGTCCAGTCCGTTCCGAAAGTGCACGGCGCTCACGGACGTGACGTTTGAGGACGGCCGCACCAAGCTTCCCAACACCCTGCTCGAGGGCAGCGGCATCCGGCAGCTCACCGTTCCGCAGACCGTGACGAAGATCGGCTATTCCGCCTTTGCCGGCTGCACGCAGCTGACCGCGATCACGCTTCCTGCCGGTCTGCGTGAGCTGGGCAGCGAGGCCTTCAAGGGCTGCACGGCGCTGACCGGCGTCGCGCTCCCGGACAGCCTGACCGCCCTTAGCCACGGTGCGTTCGAGAACTGCACGTCGCTGACTGCGGTGGAATTCCCGGCGGGCATCACTCCCTTCAGCTGGAGCAGCAGCAGCGGTATGCTGAGAAACTGCACCTCGCTGCGCTCCGTCAAGCTGCCCAAAACGGTCTCGTCCCTCGGCAACGGTTTCTTCGCGGGCTGCACGGCGCTGGAACAGATCGTCCTGCCCGATTCCGTGACGGAGATCGGCAGCAACCTCTTCAACGGCTGCACCGCGCTGACGGATGTCACGCTCAGCACGAATTTGCAGGCCATTCCGGAAAACACGTTCTACGGCTGCGTGAGCCTGCAAAAGCTCGTCGCGCCCTATGCCGTCACGAAGATCGGCAAGACCGCGTTCGCAAACTGCACGTCTCTGACGGAGCTGACGCTCCTGCGCAACGTCACGGAGGCTGCGGCCGACGCGCTCAGCTATCCCGAGCAGGTCACGGTCTACGGCGTCAAGGGCACCTATGCTGAGACCTACGCCGCGTCCGTCGGCGCGAGCTTCGCCGCGATCGACCGTCCCGCGACGGCCGTTTTCCTGCCGAAGAGCGTGACCCTCAAGGTCGGCGGCTCCGGCCGCTTTCTCCCGTCGCTCGATCCCATCGACTGCACCGACGAGCTGGTCTGGAGCTCCTCCGACGCGAGCGTCGCGGCCGTCTCGGCCGACGACACGGTCACGGGGCGCAAGGACGGCAGCGCCGTCATCACCGTCACCGCCGGAAGCGTCAGCGCGCGCTGCGAGGTCGCGGTCGGCACGCCCGCCCATGTGCACAGCTACACCGCCGTCGTCACCGCGCCGACCTGCGCGGTGCAGGGCTACACGACCTACACCTGCTCCTGCGGCGAGTATTATTACGACGATTACGTCCCTGCCCTCGGCCACAGCTATGTCGACGGTGTCTGCACGCGTTGCGGCGCGTCGCGACCCGAGACGCGCTTCGTGGACGTCAAGCTTGGCTCCTGGTACTATAATTCGATCGTCTACGCCGTCTCCAACGGCCTGATGAACGGCGTCGGCGACAGCAAGTTCGAGCCGGAGGAGGGCATGACCCGCGCCATGCTCGTGACCGTCCTCTGGCGCTATGAGGGCAGCCCGAAGCAGCGTCCGAGCACCTTCTCGGATGTCCGGCGCGGCCAGTGGTACAGCGAGGCCGTCTCGTGGGCGGCGAAGAACGGCATCGTCACCGGCGTCGGCGACAACAAATTCGAGCCGGACACGCAGATCACGCGCGAGCAGATCGCCACGATCCTCTACCGCTACGCGCAGAAGAAGCGCGCCGACACGTCCGCGCGCGGCAGCCTGAGCGCCTTCCCGGATAACGGCAAGGTCAACGGCTGGGCGAAGACCGCGCTGCAATGGTGCGTCGGCGAGGGTCTGATCGGCGGCACGAACGAGAACGGCAGGGTCTATCTCGACCCGCAGGGCACGGCTACCCGCGCGCAGGTCGCGACGATCCTGATGCGCTATATCGAGAAGCTCGGCTGACGGCCGCAGCGGCGCTCCGTCAAGATGATCCTTTGAATTCATACAGCAAAACGGCAGGTTTTATTGCAAAACCTGCCGTTTCTGTATTTGCTTTCTTTCCAATTCGCTGCGCAGCCGTGCTTGCCCGACGGGCAAAGTCCGCTTCTTACAGCCCCAGTCCCTTTTGCAGGTTCACGACGAAGTCCTGCACGTTCGTGACGATGCCGCGCGCGGAGAGGCTGCCGCGGTCGGCGAGCTTATTGACGACGAATTCCGACACGTCGACGCAGTAGAAATAGATCTGCCGCACGGTGCCGTCGGGCAGGACGCGATAGGACGGCGTCATGTTGCCCGTGGCGATCGTGTGCAGCATGGTGGCCATGCAGATGACGGTCGTTGCGCCGCGAATCTGGTTGCGCATGGCGTCCTGCGCCTCATAGACGTTGCCGTATACCGGGGGAAGCGGGCCGTCGTCGCGGATGGAGCCGCCGAGGACATAGGGCACGCCGCATTTCTCACAGCTATAAATAATGCCATTATCGATATGCTCGTTCTCAATAAATTTCTTGATGCTGCCGTGGTATCGGACGCGGTTGATGAGGTCGAGGTGGTTATAGTGCCCGTTCGGCATGGATTTCTGGGTGTAAATATCCTGGCCGAGGGCGGTTTTGAGGTAAGCGCCCTCGAGATCGTGGGTGGCAAGGGCGTTGCCGGCGAGGACGGCGTGGACGTAGCCGTTTTCGATCAGCTTGGACATGGCGCGCCGGGCGTCGGCGTCGAAGGCAAAGGCCGGACCCATGACCCAGACGACCTTGCCGTGGTCGCGCTCGTATTTCAGCAGCTCGTAAAGCTCGTCATAATCGCGGGAAAATGCGGTCTCGCGGCTGCGGTTCTGCCGGAAGGCGAAGGCGTCCTTTTGCTCCGTCTCCTCGCGGAAGCCGTCGGTGTGCATGAAGATGCCGTCCTCGCAGTTCTCGGTGCGGCCGGTGACGACGAGGTCGCCCTTTTTCAGCAGGCGGAACTCGCGCACGACGATTTTATCGGCCTCATACACCGCGACGCAGTCCATGCGGCTTTCCTCGGCGAGCAGCCAGCGGCCGCCGATATGGAAATACTCCGGGAAAATGCTCATCGCGTGGTAGTGCTCCGGCGCGACGCCGTCGAACGGCGCGGGCACGAGCTTGGCCTCCGGCGCGGTGCGGAATTTTTCCTCCGCGAAATCCGGCGCAACATACTTTTTCAACTCAAACATTTTTGTTGGCTCCCTTCCTACCTTTTCTGTTACATGATACCGTTATGATCCGACATGGTGTGGCCGATTGATTCAGCGTTTCCCTAGGGAAGCTCTGATTCAATCGCAAGAGCGGTCAACGAGGGATTTTGTTCCAGATTGAGGTTTGGAAATCGCAGGAATCCTTTACGTATTTCAAGATTTTCAAACCGATAAG
>OJAM01000746.1_pt1 | contig 13447 bp, 8 predicted proteins | sample 1589071 | NCBI WGS metagenome assembly OJAM01 (sample SAMN03283243) | human gut metagenome | biome: human-associated habitat; material: feces | host: Homo sapiens | place: Peru | collected 2012
AGCCGCCGGTCGTGGAGCCGCCAGTCGTAGAACCGCCGGTCGTGGAGCCGCCAGTGGTCGAGCCGCCTGTTGTAGAACCGCCTGTAGTCGAGCCGCCGGTCGTAGAGCCACCCGTCGTGGAACCGCCTGTAGTCGAGCCGCCAGTCGTGGAGCCGCCGGTTGTGGAGCCGCCCGTGGTGGAACCACCAGTCGTAGAACCGCCGGTCGTGGAGCCGCCCGTGGTAGAACCGCCAGTGGACTCAGCAATGGTCACGCCGCCCGCAACGGAAACTGCGGCAACCGTTTCGCCTCCTTTGGCAAACAGTTCCTTTGCCGTTACGCTGACAGCGGCCTCACCAGCAGCACCCTCTTTTACAAGGAAGGTCAGCGTAAAGATGGTGCTGTTATCTTTGACAAGAGTGGTATTCATAAACGTAACGATATTCTCTTTCGGGTTCGGCGCATAAGTGCCGCTCAGGTACGGAATCTCTACCGTTTTCCCTGCAATCTCCACGTTGTATGCCGTATTGATGGACTGCAGCGCAAGCTTGCTGCTGTCATACCCGATTTCCCAGGCAGCGCTCAAAAAGCCGGGGTTGTTCTCGATGCTGACAGCCAGCGTCACTTCGTCTCCGGCGTTTGCAGCCTCTGTCCAGCTTTCTACCGTGATCTTCGCAGCATCATCCGCGAGAACCGATAGCGAAAGCGAGAACACCAGCAGCAGCGCCAGCAGCATGCTCAGCATCCGCATTTTTTTCATGTTATCAAATCCTTTCGTTTTACTTTCTATCTCATCCCGCATCCCATTATCAGATGGGATGCGGGTAAATCGGAAGAAAGGAGAAAACAGTGTTTTCTCAATCCTCTATTCCAGCCACACGTCGGAGCAGAAGCACAGCGTCGTAGCTGTTTACCACGCTGTTTCCGTCAATGTCAGCGTACTGCAGGTTGAAATCATCATCGTCAAAGCTGGCGGCGTAGCGAAGGATCAGAACCGCATCATAAGTATTTACAACGCCGTCCATGTTCACATCGCCAATCTCAAAGACCGTCCCCGCGAAGGCGCTGTCCAGATAGGCAATGCGCTTTGTGAGCCAGCTGCACATATCGGCAAGGACGGAAGCGTAGGTCGCATTCTTCCAGATATGTCCGGCATTGGTCGGCTCACCGACGCGGATGTACGGCCAGAGGATGAAGTTCATTTTCGCGCTGTCCGTCAGACGGGCTGCATAGCCGTTGACCACACCGTCTTCCGCAAGCAGGTCCTTTGCCAGCGGCGCGAAGGTTTCCTTGTAGCAGCGAATGACTGCCGCGCGGAAATCGGGGATCTGGATCAGCGCCTGCGCCAGATAGTGATAGTCGGTGATGTCCGGGCTGATCTGCTTTGTCCAGCCCGTGCCGAGCGTCATATCCTGATCCCAGATGGGACCTGCGTACAGTTTTTCACCGGCATCCTTATAGAAGTACAGCGAGGAAACGAAGCCGTCGGGGTTGAGTGCAAGCTCCTGCATCAGGAAAATCTTCACAAGGGAATACCGGTCGACATAGTCGTAATAGTGCTTCCCGGTCGCCTCGTTATAGCCAGTGTACGCGCCGTTTTCATCCACGGCATAGACGGCGTCCTCAAATTCCTGATAGTATTCGCTGATGTAGCGCATGGCTTCCTCGCCGCACCACTCCGGGCTCTTGACGTTCATGCCCTTGCCCTGACGGGTGATAAAGCCGCTGACCTCGTCGGGTCGGTCATGATTCAGCTCCAGCAGATAGCCGCCCGTGATGTTCTCCGGCTCTTTAAGATCCTTCGTAAAGAAGTAGGTCATGCCGTAGGCGTTTTTGCCGCTGGACGTCTGCATATCCGTGCCATAGCCCGGATTTCGCTCTTTGTACGCATCTTCCATGTCGGTGATATTGACACCAGTCGATTTGACGGTGTTCTTTTCGCTCAGCAGATACACGCCGCGGTATTCGCCATCATAGTACAGGCTCACCCAGTCGCAGCTTGCCGTATACGGCATCTGCAGGCTGGCTGCCATGTCCTTGAACAGCTTGTCGTGCATCAAGGTCGCGTCAAAGTAGTTCGCGAGCAGGACCCATGTCTTCACGTTTTCGCCGGTTTGCAGCAGATTAGAGGCTGTTTCCAGTTTGATCTGATACGACTTCTTTTTGGCGTACGTGAAGGTGGAGTTGCCGCGCGCCTTCAGCTCGGTGATGTTCGTCGCGGCGATCTCGCCGCCGTTTGCGGCGATCATCCGGAGCGCCGCCGTCGTGGTGTTCTGCTTGCTCGCGTCGACATAGGCGCGCCCCTGCGCGCTCGCGTCCGTGCTTGTCAGATAAACGGTCGGAAGGCTCGTCGCCTGCATGACGCGGACGGTGAACGCCGTGCCGTTTCCGATCTTTGCAGTGATGGTCCGATAGCCGTCCGTCTCGGAAGCCAGCGCCGAAACATCCAGCGGATCTGTGCTGGAAACGTTCTGGCTGCTCAGATCGCCCATCACCACCAGATCTCCGGCATCAGACGAGCGCGTGAACACGGCGTTCAGACTCTTGAGGTTTGCCGAAGCGGGCAGGAAGAGGTAGCTCGTGCCGTCCACCTGAACCGCCGGGATCTGCACGCCGTCGACCGTCGCGGTCATTGCCGTTACGTCAGCCGACAACGGCAAAGCGCTGACGGCGCAGACCGGGGAGTTCCCGCTGCTGTATTCCTTATTGTTTTCTGCGGGCGCCTTCGCGCAGCTCTTGACAACATAATAGGTCGTTTCGTCCTGTACGAGCCCGGTCAGCACAAATTCGCAGCTTTCGGTCGTGCCAAGCTCCTTTCTGTTTCCTGCGTTCTCATTGCAGGAATAGACCTTGTAATACGTCGCGCCGGGCGCGGCGGACCACGTCAGCTTTGCCGTCGTTTCCGTGATCTCCGTCACGTTGAGCTTCTCAACACGCGCCGGGATGATCACATACGTCAGTTCGACCGTCCCATAGTAATTGCCCTTGCCCTCGTAGACGATCTTTGCCGTGCCGATGTCCTTGTTGTTCGGCCACTGTACATAGAGGTCCTTCATGATGCCGTCACTGCCGACACCGGCGTCGTTCGAGCTCGTCAGGATATGATCGCCATGCTTTCCGAAGCTGCTCGGGCGGATGCCGCCGGGCTGATACGCATATTGCGGGATATCGGTCCCAGTGCGCGGTTTTTCCGGCGTGCCGAACTTGAACACGACCGCGTCGCTCGCAATGTCAATACCTTTAAAGCCGCACTTTCTGCACACATGGTCGTCGTCCCAGTCGTGACCGAGCGGATAGAGGAACTGGCTTACGTCCTTCGCGCCGCACTCGGGGCACGTGTCGGTCGTGCGTCCGCCCTTGATGCAGGTCCGCTCGTCCGTGCGCACGGTCTCATAGGCATAGCCGCTTGCGCAGGAGTGATAGTTCTTCTCGCCGAAGCTCGAAAATTCGTTTTTCTTCAGCGCGCCGCTTGTCAAAATGGCAAGCTTTCCGTCCGTCGTTGCCAGCACGCCGCTACAGTCCGTGGTGCTCGCATCGACAGGCGTATCGCACAGGGTGCAGGTGATCGTGCCGCTCTGCATATCGTACAGGCTTGAGGAATTGAAGGTATGTTTCCCAAGCTCGCAGTCCGTGCGCTTCTTGGTATAGGTATCGAGCAGCGTGCCGTCATACCGGTAGGCGCGGATCGTCATGGACTCCCGCGTTGCCTCAGCGGTCATGTACAGTCCCTGATACTCCGTGCGCTCGATGACCTTCACGTGGCAGTCCAGCGGCGTGCAGGTCGCGGTCTTGCCGGACAGGTCGCCGCAGATGTAATAGACAATGCCCTTGGAGCTGTTCTCCGCCTGCTTCACGTTGCCGAGCATCGGATAGGTTCGCGTATACGAGTTATCGTCGCCACTGAACACAAAGTCGATGCCCACCTTTTCCAGATTCGCCGCGATCGCCTTGATGGACGCCTCGGGCAGAACGCCCTCCGTGCCATAGACCGGCGCATGGGTGACCAGCACCTTCCAGCTGCAATCCGTCTTCAGTTGCTCCGCGATCTCCGCGGTCGCGTCGACGAGACTGCCGTTCGGCGCGTCCTGGCTCTGGTGGTTGACCACCACGACGCAGACATCGCCGTATTCCACTGCGTACCAGAGGTTCGGTCCGCTCTGCGGCAGGTCAAAGATGCTGCCGGACACCTCGCCGTTGCTGTCGCCCTGATACTCGTGGTTGCCCATTGCATGGACCAGCGCCGTGCCGTTCAGGTTTTTCTGGTTGACCACGGTAAAGAAGCTCTGCCAGTTTTCAAACTTCGTGACATCGTCGATTGCGTCGCCTGTCTGGATGCCAAAGTCATAGCTGCCCGCGCACAGCTCCAGCAGCGCGCGCTCCAGATTGTCGGTCTTGCTCGTCTGGATATCGCCGAGGATGAAGAAGCTCGTCGTCTGCTCTGCGGGGTCCGCCGTGGTGAAATGGAAGATTTCAGACCACTTCGTGCCGTCGCCGACCTGATAATAATAGGTCGTTCCGGAACTCAAGCCGCTCAGCCGTGCGATATTGCAGCGAAGCGCGTTTCCGGAGGTGCTTTCCACAAAGAACTGAATTTCAGACGTTCCGGTAAATTCCTCCGCGCCCGTCAGTTCGGCGTTTTCCGCATAGCGGATGACCGCTTTTTCCGCCGAGCTGTCGATGCTGCTGAGCCATGTGATGCTCTGCGCGGTGGACGCGCCCGCTATGGCGTTGTTCTGCACGCCGAACGGCAAACCTTCGTTTACCTCCGGCTTTGCGCAGACCACGGCGCTTGCGTTCTGCGAACGCCCGGCGGAGGATACTGCGTGGAGCGTTTGCAGCCCCGCCCTTGTGAACGTATATTTGAGCGTCCCGTCCGGTCCGGTCCTGTCGAGGAGGGTCTCGCCCGCGTAAATGCTGGCGCGTGCCTGCGGCTCACCGCTTCGGTCCGTGACGCGCAGCGTCGTCTGCGTACCAACGAGGAGCGTCCGGTCGACGTGCAGCTCGCACGCCGTCGCCAGCGTCACCCGCTGCGCGCTTCCGACAAATGTATTCCGCCCGGACGGTGTCTGGTAGGTCGCCTGCGCGATGGAATACTCAAAATACTTGTCCGAAGCGGCACTCTCCGGAATGGTCAGGACCAGACACGCCATTTCATGGTCATACTCCTGCACCGTGCGCGCCATCTGGGTCGCAATGGGAGAAGCCTCAATGTGGACCGGAACACGATTTCCAGAAACTGTCCCGAGCGAAGCCGTATATCCACTCGCAGCCTCCACCGTAACACCGGCAGCCAGATAGCTGGCGGGGAACTCGATCTCCAGGTCGGCACAGGAGACCATCTCGTTGGTCACGTTGACCACATAGAGCGCAAATTCTTTACCGATCTCTGGCGCTGCCTGCTGCGGCACAACGGCGATGCCCGCCTCCGTGCCCTCCGGGTCGACCACGCGGAAGTAATACGTCGTGTTCGTCTCGTTGCCGTACAGGTCCTTGAGATAGACCGTCAGCGAATGCTCGCCGTTGCGCAGGTTCAGATTGCGCAGATAGAGCGAGCCCGTATTGATCTCAGCGTTTGCCGTCTGGTTGACGCCGTCAATGTAGACGCGCGTCGAAGCCGTATCGATGCCGCTGGCATATTTGTCGGTCGCTTCGCTGTCGGAGTAGTTGACTGTGAAGTTCAGCGAGCTTCCGGTCACCTCCGGCTCCTGTCCGTCATAGAGCACCGTATTGGTCGTCGTTTCCGTCACCGACTCGATGGCGGGGTTGTTGATGTCGTTCGTGTTGGTGCCGTAGATGAACTGAATATTGTCGATCAGGATATACGCGTCTTTGCACGCATCCTTCGTCGTGCTGTCTTCTGTGAGCTTACCGGCATTCTGCGGCGAAACAAGATGCACCGCATAGGCACGATAGAGGTCGATCGGCATCTGCATACTGGAAATATCGGCTTCCACCCAAATCCAGCCGCGCCCTGCCATGTCGCTCAGAGTGCTGAGCACGACAGTGTTGCCTTTCTCATCCACAACAGAGCCGTAATACTGCGAATACATCGTCACGCACGACGGTATCTCACCTTCAACAAAGGTAAATGTGCCGTCCGCATTCAGCTTGTTGTAGCCGTTTCCGCTTACCGTGCTGTTTGCGCCGCCGGCGGAGATGACCTTCAGGATGGAATCGTCATTCTTGCGCGCTGCCGGAACGTTGACCCACATACCGATCTTGGTCGGCTGCTGCATATTGACCAGCAGGTCGCAGGAATAGCCGAAATCTGCGGCAATGGGTGCTGTAGCGCTCACCTTGGTGAAGTCATACGCCAGCTTATACGCACCCTCGCCAAAGCGCACGCCGTTTTCCTTTCCGGTCACCACGCCGGAGTCTGAATAGTCGGCGCCCGTTCTGCCAGCGCCCGAACGGACCCACAGGCGATAGCTCTGGATTTCCTCCGCGCTTAATTGCCCGTCATGACCATTATTTTTCGGATGGTTGTCAGGACCGGGTTCTACATAGGTATTCCAGTATTCTTCAATGCTCTTCTTTCCATCAGCAGGCGCTTCAAAGTCAAAGAGCACCAGCGGTTCCAGACCGACCACCAGCTCGACCGAGCCATTGACAGACGGTTTGGCTTTCAGCACGACCTGTGCCGTTGCGCGAAGAGAGTTTTTCTTGTCTGCAACGAATTGATTGTTCTCAAATTGACCGAGGGCGAATGTATGCTCCAGATGCACCAGCTTTGCGTTTTCTTCCTCGGTGCATTCTTCCCAGCCGTCGTCTGTCAGCTTTTCAGCCTTATCGTGTGTCAGAAGCTCCTGCACAGTGATCGTTCCGTCCGCACCGACCTGATAGCTTGCGCTTTTCTCGGTGAAATAGGTTTGATAGGTGCTTCCGTCGCCAGCGCCCCATTCGATCATCTGCGTTTCGCCGATGTTACCGGTCAGAGACATGAAAATTTTGGGCACAACGCCCCACGGTGTTTTTTCCTGATCCAGATTCGGACCTGTCCACTTGAAGGGCTTACCTCCGCTCCATTTTTTCGAGAAGCCATAGCCCTTCTCTTCGACCAGCGCCGTGTATTTATAGCTGATCTTTTCGGACTCATCGAGCGACCACTCGAAGTCCCCGTCTTTATACCGCACCTCGCGCCCGTTCCACGTCGGCTTGAAGGTCATGTCGCTCGTCTCGCCGAAATCGAGCGAGACGCTGTTGTTCGTAAAGCCGAGCGTATCCGGCCAGTGCAGCTGGATCTGCGTCTTTCCGGCGACCTCGCCATTTACCGTCAGCGCCGCCGTGACCGTGCCTTCCGCGCCTTCGTTCGCGGTAAAGACGCCCGTCTGCGCGTTGATGGAGCCGAGCGCCGCGCCCTCTGTCAGAGACCACGAAGCCCCCGCCGGGATATCCGTCGGGAAGCCGCCGCCGTCCACGCCGCTGGCTTTGAACGCGACCGTGCTGCTCGGCGTATAAATCTCATTGTTCGGCGTCAGGACCGCGCGGGCAAATTTGCCGGTCGCCTCCGCGCTGGAAAGCACCATCAGTGTATTGGACACGCGCCGCTCATAGCCGTCGGACGGGCGGCACCGGAGCGTCAGACCCGCGCTTTTGCCGTTGGGGTCGACCTCTGAGACCACATCGCCCTCGCGCTGGGTGGCGAACGTAGACGAGCCGCCGCCGTCCAGATTGATCGCTCTTTCGCAGCCGAGCTCTTCCATCGCCGCCGCCAGCTCTGCCATGGTCATACCGGCGGAGTACGGAGACTGCCGCCCGTCCACCATGAACAGCACGACGCTGCCGTCCGCCTTGATACCGACCGCCGTGCGCGAGGCGCGGGTGCTGTTGTCAAGCCCGGTGAACGCCTTGCCGTCTTTCAGAATATCGCCGAAGCTGGAGATCGCTTCGCTGACGCGCCCCTCGGCGACTGCCTGATTGTATTCCGTGCCGTCTGTGATATAGGCGTTATTTTCCTTGTCGACCCAGAAGGTCGTGCTGTTCGCGGACTGGATCACATTTCCGTCCAGCACCAGCGCGCCGGAGGGGCGACCGTTGCTCATGTCGAAGCCGCCGCCGTTGACCGCGCCGACCACATTTACCTTGCGCTGCGTTTCCATCGCCTGCGCCTGCTCGGTGGTCGTGACCATCGCCCATCTGCCGTTTTTGATGTCCTCGATGTTGTAGTAGCTGTAGCCCGCTGCGAGCGTCGCGGTAGAATCCTGTCCTACCTTGATCTCCATGACGTGACCCACCATCTGCTTGGTCAGCGAGCCGTTGTTCAGCAGCCACTCATACTCCTTGACATCCTTGGAGATCCGGTATTCCGTCCTGGATATCTCCTGCATATCCAGCGCAGCCATACCCGCGTTCACCGCATTTGCTTGCAGCGGCAGCAGCGCAAGCAGCAGTGTCAGCAGCAGAAATATGGAACAAATGCGTTTGCTCATTTCCTTTCCTCCTGATTTTTTCTCTGAAGTCATGCCGAAGGAACAGCTCTGGCCAGAACATTTCGGATACAAAAGTACACATTTTTATCGAGATTAAAGTGGAATCAGGTCTTGCAAAATACATATGAAAATGCTATTATTTAGGTGTATCCAAAGCTGCCGAGGAAACGGTTTGCCTCTGGTTAACAAACTGTACTTATGTATCCGCATTGTCCCTTGCCCACCGAAGGAAGGTCCGGTGGGTGATTTTTAATGCCTTGGCCGCTTGACAGGCAGAGACTTCGCCTCTGCTCCACCGCTCTTTCCATTCCGGGAATTCCGCCGGTTTTGGAGATGGCCGTCGACCAAACTGAACGCCCCGCGCCTTTGCTGCCGCAATGCCCTCTGCCTGCCGCTGCCGGATAAACTCACGCTCCGTCTGCGCGACATAAGAAAGAAGCTGCAAAACAATGTCTGCAATCAGTGTGCCGGTCAGGTCGCGGTTCTGCCGCGTGTCCAGCAGCGGCATATCCAGCACCACGATGGCCGCGTGCTTTTCCTTTGTGATCACGCGCCATTGTTCCAGAATTTCCTCATAATTGCGCCCAAGACGGTCAATGCTCTTGACAACAAGCGTATCGCCGTCTTTCAATTTGCGCATCAGCCGCCTGTACTGCGTCCGCTCGAAGTCCTTTCCGGACTGCCTGTCTACAAAAATTGCGGTTTCCACAATTCCAAAGCCAGTCAACGCAATCAGTTGCCGATCCGCGTTCTGTTCCCTTGTAGATACACGTGCATACCCATATTCCATTTTTCAGACCTCCAATCTATTTCCGGATACGATAGATTGTAAGTCAGCCGTTAACCATACCGTTCAAGTAAGCGTTTCTGTGTTCACCTCGCTCAAAATTTCAAAGTTATAATAACTCTATATTAACTCTATTTTGGATTTTGTGCAAGGTGAAAAGTTATTATGAGTCCATAATAACTTTAATTGGAGATGGTAACATGGATAAAACAAACGAAAAGCACTTCGGCTTGCGCGTGGACGGCGATATTTTGGCAAAGTTCCGCTATGTTTGTGGGTTTGAAGGGCGTTCAGCCAATGCGCAGATTATTCAGCTGATGCTGAAATTCATTGCGGAGTATGAAAAAGAGCACGGAAAAATCCAATTATAGTAAAAAGCAGCCCAGAGGCACACACCGTGTACCTCTGGGCTGTCTCATATAATCTTTACTTCTTATTCAGATATGCCGCAATACGGTCAACGAAATACGCTGCATTCTCGATCTGCGCAGCCGTATCTGCCTTGGAGATTACGAAGAAATCGTCGTAGTCACTGTCTGTCCGCACGTCGAACAGGACAGAGATGATCTCCGACATTCGCATTTCAAAGATTCCAGTTTTAATATACCGGCGGCGGAACTCAGAGATGATACCACTGTGGTGCTTCATGTCGATCTCGTCGAAAGCCAGCACTGCGCGCATTGCATGGAAGACCGCATAATAAGAGCGGTTCGCTGCGCTTTTGTAATTCTCCGTTTCAAGAAGATTTCTTGCCGCAGAAAGGCATTCTATCGCGTGTTCCAGCCGCACCTGCGATAAGGCTTTTCGTTCATGCTCCTGCATAGCGGATGCCCTCCCGGACGATGTTCTGGTAATACGGCAGCGCCGTCTGATAGCGCTGGAACTGCTCCAGCGGCTTGACGGTTACGGAAACAGTGATGTCATGTTCCAAGCTCAATCGGCTGGTCACCTTCGCAACATCGTTGCGGTGCTTGGCAATTTCAGCCTGTCCCAGATCCACGGTCAGCAGGATATCAATGTCCGACTCCGGCGTGAAATCGCCGCGCGCATAGGAGCCGTACAGATAGGCGTCATGGATGCGCCCGAAAATCGGGCTGCACGCATCATAGACGCTGTGCAGAATTTCTTCTGCCTGATTCTTGGTACACATATGCTCGCCTCCATTCATTGTTTTCATTATACCCTGAACTGCCCTCGCCGTCAACGGCAGTGTCATGACTACTGTTTGACTACTATCATCCCCGAAACTGAAAAAGCCGGTTTGCCCAGTGTTTTCAATGCTTTTCTGGAAATTCAGGAAAGACGGACGTTTTCACCAAAAATCGCACAAGCATTGAAAATCCAACATTCTATCAGGATGCACCTGAAAACTCCGACCGTCGACATTGCTCCTGTCAAGCTCTATCCTTATGTAAAAAGCAAGACGCAAACTCATGCATTTGAGTTTACGTCTTGCTTTTGCCCGTACCGACTGTACCCCCCATGACACATTGTGTACCTATGGGGCGAAACAGTGAGATTTCAAGGCTTTTCGTCGTCTGCCCACTTCCGTGAGATTGCACAAGCCCCGGTTATTATGGAATCTGTATGGAATCCGTTTGGAATGCCTGCTCGAAAGTCCGTTTTATCGTCCTGTTCCGTATATTTCCGCAAGGCATTTTCAGAACTTTTTCGTTTGCTTCTTGATTTTCGAGAAAAATATTTTTCTTGGAATTTCAAGCAGTTCCGTCATTTTTGAAAAATATTTTTTCAAATCTCCGAACTTTTTCTGAATTTTCTGTTTTTTTGAGCTTACACCTATTTTCATATGGAATACTTCACAGCTTTTTGGAAAAGTGAAAATCGAGAACAAAAAATCCCACACGCAGCCTGCGTGTGGGATCAAACTTTATTCTTTTTCTCGTGCGGCTTGCGGCAAAGCGTTCCGTCCGGGAGCAGCTCGCGCACCTTGACTGCCCCCGCGAACCCATGCGCGCTTGTGAGCATGACTTCACCGCCGGGTGGAAGCACAATATCAGCATCGACACGCACGGTCTGGCGCGTTGAATTTGCAAGACACCCGGCCTTGTTCTCGCTGATATGTGGGGAATATTCGCCGGTATGTTTTTCGGGAGTTGCGCGCTGAAGATATCGAAAAACATTCATGGTCCCGCAGGAATGGCAGGAAAAAACCGTTGGCTTCTATTTCGAAGGCGTGTACGAAAATGCACTGGTTTACATTAATGGGGATCTTGCGATAAGCCAGAACAATGGTTACGTGCCGTTTTATATCGAAGCCGGCCGCTTTCTCAAGTATGGAGCTGAGAATGAGATTCTTGTGAGCGTCCATGTTGCGAACGGCGCACGCTGGTATTCCGGTGCCGGGATCTATCGGGACGTATATCTTTGCACAGCGGATTCCGTACACATCCAGCCAAACAGCCTCCGGGTCGAAACGGTATATGCCCCCTCCTGCAGCGATCCTCAAACCCGGAACGGACGAGATCTTGCGGAAGCCTGCATCCGTGTCCGTACGCTCGTAAAAAATGAAGGTGCTGCTCAAAAAACGGTACGTGTGCATGTTCGGCTCCTCGATGCAGCGGGTTGCTGCGCAGCGGAGGGGACCGTCCCGCTGACGCTGCGGCGCGGGGAGTGTGCGTATTCCGATCAGAAGCTTTCTGTAAGCGATCCACAGCTCTGGGGCTGCGATACTCCATATCTTTACACCTGCCAGGCAACCGTATTCGAGCCCGGTGCGGTCATCGTCCATGCGGACGGTTCCTACGAGCGGGGCGCAGACCGACTGCTTGATGCAGATGACGTCTGCTTCGGCATCCGTACATTTACGCTGAGCCCGCAGTGCGGGCTTACGATGAACGGTATGCCGCTGAAGCTGAAAGGCGCAGGCATGCATCATGAAAACGGCCCTGCCGGCGCGATCACGCTGGATTCCATCGAGCAACGAAAAATCCGGATGCTCAAAAACGTCGGTTTCAATGCCGTCCGCACCGCCCACAATCCACCGTCTCCGGCATTTCTCCGCGCCTGCGATAAATATGGCATGCTTGTCATGCTGGAGCTCTTTGATACCTGGGGCCATGAGAAGGTCTGCTTTGACAATACGCTGATGTTCCAAAACACCTGGAAAGCCGATATGGAAGCGGTCGTGTCCATGGCATATTGTCATCCTTCCGTGCTGATGTACTCCGTCGGCAACGAGATTGCTGACACTGGTTCAGCGAATGGGGCCGTTATGGGGCGGGCCATCACCCAAAAGCTCCGGGCCCTTGACCCGACCCGCTACACGATCAACTGTATCAACGGCATGGTCTCCGTGATGGGGATCATCGAGCAGCTCTGGGTTAATTCCAAAGAGAACGTGGATCAGGGCGGCCAGGACGCGATCAACGGCATGATGAACAATTTAGCAGATACCTTTGCATCGATCATGCAGCTGCCTGTTGTCGGAGATGCTACTGAGGAGGCCTGCGCATATATTGCTGCGTTCCGCCCGGAGAATTACGGAAAAGTGCCGATTCAGTCCCCTTGGGCGTGGAGCGATACCGTTGGTTCCTGGAGCTTTGAAGGCCGCGAAGGAAAGCCTGTACAGCTTGAGGTTTACGCAGACGCGGAGGAAGTGGAGCTGTTCTTAAACGGGAAATCCGCCGGGAAAGCCATAATCACAGAAAAAGACCGTTACAAGGCTGCATTCGAGCTTCTCTGGCAGCCAGGGACGATCGAGGCAGTAGCGTATCGGAGTGGCACGGTCTGTGGGCGCTGTGCGCTTACAAGCGCCGCGGGCGCGCCGTCGCTTTCTGTCGAACCGGAATGTGCGGAGGTTTCGTTTCGCCAGCGGGATGTGATCTTCGTCCCGATCCGGGCAGCAGGCGAAAATGGGCAGACTTTGCTGCAGAGAAAAGACACTGTCAGCGTTTGCATCGACGGCCCCGCCGAGCTGCTTGGCTTCGGTTCAGATGACCCGGTCACGGAAGAGGGATTTACCGCTCCGCAGCACCGGCTCTATGACGGCCGCGCGCTGCTGCTACTCCGCCCGACCAGCACTGGGCAAATCACCGTCACCGCTGCGAGCCAAACTCTCCCCGCCGCTTCAGCATCGATCACCGTGCGGGAATAAGTCTGGCAGTCCGCAACCGTCTTTTTCATCACTCCGAGAAGCCATTCCATATGGGAATGGCTTCTCGCCTTTCCCTGTATCTTCCACGTATCTGCAGGTTTTTCCAACGGTTTTGTGAAGTTTATAGAAAAATGCGGG